>JAABUY010004997.1_pt1 | contig 13560 bp, 19 predicted proteins | sample 5560271 | NCBI WGS metagenome assembly JAABUY01 (sample SAMN10711886, study PRJNA513374) | rock metagenome | isolation source: Antarctica rocks | place: Antarctica: Victoria Land, University Valley
GGAGCCACCGGGACCACGGGAGCCACCGGAGCCACCGGGACCACGGGAGCCACCGGGACCACGGGAGCCACCGGGACCACGGGAGCCACCGGGACCACGGGAGCCACCGGGACCACGGGAGCCACCGGGACCACGGGAGCCACCGGGACCACGGGAGCCACCGGGACCACCGGGACAACGGGGACCACCGGAGCCACCGGAGTGACAGGTGCCACCGGCACAACGGGTGCTGCGACCGGGACCACGGGTGCAGGGCTTACGAATAATCCCAGGACTTTGTCAGCCCCGATCAACCAACACACTATTGCAAGTCCCTCCACGATGTCGTTTGCTACCCCATCGACACAGCCAACTTCCAAAGGAACTACTTTGGATCTATCTGCCGAGCTGAAGAGCGCCGCAGGTAGTTCGGGTGTAATAAGCGGGCTGAACGTTCCTTCGGAAGGAGCAGTCGTGCTTGATACAACCAATCACTTGAGCGTTGGGGGAGTTACTATGACTCCGTCGGACCACCTAAACACGCTAACAATTCTAACGCAACACAACTAAGCTGGTTAAACTACAGTAAGTGTCAGGTAAGATACTTACTGTAACTAGACTACTCGAAGGCCGGCACTACTAAATAGTAGTGCCGGTTGTAGTCTAGTCTAAAGTTGTTTCCTCAATAAGCCTGGTAAAAGTTGTCTGGAGTTCTTTATGAGCGTGTTGAGTCAAACAGTTTGTCTATGCATGATTGTAAAAAACGAGGAACCGACAATCCGCCGATGCCTTGAATCCGTAATGGGTATTATCGATACCTGGGTGATTGTGGACACTGGATCGACAGATGGAACACAGAATATAATCCAGACGCACCTACGTCATATTCCCGGTAGACTATATGAGCGGCCATGGCGGGACTTCGCCTACAACCGGTCAGAGGCACTAGCACTCGCTCGAAGTCACGCCCACTACTCTTTTATGATTGATGCCGATGATACCCTTGAGACAGAACCTAACTTCGTAATCCCAAACTTGACTGCCGACTCTTACAGCGTAGAATTTTTTGACTCGCCCATTCGGTATTGGCGTCCAACCATGGTACGTAACGTCTTACCTTGGCGCTATGATGGAATACTGCATGAATTTCTAGTTTGTGAGAGCGCACAAGCCGATGAGCCGCTTACTGGCATTTACATTCGTCGAAACCACGACGGTGCACGGCGTAGGGATAAGGAAACATACCATAAAGATATCATGCTGCTCGAGCAAGTGTTACAAACCGAGACTAGTCCATTTCTGATTTCTCGCTACCAATTTTACCTCGCGCAGAGCTACCGTGATTGTGGAGAAAAGGTAAAAGCTCTCGAGAACTATCTTAAGCGAGCCAAGATGGAATTTTGGCCTGAGGAGATTTTTGTCAGTTTATATAATGCTGCTCAACTAGAAGAACAGCTCGGGTATCCTGACCAAGAGGTGATTGACACCTACTTGCGTGCATCGAGTTCTGTACTGACGCGAGCGGAAGCGCTGCATGGTGCAAGCCGTTTCTTCCGGTTAAAAGGCCGAAATGAAGAAGGCTTCCAACTGGCCAAACGAGGGTTAGCAGTTCCGCTACCCTCCAATGCTCTGTTTGTTGAACCCTGGATATACGAGACCGGCCTGTTAGATGAACTAGCGGTCAATGGTTATTGGGCTGGACACTATCGTGAAAGCCTTAAAGCGAGCCTAAAGCTTTTAACGGTTGAAAGCTGCCCTTTTGATCAACGTGAGCGTGTTGCGCGTAACGCTCAAGTCGCACTAGAGAAGCTGCCGCCTGACGTTGATCTCGGTTCGTTTGGATCTGAAGATTTTGTTGAGCAACACGCGCTCGTGCCGTCACGGCCGCTCCGCTCAGATTCGAGCGGATCACCTCGCATACTGATAGCGATTCTGGCCAAACAAAAAGAGACATCGCTGCCGCTTTACCTTGAATGCATTGAAGCATTGGACTACCCGAAATCCTCAATCGTAGTATACATCCGTACTAACAACAACACTGACAATACTGAGAAGATATTACGTGACTGGGTAGAACGTGTCGGTTGTTTATATGCCGATGTTGAGTTAGACACTCATAATGTTGCTGATAACGTAGAAAATTTTAATGTGCATGAATGGAATGCAACACGTTTTCGCGTACTTGGGCGTATCCGTAATATCAGTCTACGACGTGCATTAGAATACAATTGTGAGTTTTATTTCGTTGCTGATGTTGATAATTTTATTCGCTCTTGTACTTTGCGTGAGTTGGTAAACCTTAACTTACCTATTGTAGCTCCATTTTTACGTTCTATTAGTCGTGGCCAGTTTTATTCAAATTATCACGCTGAAATTGATGGCAACGGTTATTATAAAGAATGTAATCAGTATCACTGGATTCTTAATCGCTGGGTACGTGGGGTTTTAGAGATGCCACTCGTTCACTGCACTTACTTGATCCGCGCAAACGTAATAAATAATTTGACGTACGAGGATGGATCCAGTCGCCATGAATATGTAGTTCTTGCTAACAGCGCACGCAATTCTAACGTCGTACAGTACTTAGACAATCGACAGATCTATGGCTACATCACTTTCGGTGAAGATGACAACCAGTATGTTGTGGATGGCATTGAGCAAGCGCGCACGCTGCTGGATGCTGAGCTTCGCGTGCAACATAAAGCTGATAGGCAACTTACTAGGTACAATAGATCAACAAAGACGTTAGTATTTTGTACATCGTTTGCGACTACAGAAGACCAATGGAATGGACGTTATAGACGATGGTTGCAAGCAATCCAGAATTCACAGCTCATTTACGACAGCATACTAATTGTAGATGACGGATCCCCAGTATTGCCAGTTTGGCCAAACATGGAGATACGAACTGACGTAAGTACTAAGTGCTCTTCAGCAGAACTGTTGATTTATCATTTTCGTGAACATTTAGGTCGGAAAGCTGTGTTTAACTTCCCTGGATGGTATCGATCTTTCGCTTTTGCTGGCCGTTACGCTTATGCAAATGGATTTGACAAGGTTATTCATGTTGAGTCAGACTCGTTTCTTATTAGTTTAAGAATTCAGCATCACTTTAATACCTTGACAAGTGGATGGACTGCTCTGTGGTGTGGGCTGTATCAGGGCTATCCGGAAAGTGCCATTCAGGTCATGGCGGGCGATGCGGTTCGGCGGTTCGCGGAGATTGAGCGCACCCATCCGCACGAACAACTAATAGGTCGTGAGTTCGAACTTCAACTCCCTTTCGATATCGTCGAAAAACGTTTTAACGGTAATCGCTATGGGGAATACCTTCCACTCGTCCCTGGGAACGCCGAGTATGCTGTCCAAACTTTAGATGGTCAGAACGATGATTATTATTGGTGGCTACAAAGCGAGAAGTAATTGTTTATTTTGGTTGAGAGTTCTAACTGAAGATAGTTGCGAGTGTTCTGGCGTATGCGGCGCAGTTGGTAGGGTCTTGCCTCAATCATCTCCTCATTTCGTTAGCGATGAACATTCCGCTAATTCCTTGCGTCTGACACTGCCTTTGCAAACCCCTTGATGAGCGGCACGAGCCTGTGCTCGGGCATGTTAGGGATCAGTTCGTAGAGCATGCAGCCCTGTCGAAACAGCGAATGGCTTCGGGTTTTGCTAGGTGTTTGGTCCCGGGATGAGGTGACGCGGGTTTAGTTTGAAGATATCAGGCGTCGTCGTCCAGGTGTGGCAGATTGCTTCAAAGGGCGTCTTCCATCGAAGGGCTTTGAGGTGTTTGGCAAAGTTATAGGTGGGCACGAACGCCAGAACGTGGGTCTTGAGGCTCTCGAGGTCAGGATAGTGGAACGCCTTGATGGTGGCTTCCTTGACAGTGCGGTTCATCCGTTCGGCCTGACCGTTAGTCCACGGATGGTACGGCTTGGTAAGCTTGTGCTCGATGCCGTTCTCTTCGCAGACACGATCAAAGATGTGGGCGCCGAGGTAGCGCCTGGTTGGACCGTTGCGGTTTTTCGGCAAATCGGCGAACGCCATGCCATTGTCGGTCAGAACGGTGTGAATGGCATATGGAAAGGCCTCAACCACGCTGCGCAGGAGCTCTGCACCGTTTATCTTGCCAACATCGTCACGGAACTCGACGTAGGTGAACTTCGACACCCGGTCGATTGCCAGGAACATGTTGAGCTTGCTTTCAGCTAGGCGCAGTTCGCTGATGTCGATATGGACCTAGCCGATAGGCGTTTCGGTGAACTTGCCCCGTTTTGCCCCTTTGTCTGTATTTTCGGGCAGTCGGGAGATGCCGTGCCGCTCCAGGCAGCGGTGCAGACTTGACCGGGTCAGCTTGGAAATACTGCCCCGCAAGCAACCGAGCACGTCGTCGAGTGGCAGCAGCGTGCGGCGTCGGAATTCGACCACCATCGCCTCCTCAGCCAGGGTGAGCACGGTGCTATGGGAAGAACTCGGCCCCATCGGCGCATCGTCAGTGGTGGCTCGGGCTCGCCACTTGGCGACGGTGGTGCGGCTCAACCCGTAGCGCTGGGCGCAGTTGCTGAAGGTTCCATCTGCGTCAGCAGATGGAATGGCAACGGAGGGCAGGCTGCTGGTCGTCTCTTGCGACGCTTGGAGCTCGGCTCGAACTCGCGGCGTTGTTCGGGCGCTGCCATGAAAACTGCCTGCCATAGCGCTTCCTCTCCCTCTCGGGTCAAAGTAGCGCCGCCATGACTTCCTGGGACCAAACACCTAGCGTATACGGCTGCAGAAACTCCCACACGTCCCTGTTTTGGCGTCGCCTGGGTTTTCTATGGTTAATTTCACGGTAAAGCGATTGAAAGACTTTGCTTTGCATTGAGTGCCTGGACGGTAAAGCGGTAGGATTACCGGGCGTGCTTGCAAATTTTACCGGAGAACGCATGTCCAATATACTAGATGCCGTGGTTCGGATCACGACCACAATCGACGGGAGCGCTTGGCAGAGCTCCGGCGTCATGATCTCGCCCGACGAGGTTCTGACCGCCAACCACGTATCCGAAATGAAAGGGACGTATAACAGCACCGCGACTGGCATCTTGGTCGACCCGGGCTACAACATGGGCCTTGGTTCGTTGGGGAGCTACACCGGCACTGTCGCCCACGACTTCGACATGCTGAACTCACCCAGCATCGCGCCGGAAAACCTGCATAGCGACTACTCAATCATCCATCTGGATAAGCCGGTTGTCGGCGTGAACCCTATGAAAGTGACGGTCGGTTTCGACAGCGGGCCGGCGCATATCACCGGCTATCCTAGCACGGCGAACGGCGCGCAGATCGACCAGATCCAGAACCTCGTTTCTGATCCGAACCTCCAGATTTATGACGGGTCTAACTTGGTTGAGGGCTCGAGCGGCAGCCCGGTCTGGACGATTGGGCTTGACGGTAGTGATGACGTGTTCGGCGTCGTCTCGGCTGGGGACTCCAACATCTCTTTCGATGCGAAGTTCACCGCGACTGAGGTCGCGCAGCTTGCAGCTTGGGTTGCGCAGGACGACTACGTTGCGCCGCCGCCAGCGCCGCCGACTCTCGACCACGCACATGATACAACTGGCGCGTTTTTCTCTATTGCCGGGACAGCCTACACCGGCCCGGTCGCCGGCTTGCACAACCAGTTCATCATGTTGACCCCAGACAATCTGCACGGCACGGCGGTTACCCCCCGAACCTTCATACGGGCTCCGGCCGGGACGCGATCGACGTGAAGGCGGCAAGCGGCAACAACGTTATTGACGGTTCTGTTGCAAATGGCGGATCGGCCACGGTCGGGATAGAGGCTCGCCAGGCATTTTGATAGGTGGGCGAGATGGCGGCGGGGCAGGACGGCTCGTTCAAGGGGCGACACTTCACGTCGGAGGTGATCCTGTGGGCGTTGCGGTGTATCTGGCCTTCCCGATCAGCTACCGCGATCTTGTTCTGATGTTGTCGGACTGCGGCGTCTCGGTCGACCATACCACTCTGTATCGCTGGGTTCAGGCCTACGCTGCTACGCTGGAACAGCGGGTCCGGCGACATCTGCGTCCATGCACCGGCTCGTGGCGGGTAGACGAGACGTGTATCAAGGTAAAAGGTGTCTGGACCTACCTGTATCGCGCGGTCGACAGCCTCGGTCAGACCATCGACTTCAGGTCGCCGCCTGAAATTGCTGCCATCAGCCACTCGGCACGATCCTTTGCAGCGTTTGCAACAGAACCGGGCACCCAATGGCGCAGCAAGGCGTCGACGTCAATGCTTGGGTTGGACAGCAACCGGTCCACCTGCTTGATTGCATGTTTGGTCAGGCGTCCCCGAGCCAGCGCCAAACCCTGGCCGATCATGGCGACCGCAAACGAGGCAGACTCGATTACTCCGACCGTAGCGCCTGCCAGCGAAAGCACGCGCTTGGCATGCAGGTCTCCCGCAAACAGCGTTTTCAGAAACTGGTGGACGCCCTCGAACGAGAGCGGCTTCTTGGTTGGCATAGTCCAGCCTCGTGCATCGTATCACAGGGGCTGGAACCGCATCTCGGCCCGGCTTGCAAGGTCGCTCAGCCGCTTATCACGACCGGACCGTCAGGCAATCCGGCCTGAACCGTCGCGCGATTCACAATCGTCTCCATCGTCGAAGCGGAATGAGAGGAGACATGAGCACCCAAACAGGTTCTGAGATGGCTCACTATAAGTTGCTGATCGACAGCAGAGATGCCGAACTTCACACCTGTGTTCGCCTTGAACAACGCTGCAAATTCGCAAATGTTGTTCTATTGGTAATAATTTATACGGTTTTTAATTTAATGCAATAACTTTGAAGCTGCGTATAACGTAAAAAACCAATAGACTTATAAACCACGTTCAAATTGGATCTCGAGTTCATGACCAACGTTGCTGCTTGCCATGCGTCTCTGATCGATAGCCGCTCGCCGGTCGGCGATGCGGGTCGCGCGTTCTTCCAGGCCAATGGCTACCTCCAGGTCGACGACGTGGCCGATCCGGTCGAGGTAGACCGGATGAAGTCGATCCTGGCGGAAATGTTCGCCCGCAAGATCGGGCTGGCCGAAGGCGCGCAATTCAATCTCGTGGGCAGCAAGGCGCAGCCCGACGACGTGCAGTTCCCGCAGATCATCAACCCTCACAACTACGCGGCGGAACTGCGCCGGACACGCTATTGCGAAGCTGCAACGGCAATCGCGCGGGAAATCCTCGGGCCGCAAGCGCGCTTTGCCGATGATCATGTGCTGATGAAGCCGGCGCTGGTCGGCCCGGTGACGCCCTGGCACCAGGACGAGGCGTTCCGCGATCCCAAGTTCCACTACAACGAAATCAGCATCTGGTTGGCGCTGCAGCCAGTCGACCGCAACAATGGCTGTATGGAGTTCATCCCGGGCACCAACCTGGGCGAGGTGTTGCTGCATCGCTCCCCGAATAACGACCTTTCGGTGCATGCGCTGGAATGTCATGACGGCTTCGACCCGGCCGATGCCGTGGCGGTGCCGCTGCGGGCCGGCAGCTGCACCGTGCATGGCGGGCGCACCCTGCACTGCGCCGGCGCCAACCGTTCGATGGCGCCGCGCTTCGCGTATGTCATGATCTTCAATGTCCCCCCGGTGCCGGTGTCTTCGCCGCGGGAGTTCCCCTGGCTGACGCAGCGGCGCACCGACCGCGACGACCGGGCACAGCAATGGCGCTCGCGCGGCGGCATGGCGGTGGAGTTGTGGCGGTGGGCGGGCAAGATCGACCTGCGCGACCGCACGCGGCTGGCGTACGACCTGAAGCGCGCCGTGCGCGGGTGCAGGCGGGCTGTTTTCGCGGCCAGCAAAGGTCAGAATACTAAAATGCCATAAGCGTCCATCCTGCTCGCCCGAGGCTGTCTGCCAAGGTCGAGCGCGCCACGGCGAACGTGCGACACACGGAGGCCTTGCTGTCGCCTCCATCTTCTCCGGCGCAAGCGCCGCGGTCGGCCACCATCCCGGCCGCACCGCCTGGCCGCCGAGAGCCTGTGAACAAGCGCTGAGCCGGGACCCCTCCGGAAAGCGGATGCAACACACTGATTCGAGGTGAGAAATGACGGGTAGGTGGGGTCCTGGTCGACGCCGACCGGGACCCCACCCTTGCGACGTTTTTCTGCGTGCGTTCAATGCAGTAGACCCAGTTCAAGCGGGGTCCCGGTTGGGCACTTGTTCGGTATTATGTAGCACCCGCCACCATAGGCAAGTAGATGCAGCACTGTCCCGGCAGTAGAGTGCCTACATGGCCGACCCTCTTGTCCTGTCCGGTTTAACCAAAAAGCGCGCGGAGATCGACGGCGCGCTTCGCGACACCGAAAAGCGCATTGCCCAGCTCCGTGCGGAGCGCGACGTGATCGACGCCGCAATTCGCATCTTCGATCCGTCGCGGGTGCCCAACAAGATCAAACCGCTTCTACGTCGCCCCAAACCGCGCATGTTCCGACATGGCCAATGCTCGCGAGCCGTCTTTGAGACGTTGCGCGTAGCCGAAGCGCCGATGACAGTTCGTGCCATCGCGTAGCAGCTGGTGACTGAGCATCAACTGGACGTGAAGGACAAGGTCGATCTGGAAAAGCTCATCACCAAGGTGCGGAACACGCTACTTCGGAAAGCTGGTAACGGCTTAGTGCGGGAGCAGATCGCGCCGGATGTGACATGGCGGATTGGCTAAGCAAGGCGCGGACGGTGCAGAAGCGCGTCGGTGCGGCGCTGCGGCATATGCGCGGTCGTGGCAACGTGACGTCGGAGACGGGTGCGAGGGGCATTGTACGTTGGGGGTTGGCCGGACGATCGTGACGGTCGGCACGGGGATGCGGGACGGCGGATGCTCGCCAAAGGATCGAGCAACCTATATGCTTTCTTGACGTCTTATCGGTATGGTGCCAGCGAGCATCACTTCCGCGTTGGATAGAATATTGTTATGAGCGAAACCATGGACCGATCTTCGTATATTGAGCGGAACTTTCAGGCGTTTCAGTCGAAGCTACCTCAATTGCTTCCGGAGCATCTAGGAAAGTTTGCGCTGCTTCAAAATGGTGAGATCGTGGATTTCTTCGACAGCTTCGCCGATGCAGTAAAGTTCGGCCAACAAAAGTTTAGCGGCGATCAGGTATTTTCAGTACAGGAAGTGACCTCGACCACTCAAACGCTAGGGTATTACGCTTATGCCGTTGGTAACATTCACCAATGATCAGCTAGGGCCTACCGTAGAGATAAGGGGTGTCGGCTTACGATCCATTACAGGTAGCAGGGCAGCCACCCGCTGCTACAGTATGGATCAAAGCGATAGCTGATACTGGTGCCACGGCCACTTGCATTAGTGGTAACGCTGCAGCCAGAGCTGGGCTATTTCTCGCTGGTAAAGGGCAAGTAACAAGCGCTACCCAAATGACGCCTGTAAATCTCTATTTTGGAACCTTGTGGATCAGAGGCTTGGTTGGGGGTTCGATGTTTTATGCTTGGAACTTTGCCGGGCGAACATTTTTAGAGCTGGGGATGCCGTCTGCGGGGCATCAAGCCTTGCTGGGAATGGACATCCTAAGAGTCGGTCCGAAGACATCTTGCGGTATTGGAGTGGGTTGTGGTTCGCTGATGCGACTCGATGTGCAGGATGCCGCCGATGTGGACGAACCAGAACCGCAGCCGCTACGACCGCAGCAAGCTGCGCTATCCCAGTGACCTGACCGACGCGGAATGGACACTGATCGCGCCGGTCATTCCAGGCGCAAAGCGCGGCGGCGGCAAGCGGACCGTTGATCTTCGCGAGGTGGTCAACGGCCTGATGTATGTGCTGAGCACCGGGTGCCAGTGGCGTGCGCTTCCGAAAGACCTGCCACCCCGCAGCACGGTCAACGGCTACTTTTCCTTGTGGGACTACGACGGCACGCTGGATCGCATCCACCATTCTCTCTACGTGCAATGCCGAGAGCAGGCCGGGCGAGACGCCAGCCCGACCGCTGCAATCGTCGACAGCCAAAGCGTCAAGAGCGCCGAAAAAGGGGGCGGCGGATTAATCCCCACGGCTTCGACGCGGGCGGAGGTGTCCAAGGTTCCAGCGGTGATAGCCGTTGGAAAGACACCGGAGGGAAAAAGGTTAAAGGCGGAGCAGCCGAAGGTTCCGCCTGCGCAGCGGGTGGAATGGCTGCGGAGGTAAGAAACGCCACCTCCTGGTAGACACGCAAGGCTTGGTGCTGCACGCCGTCGTCCACTCGGCGGCCGTCCAGGACCGCGACGGCGGCATGCTGGTGATGGCGACCCTGTTCGGACTGTATCCCTTCTTGCTGAAGCTATACGCCGATGGCGGCTATCAAGGACCACAGTTTCAGGAAGCCTTGCACGCCGTCGTCAGGACCGTCGATCTGGAGATCGTCAAACGGTCCGACGCAGGCAAAGGCTTCGTCGTCCTCCCGAGGCGCTGGATCGTTGAGCGGACCATCGGCTGGCTCAACCGCTGCCGCAGACTGGCCAAGGATTGGGAGTGCCTGAACCGTTCTGCCCTGGCCTTCCTGCGCTGGGCGTCCATTCGCATGATGTTGCGAAAGCTTTGTCACGCAACATAATGATCTCGGACCGACACTAAGCATGGGCATAATGGCCGTAAACGGACCAAGCAAGATAACGACGTTTGCTTGGTAATCCGTCTAGGCTGTTGCCCGCTGCCAATACCCGCAGAAGTCCACGCTCGGCCGTGCCGCAAGCGCCAGCCGCACCACGCCGCGCACCTGAGCGCCGTTGTCGTCGCGGCGCTGCCCTTCGCGCCATGCGCTCTCTTGGGCGTAGCGGGCCAGATAGGCGCCCGCGATATGGTGGTGGTGGCCCTGCTCCGCCCGGCGCAGGCGGCTGAAAAAGCCTTCGGCCCCGTTCGTGCAGACGCCGTCCATGCTGTAGGCGAGTTGGTGGTTGATACGCTTGACCACGTAATGCGCGTGCAGGTCGTTCCAGCTTGGGGCGTCGTCGGCCATGATCTCGGTCCCGGCGGCGACGTGGCTGCGGATATAGGAGAACGCGGCGGCTTCTGAGCGGAACGCGGACGGCAGCACATGCCCGTCGCGCTGGCGGATGACGACGACACACTGGCGCTTGCCGGTCTGGTTGCGCGCGAGGCGGCGATCCCGGCGGTTCTCGACGTGGTTGGATGGCTTCACGTATCCACCGAAGTAAGCGCCATCGACCTCCACCACCTTGCCCTCGCCGCCGAGCTGGTAGCCTTTGACCTCCGTTGACATGGCTTCCCGCAGCTTGTGCCCCAGGACGAAAGCCGTCCGGTATTGCACGCCCAAGTCGCGGGAGAGCGCCAGAGCCGACTTGCCCTTGACCTCGTTGCAGAACACCACGATGGCGGCAAGGTAGGTTTGCAGGCTCATCTTGTGGAAGGCGAACAGGGTGCCGCTGGTCAAGCTGAAATCCTTGCGGCACGCCTTGCAGCGGAAGCGCAGCGCGCCGTTCGGACGGCGGGCCTCGTAGCAGGTCGGGCAGGCGCAATGCGGGCAGACGGCCTTGCCGTCCGTCTCGGCCCAGCGGATCGACGCAAACATCGCCTCGGCTTGCGCGTCGGTTATGCGCAGGACTTGCGCCAGGGACAGGCTGCGGGCGCGGGCGGAAAGAAGGAAGTGCTGCGCCATCTGTCATATCCGTTTCTAAGCTAACGGATGTGTACGCTATCTGACGGCTCTCTGCAAGAAGAAAACAGACATTTGTGTTAGCTTCCACTCTGTTCCATATGCTTCCTTATGGCAGGAACGAGTGACAGGTGGGCGGACCACGCGAAACGGCATCTGAAAGCCGAGCTGAAGCGGGCTGATGTCGGTTACGTGGAACTGGCGAAACGTTTGACGGATATGGGGTTGCCTGAAACCGAAGGTTCGGTAACAGCCAAGATCAACCGAGGAGCGTTTCCAGCGTGGTTCCTGTTCGCCGTCATGCGCGCTATTGGCTTGCACACGTTGCGGGTGGAGGATTGGTCCTAACAGGATGCGGAAAATCGGGCGGTTTGCGAGCTGCTGAGCGTGCTTCCTGCTGGTGAGCCGGATTACGCCCAGCGGTTTTGCCGTTTTTCGCCGTCCTGGCGGGGTAAAATCATGCCTTTGGACAGAGTCCGGGCATGACTACGCAGTCCCCGCCAGCAGCTTCGGCAAGCGCACCAGGTTGTAGGCAGCGGCAGCGAAGGTGAACATCCAGCCGACACGCTCGGTGCCGCGGTGCCGGGTCTTGCGCAGGACGCCTACCGTCTTCATCCAGCCGAACACTTCCTCGATCCGCTTGCGGATGCGCAGGCTGACCGCGTAGCCGGCATGGCGCGTGGTGCGGCCGTCGATGGCGGAGCGGCGCTTCTTGTTGTTCTGCGTGACGTGCGGTGTCACGCCCAAGCGGCGCATCTCGGCGGCAAAGTCGTGCGTGTCGTAGCTCTTGTCTGTGCCGAGCGTGATGCGTCCGTCGTCCGGCAGGTCCTCGATCATGGCGATGGCGGCGTCGCGCTCCGCCGTGCCCGTGGCCTTGGTCAGGGACGTGTCCACCACCAAGCCATTGCGGTTCTCCATGAGCACGTGCCCTACGCTGCCATTCCACCCGCTGCGCGGGGGGAACCTTGGGCAGCTCCGCCCATGTGGCACAGCTTGGCCGCCTGGCCTGCGGCTTTCTTGTAGAGCCGCGCGTCGGGATCGGTGGCCGAGGCGTGCGTCTCGTTGCTGCGCGGCTCGCCACGAAAGTTCACCTCGCCGTTGCGTCCCGGCGCCGGCGGCTCGCCGGAGCCGTCCTTGGGCCGGAAGCTCTTCAACGAAGCCCAGGCCTCGATCAGCGTGCCGTCGACCGAGAAGTGCTCGTCGGACAGCAGCGGCTCGATCTTCGGGTCGACCAGGATGGCTGCCAGGAACCCGTGCGCGACATCGCCGGCCAGCAGGCGGTCGCGGTTCTTGGTGAACACCGTCACGTCCCACACCACAGCGTCCATCGACAGGCCGACGAACCAGCGGAACATCATGTTGTAGGTGATCTGCTCCATCAGCTGCCGTTCCGAGCGCACCGAGAACAGCGCCTGCAGCAAGAGGGCGCGCAGCAGCTTCTCCGGCGCAATCGAGTTCCGGCCGCGCGGCGCATACATCTGCTCGAACCGATCCGACAACCGTTCCAGTGCCGCGTTCACCAGCGGGCGAATGGCCCGCAGCGGGTGGTCCTGCGGTACCAATCCTTCGGGGCTGATGTAGCTGAACATCGCAGCAGTCTGACGGTCGGCACCACGCATTCGTTTACGTCCTCTGGCTCAACTCCGGCCAGCTATTGAATCAAGTCAGGACCGGGCTGGAAAGCCAAATTTCCGCATCCTGCTAAACCTCTTATTAGGAGCCGCCCCAGCTCAGCAGGAAAGCGGCACCGATAGTGAGGCCAATGCACAGAATGCCGGCGGCGAACAGAAGCTCTCCATGCCATTTGTTTTGGGTAACTGCTCACCTGGGGTGGTGCTGGGGCGCTGAGGCAGCGGTGGTTGACGCGGCGTCGGGCGGCTGATTCAACGCCGGCGTGACGCCTGATATCGATCTCAGCAAGCTGAGCCACGCGGAGAA
>JAABUY010004998.1_pt1 | contig 13557 bp, 18 predicted proteins | sample 5560271 | NCBI WGS metagenome assembly JAABUY01 (sample SAMN10711886, study PRJNA513374) | rock metagenome | isolation source: Antarctica rocks | place: Antarctica: Victoria Land, University Valley
GCGGCGGCGCGGCAGCGTGGGAGGAGCCGCTGTACCCTGCGGAGGAGCTGCGAGGCTCGCGCTCTGCCCTGAGGGTATTGCTGTGTTGACCTCTTGTTGACAGGCAAGGGCGCTGTGACTGAGCCAGTATGTGGTGTGAGCTTGAGCATGGCATGCCGCGGCGCATGGCTCGGCGTGCAGCTTGACGCGGCAACACGCTGCTGCATTGTCATGTTGGCAACACCAAGCGAGCTTGGCCCGCACATGCAGCCTCTGTGGCCCTGCAAGGGTCAGGTTGCCCATGTTTGCGTCACCTGTGCACGACGGAGAACTCATGCCTGCAGCGATGTTTGCCTTCAACGCGCTTTCCGCGCCCGGCGGCACTGGCTCATGCGGCAATGGCACAACCAAATGGGGCCTGGGCGAGTCTGCTGCAAGCACCAGGCTATGCTCAGCCGTTTGATGGGGCGAGCATGAGGCGCGCGCCCCGCGGCGGCAGGCGTGGTGCCGGCGGACCCGCGGCAGCCGTGGGACGTGCGCGCCGCGCTCGCGCGCATCCTGGACGGCAGCCGCCTGGACGAGTTCAAGGCGCGGTACGGGACCACGCTGGTGACGGGCTTCGGCCGCCTGTGCGGGCAGCCGGTCGGCGTGGTCGCCAACAACGGCGTCCTGTTCTCCCAGTCGGCGCTGAAAGGCACGGCGGGAATTACAAGCTATGATGTCTTAAGGCAAGAGACTACCTGCTAATATGCACTTGGTCTATTTCACCAGGCGGCCGCGAAACCAGGACTTGGTTTTGCTCCCGCTATCCATGCGGCTCTGAGCTGAACGGATGGATTGGAGCTTGTTACAGCTCAAGGACCTGAGTGAGGATGGCACATCATCCCCTAGAGCCTAGTGGTGCAAGTTGAGATGTGGAAAGAGTGGATGTCTGCTGTCAGCGGCTAAGTGCGTCAGCGATAAGGGCATGGAACATAGTTGCGGCTCAAAGTCGCACGGCTGCGGCCGCAGGCGCCCACTTTGTGGAGTTGTGCGCCCAGCGCGGCATCCCGCTGCTCTTCCTGCAGAACATCATGGTGCGCGCAATCGCCTGCGCTGGCTGGCTGCCCACGCGCAGTGCCTGCTCGTCTGCAGGAGAGGATGCGGAACTTGGACGTGAGTGTTTCATCGCTAACACTGTCGGCTTTGTCACCCAGTCGTGTCACCTGAACGCCCGCTGTGCTCTGAAGGTGAAACCTGAGTATGTCAGCATCACGCATGCATGGGCGCGGTCGTGCGGTGTGCAGGGCTTCATGGTGGGGCGCAAGTATGAGGCGGGCGGCATCGCCAAGGACGGCGCGAAGATGGTCATGGCCGTGGCCAACGCGCAGGCACGTCCTGGCCCGCCGCCTTTGCGGGAGAGGCTTCCGGGGGCGGGTAGTCTGTGTGCCGGCTTACTGGTTTAGTGGCTTGAATCACGTACGGGATGCCTTTCCTCCTCCGCACACATGTGCCTGTAAGGTGATGGCAACATGGCAACCCGCACCAGCCTCGGCTACAGCCGGTAGGGCAGCCGGCTCACGCCCGCCGCTGCCGCGCGCGCGCGCAGGTGCCCAAGCTGACGCTGATGGTGGGCGGCAGCTTCGGCGCGGGGAACTACGGCATGTGCGGGCGCGCGTACAGCCCCGAGTTCCTGTTCGCCTGGCCCAACGCGCGCATCAGCGTCATGGGCGGCGACCAGGCGGCCGGCGTGCTCGCGCAGGTGCCGTCGCGGCGTGCTTGGGGTTCCAGACCCTACCCTATCCTACCGTCCTTGCAAGCGCGCACTGTGAGAGGCCTGTGCGCAGAGCGACCAGGGTCTGCTGCTGGCGGGGCAGTCAGCCTGGAGTCGCATTGCTCGGGGCGCTGCCGACAAGGAGGCATCGTGTCGCCTCGGCCTCCCTGCATGAGCGCAGCTGTCGCAGCGTCAGTGACCATGTCACTCTGCCTGGTCTTGGACTGTGTGAACAAGCGAGCGAAAAGGTGATCTGCATGGTGCGTGAGCACTGGCCAGCCAGGCACCTTCGCCCTGCCCTCATCCATCACACCCTGTGCCCCATCAGTCATACCCTGTGCCCTCATCAATCGTGCCCTGTGCAACGCAGGTGGAGGAGGCCAAGCGGCAGCGGCAAGGCAAGCCCTGGCCGCAGGACGAGCAGGCGGCCTTCAAGGCGGCCATCGTCGAGCGGTGCCTGCCCCCCCGGCCTTCCCATGCGCCTGCATGTCGGCATCGCGTGCCCTCGCCTTTGCGCACCTGTCATCTGCACGGGTGCCATACCTGACAGAAGCTGTTATGACCTGGCGCTCTTTAGAGGCCGCATGCTTGGGCTGAATGTCGGGTGTTGGGGCGCAAATGCCCTGCTGCCATGCGTGCAAGCAGCCCAACCTCGGCCGCGAACGCCAACAACGTTTGGCGCCAGGTACGACCGTGAGGGCGCGCCGGAGTTTGCGTCCGCGCGGCTGTGGGACGATGGCGTGATCGACCCGGCCGACACGCGCCGCGTGCTCGGGCTGGCGCTGGCGGCGGCGCTCAACGCGCCGCTGCGACACACGGCGTTTGGTGTTTTCCGCATGTAGCCACTGCGCCCGCATGTATTGTGATATGTACAGGAGGAGCAGGAAGCGCCGCCACAGTCCACAGCCGTTGGCGCGTTCCGCATGTAGTTGCTGCACTGGGATGTACTGTACTGTGGAGTGGAGGAGCAGAAGGTGCCGCCGCAGCCCGCAGCCAGCGGTGCGTTCTGCCTGTAGTCACTGCACTGATTTGCACGGTTCTGTGTAAAGTACGAGCAGGACGCGCCGTCTGCAGCCGTGTGTTGTGCATGTGATCACTGTGATGTGGCACTCTGTGCTGCAGCTGGAGACCACATGTCAGTCGCCAGCGCGGTCTGTCCCATGCACCGATGCGCCGCCGCTTACCACAAATCCATATCCACGCAGTGACAATGACATCTTCACGCGTCAGCAACTCATGTAAACAACATTGGCTGTGCACTCCAGCATCTTACAGTCTAGCGTAAAAGCCAAGTTGACACTTGCAAGATCCATGCAAATGTGACCGTCCATTGCCACGTCCATTGCCACAAGTCACCAGGCACCTTCTACTTTCACTGATGTCATTCTGAACACTAGCTTCACTGCTGCAGACACACAGAAACATTTCCCGGGCACAGACAGGCTTCAACGCACGTCTCAGTAGCAGTGTCTAAACGGTTCTACCGCATGCCCGTCTAACAAGCACAGGTGTTAGTGGCTTTCAACTTCATAAGCCCAACGTGTTCATCCACCAAGGCTACACAGCCAGGACCCTCACCCACCCTGGTCACAGCCAGGGCACCATTCGCCCAACGGCGCAGTTATGTGGGGCGATACGCACAGGCGCAAGCAGCCAGCCCCGCAGGCATGAGCCGCGGCGTGCCAACAGCACAGGCCAGGCGCCGAGGCAGCACACCCACAGCTGCAGGACATGTCCGCTGCAGCCTGCCTCAACGCCCGCCTGGGTCACAGACGCCGCAGCTGTCTAACACGTCCGTGACCTTCATACCCTCGGTGCTGCTGCAGAGCCCCAGCGCCCGGCGCCGACCCTCGAGCCACAAGAGCCTCGGCCACAAGAGCCTCGGCGGCAGCTCCCGTGCCGCCGCAAAGGCCTGTCAGCGCCGCGCGCCGGCCCTCAGGCCAGCCGGGCCTGCAGCAGCGCGGCGGCCGCGAGCGCGAGCGCCAGCCCCGCCGCGAGTCAGGCGAGGTAGTGCCGCAGCGCCTCTGTGGCCAGATGCGTTGCGCTCTTGCCCTGCGCGGCAGCCGTGGCCTGCAGCGCCGCGTACACGTCGTGCGCGACCGCGACCGTCGGCAGCGACCCCGCCTCAGCCTCCGCCACGTACCCCTGCGCACGGCGCCGGGTCCGCGTCAGCGGCGGAGCATTGCAGGGTGTTGCCCTGACCCTTTTACTAGCCATCACCCTAGCTCCCCACCCAACAAAATTGCTGCCCGCCAGCAGCCGCCAGCTTGGCACCTAAGACAAGGCATGCTGCTCACACGCTGCCAGGCGGAGCAGCTGTGTGGCTAGTAGCTCCCCGCACGGCCCACGGCGGGCATCGCCGGCAACCATGCAGCAATCACCAGCATGCGGCCGGGCTGGCCAGTGGCGCGTCACAACCTCACACGGTGCGACATCCACGCCCTGGAAACCCTAGCGCCCTGCACAGCATGCGGCGAGCGCGGCCCCGCACGGCAGCCGCTGTGAGCCACCTTTGTGTAGTCCCGGATCGCGTCGAAGCCGACGCGCGCGCAGAAGTCGCCGAACGGCTCGCCCGCGGACCGCCGCTGCTTGAAGAAGAAGAAGATGGGCTCCAGCGCCTTCTCCAGGTCCTGCCGCACGCGCGCACGCGCGGGTCAGCCTGCAGCAGCTGCAGCAGGTGCGCAGCACCTGCAGCGGCGTGTTCTGGGAGGCATGCCACATCCTCCCGCAGATTGGCAAGCATGCAGCGCCTGCCCGCCCGGAGCGCCACCTCTTAAAAATAGGCGTCCCTATTTTAAGAGGCGGTGTGTCAAGCCCATAAACAGGCTGGCGAGAGAATGCAGCGCTTGCAGCGCTTCCCCGTCCGGAGCGCAGCCGCCGCTCGCTCGCAGGGCCGCTACCGCGTAACCCAGGCGCCCACATCGCAGAGCTCGCCCACGAGGCGGGGGCCTCTGCAGCCAGCTGAGAAAGACACAGGCCCTCCACAGGGGATTGCCCTGCCCGCAGCTTGCATCACGCACCTGCACCTTGACGCGACCTGGAAGGCCTCGGCCAGGCGCGTCTGATAAGGGGCGCGTCTGATTAGGCGCGTCTGATCAGGGGCGCATCTGATTAGGCCGCGCACCTGCACCTTGACGCGGTCCTGGAAGGCCTCGGCCAGGCGCGTCTGATCAGGGGCGCGTCTGATTAGGCCGCGCGTCTGATTAGGGGCGCGTCTGATTAGGCCGCGCACCTGCACCTTGACGCGGTCCTGGAAGGCCTCGGCCAGGCGCGTCTGGTTGGGCGAGCCGCCCAGCCAGAGCTGGTAGCTGTTGGGCCCGTCGCCGACCAGGCCCAGCTCCGCCATGTACGGCCGCGCGCAGCCGTTGGGGCAGCCTGCGGGCGCGGCGAGCGCGCGTCAGCGCCGCTGCGCGGTGCTGCCGATGCTGGAGCAGCCACAGGCGCCCTTGACCGGCCCGGGGGCGCCCTTTGGGCACGCTTTGCAGCTCGGGCTTCGGTCCAGCCCTGGCCGACAGGACCGCAGGCAGCGCCTCCACGGTGGCCGCCATGAATCGGCGCATCGCGCTCGCATGCAGACCACATCAAGTGTGCCCGCCGCTCTGCAGTGTCCTGGGGTGCTGATGCTCAACAGCGCGCGTTGGAAAAGGTGCTGGAGTAGGCGCTGGATCAGGGCCAGATGCCCTAGCCCGGCGCGCTCCTGACCCTAGCCCGGCGCGCACCGGTCATGCGCACGACCAGCGAGTCCAGGTCCTCCAGGCCCATGCCGTTCAGCAGCGCGCGCAGGCGCGGCAGCATGTCCGGCAGGCTGCGCTCGGCCTCGGTCACCGCCAGGCCGCACAGCGGCATCGCGGGGCACGCCATGCTCGTGCGCTCCATGCTGTCCAGGTCCACAACGTCCCTGCGCACGCCGGGCCCGGACGGCATCAGCAGGGACACCGTAACCCCGGGCTACCCTACCCTAACCCAGGCGAGCGCCCGCTTCATGGTGTGGACATTCACGGGACGTCCGCAGCGGCGCCCAACAAGGGGCACGCAGGGCCCTCACGCTGCCCGTGCTCGTGTCTCTGCTCCGGCAGGTCCTGGCTACTCAATGCATCGGGTTAAAGGCCTGCCGCACCGTCCCGCCCTCCGGCAGCCACAGAGTCCATCACACAAACCCTGCTCTCAGACCCCAGCCCACTGGCAGACCCTGGGCTGCCCGGCCGGCGCGCGGGGCCGCGCACCTGACGCCCGCGGCCGTGAGCGTGCCCAGGATGTCGGCCTTCCAGGACGGGTCGATGCAGGTCAGGATGAGGTTCTGGTTGGCCGTCAGCCGCACGGGCAGCTCGTAGCGCTCGATGACCGTGCGCAGGGCCTTCTTCACCTCGCCTGCGGTAGGGTTAGGGTGATTAGAAGGCAGCATGCGGCAGGGTTAGCGTGATTGGAAGACAGCCTGCGGCAGGGTTAGGGTGGTAGAAGACAAAGAGGCGGGCACGCTGGCAGCCGTCCCATCATCCTACTTCTGGAAGCCTGGAGCCGCGCAGGCATGTGGCGCATGGCACATCAGCCTGGGCGCCCAGGCGTCTGAGCGGCGCCTCACTAAGGCGGGTCCCCTGCCCCGAAATTGCCAGTAGCTCGAGACAGCAGACAATCCCTGCATCATTTGGGCCACGACACACAGGTGACCACTGCCTCCCCACCCTGTGCAACCAGTTTGGCCCGAGTACCAGTCCGCCGTCAGCGCCACAAGCGAGGTGCGTGGGAGGCCGGAGCGGGCCAGCCGGCACGGCGCGCACCCTTCAGGCGGCCGTTGGCAATGAAGATGCCGTAGGCCAGCTTGCCATCGCCCTGCTCCATCCAGCCCAGGTAGTCCTTGAACTCCCACGCCGGCAGCGGCCTGCGCAGCAGAGCACGCCGATTTACACCTTGAGCCAGGCCAGTGTGCGCCGTGCCGGATGCACCAGCGCACTTGAGCTGCATCCGCGCAGCACCATGGCGTGGTGCGCTTTCCTGCCATAGTCGTCCGTCCATCAGAAGCCGGCCTTCAAACTCCAGGTAGAGCGGCATCGCGAGGCTTGCACTTATGACTGGCAGACAGCTGCAGCCAACACGCCTAGTGTGCGCGCAGCCGGCGCGCGTGCGTCCGCGCCCTAACCCTAGCCCAACCATGACTCCAGTCAGAGAGGCGTCCGCGCGGGCCGGCGGTGCGCCGCACCAAAAAGGCTCCAGCTTCCTGCCACCCAACCCTAACCCTAGCACGCCGCACCAGAACGACTCCAGCTTGTTACCACCCGATTGTAACCCTAGCGCGCCGCACCGGAACGGCTCCAGCTTCTTGCCGTAGTACTGCTCCACGACCGAGCGGAACTTGGGCAGGCCCCACTCGTCCACCAGGTACTTGAGGCGCGACATCTTGCGGTCGTCGCGGCGGCCGTAGTCGCGCTGCGTCGCCACGATTGCCTTGACGGCGTGCAGGATGTCATCCTTGGCCACGAAGCCCAGCGCGTCCGCCAGGCGCGCGTACGTCGCCGCGTTCCTGCGCGCGCAAAAGCGCGACGATCCGCCGCCGGCCTGCCAACTTCCAGTATCATGCTTATTACAAACATCCAGTTGCTTGCTTACGAGTGCGAGTATAACGTTATTACTATTGTAAGCTCTGCGGCAGCATAGCAGACGCGCCTCCGCCAGGGCACACGCGACAAGAGCTTGGAAGAAGCAAGGACGGTCGCGCGCACGCCTGTTGGTGCGGCCCATGCCGCCGCCGACGAGGAGGTCGTAGCCGAGCACGGCGCCGGCCTCGTCGGCGATGAGCACGATGCCCAGGTCGTTGGTGAGCAGGTCCACGCTGTTGTCGCCGGGCACGGTGACCGCGATCTTGAACTTGCGCGGCAGGAACAGCTGGCCGTAGATCGGCTCCGGCGAGCCCTCGAAGTTGGTGCCAAAGCCGTTGAATGCGCGCGCCTCGGTCACCGCCGGGTCCTGCGCCGCGCGCGCGGCTGCTCAAGCCGACTGTCTCGGTCACCGACCATTGACACCTGCAACAACATGCCCGGAACGCTGCTGTGCCCAGGTGCTCAATTCGATTGATTTGAATCGACACCCTGCACGCCTCCTCTTCATCCCACCTGCTGTCACACCCCAGAACACACGATGCGCAGGCGCTTTCGCGACGTTGTGCTCAACACCCTCCCTGGGCGGCAAGCGCGCCGCACAGCCCGTTGCGCTGCGGTCCCCCGGCGCGCGCGCGCGCCCAACGGCGCCAGCTCACCTCGATCTGGCTCGACACAAACTTCTCGCCGTCCAGCCACACGTCGTAGTACGCGCCCGACTGCGGCGCCAGCAGGTCCGCCAGCTGCTCTGCCAGCCGCTCGCACTCGGTGTACTCCGGCCGGTCGGTGAACGGGGCCTGCGCGCGCGCGCACGCTGATGTCAACTACTTGCATGGGCTCGCCAGTCAATCCCTTCCTTCTCATGCTTTGTCTCAAGACAGCGAGCAATGACGTGGTGAGCGCAGCCACGATGCTGGCCTTAACGTGACGGCTCCAGACTCAGAACGGCCAGCAGCGCCGTGTCCAACCTCCGTGACGCCATGGTCCGATCCCCGGACGACGGGCAGGGCGCCACGGGCGCACCGGCGGCGCCAGGACGTTGCGGTTGACATCGCCGCAGGCGCCCAGCGTGCTGCCCATGTTCTTGATCACGCTGGAGAACACGGACTTCAGGTCCTGCTTCAGCACGCCGTGCAGCTGGTACGTCTGGCGCGTCGTGAGCCGCAGCGTGCCGTTGCCAAACTGCGCGCCCCGCGCACGCGCGCCTCACCGCGCGCTACTGCTGGCGCTGTCCGGCCTTGCTTCAGCGGCGCCGTGCCGTATAAAAGTAGCAGGCTCGTCACTCAGCGGCACACAGCCTCGCACACCCGCCTGTGCCTGTGCTTACTTCGCGATTGTACTCGGGCTAGACAGCAGTTGGCGCGCTGGTGCTAGCAGCTGCAGGCCCGGTGCAGGCCCGAGCTTGGAGCGACAAAGCGCTCCGGGCAGCGCACCTGGTCCGCCAGGTCGTCCATGGTGAGGTACAGCTGGTTGCTGACCAGGCCGGCCGGCTGCTTTGTCCGCATCATGAACATGTACGCCTTGCCCTGGACGCCAGAACAGCTGTCAGCGACCACAATGTGAGCTTAACAGTCAGAAACTCGACAACAGTCGACAACGCTGCAGGACAGAGGTTTGGCGTCTGCGCTTGTGCACATCCTCAGGCCTAAAGCGCGGGTTCTATCACCCCGCACAAGGCTCTTCGCCTAGCGCAGCTCACCTTGCCGGCGCCGCGCTGCTCCCTGTCGTCCTGCTGATAGCTGCCGTGGAACTTCATCAGCTGCGCCGCCTCCTCATTGATGTTGGTCGCCTCGCTGACCAGCTCCTCCATGAGCGGGTGGCGCAGGTAGTCCGAGTCCTCCTTCAGCAGCTCCACCTTGCTCCTGCGCGAGCCCAAAGCCAGTTGGCGTCCGAGCGCCTCAGCCGGAGTGTACGGCTCACAGCGTCGCGCCTGCTGAGTGAACAGACGCTGCAAAAGCTTGTCTGGTGTTCTTTTAGTGTACGCAAGTATGCGCGTCCTTAACAGAAAGGTGACTGCTGCTCACTGAGCTGCGGCACAGCAGAACTTGCAAGAAACGCAGTCTTCAAAGGGCGCAAACCGCTTTGCAAAGGTGTCGCAGAGCCACTTGCGTTAGCGCGGGGCCACACGTCACACAGCCTCCCCCTGAGCGCGGCGCACTTGGTCCCTGTTGCGGACACGCGACGTCCTCATTCCTGGCACACACTTTTGGCGACAGCTGCACCCATCACACATGTATTGCCAAGTCCAGTGCGTCTTCACGATTGATTTGATGCATCTGCATGACACCAAGGGTGTGCTCCGGCACTGTTGCACCACCCATTCATGCAAGCCCTACAAGTCTGGCTCACTGCCACCAGCGGCCGAGACGGCCACATACCCGATGACCGATGTCGGTGCATGTGTGCGCATGCTGGCCAGCTGCTGTTTAGAGGCTACGAGCGCGTCAGCGGCAGCCTCCCTGCCTGAGCAGCCTCTGCTGCCCGGCACCGCAGGCCCCCCGGCCCGCCCGCCTTGCTCCGCGTCGCACCCCAGCCGTGCCCGGCTCTCCGAGGCAACAAGCTCTGGCCCGCACTGAGCGTGGTGCGGCCCGATGCTGTCGCCCGCCTGCAGGCCTGCTGCGGGCTCTCCGACGCGCCTGCGTCCGCAGCACTCTGGGGCCGGGGCCGGGGCATCCGCAGAGCTGAGGGAGGGAGGCGCTGCGGCAGAGCCCGGGCCTGGCACTCGCGCGCTGTGCGGCAGCACCGCGCAGCCGCAGCAGCCGCACAGCAGAGATGGCAGGCCGCGCTGGTGCATGCCACAGGCTTCTACCGCACCAGCAGAGCCGCCAGGCCCCCGGGCGGCGGGCGGCGCTGGCGGCGCTTGTGGTGCGAGCGCAGACGCGCTCGCTGCCTCCAGCCCGCCGGGCTGCTTGGGCGCGGCTGGCGCCCCTGCCTGTAGCGGCGCGCATGCGGTGAGACGCGCTGCGACCGCCTGGCGCGTTGGCCGGCCAGCTGCAGGCTGTGTGGCTGCTGCAGGCCGCATGCTCGGAGCAGCGCGCGACAGAGCCGCTCCGCCGGCCACCCCTTGGGAGGCAGCCGCCGCGGGCGGTGCCAGCGGGGCGGTGACGAGCGGAACGGCGTCCATGCTGCTTGCTCGCGGCGTTGCGCGCCCTCTAGCGCGGTGCTGCGCTGGCGCATAGTCAGAGGCGGTGTGAGCTTCCATTTTGCAGGGCCTACCGGGCGTGCGCGTTGGCGTGGCAGCCGTGCCGCGGCAGCCCAGTGTCTTCGAGCAGGCTGCCGCGGCACCTGTGGTCCTGCAGGGCCCAGCGCCTTCTGCAGCGCGCGACTCGACGTCCGAGCGCTGCGGTCCTGAGACCTGGTGAAGCGCGTCGCGCTGCAAGGCCGTCACAGGAGGCCCAGCCCCGTTTGGGGACGCATTTGGGGACGTGTTCTCGCCAGAGTGCGCTCTACGATAGGCCGGCAGCGACAGGGCGGGCGGGGGGGCGGGCGGGCAGCTGGCTGAAGGACCGCGCGCTGCCGGCTGCGGACAGGCGCCCAAGGAGCTGAGCGTGCCCAGCGGCGTACAGCGTGCGCCCACGGATGCCTGCTCACCCTCACCCGCCCTCGGAGCATCCTCTCGTCCTTCTGTGTGCTGGCTGGCTGGCTGCCATGGTGGTGTGCACGCTGGCGAGCGCGCCGGGCGCGCCTGGCTGGTCGGCGCGCTGGAGGGCCCACTGTCAGTGTGTAGGCAGTGAGCGCTTGCAGAGCGGCGCAGGTGCAGCTTCACGCATGCGCTGCCAGGCCCTGCAGCGCCGCCTCCGTTCGTGCGCCCCCGGCGTGCACAACTGCCCCACGCGCCGGCTGTCCCCGGCCGTATGAGGCGCAGCGGCGTGCACACGCGGCGCGCCTCCGCAGCCGCCCGGCTCAGGCTTTTGCGTCTTCCGCTATGTTGCGCCAGCGTCAGGCCAAAGTGCCGCAACACGAGCGCCAGCTCGCTGGCGGGCGGCGGGCCGGGCCCGCTGCTGCCCGCAGGGGAGGAGCCCCCGCTCGCCCCAGGCGAGCCCATACCTGCCCCAAGGTCCTGCCAAGCGACCAGCGTGCCGGGAGGAGACAAAGCTGTGCAGGTGCCTAGCGGCCCTGCATAGGGCCCTGAGGCGCTCGCCGTTGACCCGGCGGGTGCGCCGACTGCGGGCGCCCGCTGCAGGAGAGGGCGCAGCGGCTGGCCCTGTGCAGCGTTACTGGCGTTTTTACAGGCGTGACCAGCGCGTGGCACTCTCACTGTGCTCGTTGCCAGAAGTGTATTCCAAGATGAGACAACCTGTGAGCGCACGTGAGGCTGGTCACGCGGCCATCTCGGTTCCAGGGCGTCCCGTCCGTACGCCCAGTTAGTGTGTATCGAGCTCCAGCGGTGGTCCAGCATCTTATCGAGAGACAGATGATGTATCTGACTGTGCCTCGACCGCTTTCGCTGTCTGTCCAGGTTCGCTGCACAGAACCGTAATGAAGGTGCTCACGAGCGATCTCCTTAGGTCGCCTCGCTAGCCGCGGACTTGGCCAGGCCAGGCCAGAAAAGAATTCAAATTTGGCCCTAAGGGTATTTTCTACAGCCGTGGCTCCTGCACCAAAAGCTGTGAGTAGAGGCTACTTACTAGGCTCGTCTTAAGACGCCACCCCCTGGCCACCTCACTCATCCTCAGGAGTTCAACACGCCCAGCACTGTCACTAACTGCTGAGTTGCATCCCTACTTTGCTTCAGACTACAATGCTCGAAACCGCAAGCAAGGTGAGTGTCTCAGTAACGACTGTGTGGTGTGCGTCTGCTGTATGCGTTGAATTGAGTCTGTATGCATCAGCATCCAGCGAGCTCTCCGTGATTGCCTCTTCAGCGCCAGGCATCACAGCTGCCTCATCTAGGAGTGGTCCGGCAACCACAGCGCGCGCTTCACCAGCCACATACACAGTGCTGGGCGTCTGCAGCGCGCCTGGCAGGTGCGGTGAAGCATGGCGCCGGCCTGTTGTGGTGTGCTGCTGACCGCTTGCTGGCGTTGCCGCAGCTCACATGTCTGCAATGTCTGCTGGCAGGCTTCACATTTGTGTTTGCCCTGTTCTCACGCAGGACACTGAGTGCTTGCTGAGTGGGCCACTGCTTCACTCCCCCGGTGCTTGATCAGGCAGCTAACCAGCCGCGTGTGCCTGCCGCCTGTGGCTGAGCCTGCTCGATAGGGAGGCGGCACTATGTCCCTGGTGAGCAGCGGTGCCAAGCAAGGCAGGCACCACAGCAGGTGTGCAAGGTAGACAGGCCTAGGAGGTCAGGGCGCTTGGCACGCAGGTTGCGCTGCTGGCAGGGGGCGCTGCGGACGGCCGGCTGCAGAGAGGGCAACTAAAAGTGCATTGCAAGCTGGAAGCCTCTGCCACAGTGTGCGGGAGGGCGCCTGGTGACCTTCTTACGTGTCTGGGATGCAGGGGGCCGCTGCAGGAGAGCCCGGCGCGCCGCGCTGGCCGGCGCGCCGCTGCGCGGCGGCTGCAGCAACGGCGCGCGCTGGCGCGCATCACAGTGGCTGGAGAATAGCGCCGAGACCGACGTGGCTGCGCCGGTGGAGCGCTGCTACGCGATGTGGGAGGACCGCGAGCGGATCCCGCAGTGGATGCCCTGGATCCGTACCGTGAAGGTGGGCCGGCGCGGCCAGGCCGTGTCACGTTACCTGGGTGGCAGCAATATCTTTGGTGTGGCAGCAGGCGCGGCTGCCGACCTGTGTCTGCTGCAAGTTGCAAGGTGCGTTTTGGGTCAGGCGGTGGCCTGCGTTTGGGGGCACGCGTCGCTTCTGCACAGTGTATCAGCGCGCGAGTGGGCGGGGCTGCCCGCAGGTGGTGCCGGAGGACCCGCGGCTGTCGCGCTGGACGCTGGCAACGCGGCAGCTCAACCAGGACTTTGAGTTCAACTGGCTGGCGCAGAACCTGGCGCCAACGCGCCATCAGAAGATTCACTGGCGCTCGGTGCAGGCGCGCAGCTACTCTAAATTGAACTTGACCCGCTGCCGCGCGCGTGGCGGCGCGCGTGTGCGACGCGAGCGTGCGCCTGCCAGCCTGGTGCTCGCGCACGACCACTGCCAGGCAGCCGATGCCTGGCGTCCGCAGTGCACCGCGGGTCAACCGCGCCGCGCGGGCGTGCCCCCGGGGCGCGCGCGGCGCCCACGCCGCCGCGCGCGCGCAGGGCTCCACCGGCGGCAGCTTCGGCGGCGGCGTGGACGTGGCCAACCG
>JAABUY010005001.1_pt1 | contig 13549 bp, 10 predicted proteins | sample 5560271 | NCBI WGS metagenome assembly JAABUY01 (sample SAMN10711886, study PRJNA513374) | rock metagenome | isolation source: Antarctica rocks | place: Antarctica: Victoria Land, University Valley
CGCCGTCGACCCGACGTGGTCCACGGTCACCGCGAGCTCGCCCAGCACGCCGCGGATCGTTAAGGCCGCCGCCCGGTACCGGTCGGGCCAGGTGGGGTCCGGGTCGACAATCATGATCGAGTCCCACGACGCCGGGCGCGCGCCGACCGACCCGGCCGCCAGCTGCTCAGCGCTGCCGTGGAACCGTTCCGTGATCTCACGCGGATACGGGGACACCCTGACCTCCTGCTTCGACAAAGTTGATCAAGATACTTCAGCCGTGGCCGAGTTCGACAGCGGTGAGTTCTGCCGGAGCCAGCCAGCCGGCCGTGGCAGCGCGGCGGCGCCGCTCGGGCTCGCTGGCAGTGAACGAGTTGGCGGTGTCGACGTAGGACTCGCCGTGGCCGGTCAGTCCGGCCTCTGCGCCAACCGGGACGCGCAGCGGGCGGGGGCCGGGGGTTGTGCTGATCTTGTCGGAAGTCATCCCTACGGTGCGGCGGTGACCCGACACGCAACCGCCCGACCCCGGACCGAGTCGAATAACCGATCGGGGACCGCCGTAAGTCTGGTGGATAATGGCAATTATGCTCCAAAGCCTCGGGTTTGGGCGACCGGGCCGGTGATCACGTTCAACGACAGCTTCAGCGGCTAGACCAGAGCTGCACCGCGCCCCGTCTCTGCGCCGCCATCGTCGACTGCCCCCGTCACCGGAGCCTGCGGCGCCGCTCGCTTCCACCGGTCGCCGTCCGGGCCCTTCCGGTGCCCGGACGGCTCGTGTGCTCGGTCTTGACGGCGCGAGGTGGTGACCGTCCGGCCGTGAACACAGGACTCGTAGGGACGCGCTCAGATCTGCGTTCCGTCGGTGTGGTAGGCGGTGGTGACGCCGGTCGACGAGTTGAAGATGATGTATCCGTTCTGGAAGGTGCTTCGGCGTCCCTGCGGGTCGGCGACTTCGTCGGTTGTGGGGTAACCGAGGACGCCTCGTTCGTACCCGAGAGAGGCCCACTTTTGAAAAATCAAGCCGTAAACCATCTCGGCGCCCGTGCTTGGTGTCCAGTAGATTGACCCGTTTTGGAAGGTGTTGAACCTTCCGATCCCGTCCGGCGTTCCCAGCTCATTCGATGTCGCTGCCCCCTCGGGTCCGGATGCGGCGCCTGACGAGTTGTACTTGACGAGGATGGCACCTCGGACGTTGTACTGGGTCGGATACGATGCTGTGACTTCCCCGACGGACGTGAAGGTGGAGCTTCCACCCGGCGTCCCAATGACCCGTACTCCGTCGGCCGAGACGGGGTCGAAGGTGAAGGTGTAGCTGACGTTCGTCCCGGCCGATGTGTTGTAGGGATAGGTAGGACTGGAGGTTGTCCCTGCCACATCGACCCACGTGTTCGCGTGCCGCACCTGCACGCGCAGGTTGGAGGCGAACCAGCCGCCGTCCGAGTACATCTTCCCTGTTGTGTAGACAACCTGACCGACGTTGTACTGGCGTGGCCAGGTGTACCCCCACCAGCTGCTGTCGGCGCCCTTGAGTTCGTTGTTCCAGTCGTCCTCGGAGTTGCCGAGGTTCCCGTCGTTGTACAACCCGTTGTTCCCGAAGTGGGCGACGCGTTCGATCGGTACGGTGCCGGCGGTCTGGGCCAAGTTGGTCGCGCCGACCGCGTTTGAGGCGGCGGCCGTCGGCCCGACGGTGAGGTGAACAGGGCGCAGCGCGTAGTTGTAGACGCCGAGCCCAGCGGTTCCGCACGGGCAGACGTTCGACTGGAGGTAGCCGCTCAGCCCGTCACTGCTGAGAAACTTCGAGGGAATGGTGGTGGCGTAGCCGCCGTTCTTGGTGCTCGTCCAGGGCCCTGCACCGAAGTCTTTGGTCAGGAAGTGGGACCATGGTCCGTATGGGGTGGGGGACTCGTAGAACTCGTACGTGTAGTCCGTCCACGAGCTGTAGATGTACCGGTTGAGCGGTTTGTCGTAGAGGACCCCGCCCTGAGCGAGCGGGGTGACGTTCTTGTGCGTGTCGGAGTTGATCAGGGTGGGGTACATGGTGCGGGCGTCATGGAGGACGGACTGCCGTGCGTTGATGTCGGAGGACCATGTGGGCGAGTTGTTGACGGTACCGCTGAAGAACTGCCAGGCACTGCGTGTCTGGACACTCGTCGAGGGAACTCTCGCAAGGTAGAGGTCGACGGGGTTGGGGACGCTGCCACTGAACGAGGTCCGCCAGTTGTTGTCGAGCCCGTACACGTAGACGTACCCGTCGGGTGCGTTGGCGCTGTTCTGCCCGAAGTCCGCGAAGAACATGGTGGTGAAGATGTGACTGCCGAACATCGGGGCGGTGTGATCCCACGTCCACGTCGCACCGTGGTCGACCGATTTGACGATCGTTGCGGTCGGTGCGTCGTCGAAGTTGGTGTTGAGGTCCTGCACAGCCAGGTAGAGGGTGTTGTTGACGCACGCCATTCCGGTGGGCTTGCGGTTGTAGTTGCCGGCTGTCCATATCTGGCTGACCGCGTTCCCGAGTGCCACGGTCGTGCCGGTGAGGCTGCCCGGAGTTCCGGCGATACGGCTCACAGCCACGTCGGAGGCGGAGCCTGATGTGCTGAACCCCCGTCCGTCGCCGTTGGCGGCGTAGAGGTTCCCGTCGTCTGCCCAACAGGAAGCCCAGAGGTCACCGTCGGAGGCGGACTGGATGGTGGAACTCTCTCCCACGGACGCCGTGGAGAAGAAGGTGCTTTCAGGCGGGAGGGTTGTCCCGGCTGCGTGGGCGGGTGTGTGGCCTACAGCCAGACACAGGGTGGCGAGACCGAGGGCGGCCGCCCCGGCGAGCGCGCGGGTACTGCGTGGCCCGGTCATGGTTCTCCTTTGAACGCGATGAGCCTGGATGTGTGGAATCTGTATTTTCTGCGGCGCCCGCGGTCAAATAATTTGAGCTGTCCGTCAACCCGCCGGCCTCGACCGGGTCAGACCCCAGGGACTGCGGGTCGGCGAGTCCTACTTGATGCCGGAGTTCTTAATCGAGTCGACCAGCCACCGCTGACCCACCAGGAAGATCACGACGGTGGGGATGACTGCGATGAGGGATGCGGCCAGAACATAGTTGTAGGCCGCGGAGTACTGGCCCTGGAGGCTGGCGATCCCGACCTGAATCACGTACAGTTTCTGGTTGTTGGTGATGGTCAGGGGCCACAGGAACGAGTTCCAATTCGCCAGGAAGAAGAGTACGGCAAGGGACGCCAGCGGTCCCCGTGAAAGCGGGAGGACCACCCGCCAGAACAGCCCGAAGTAGCTGCAGCCGTCGAGCTGCGCGGCGTCTTCGAGTTCGACGGGGAAGCTCAGGTAGTACTGGCGCAGCAGGAAGATCCCGAATACGTTGAAGATCATCGGGAGGATGAGACCGGCGTAGCTGTCGAGGAGCCCGAGTGCCTTGACGATCAGGAACAGCGGCACCAGGATCACCGGCAGCGACACGAGCAGCGTGGACACCATGAGCGAGAAGATCAAGGTTCGGCCCCGGAACTGCAGCCGCGCGAGCGCGTAACCGGCCATGGAGTGCAGGAACAGGGCGATCACGGTGACGGCGACCGAGACGAGGGCGCTGTTGAACAGGTAACGCGGGAAAGCGACCTGCGTGAGGACGTACTGGATGTTCGCGAGTGTCCAGTGGCTGGGAAGGCCCGCGCTGAACGTCTCGCCCGCCGGCTTGAAGGTCGACACGACCAACCAGGCGATCGGGAAGAACGTGACGAGGGCGAGGACCCAGGCGACGGTCGCTCGGGAGAGAGTTCCGACCCGCCGTCGGGTCCGACCGACGCGGCGGCTGGCCGCTGCTCCGGCGGGGGCCGCCGCCCGGGCTGCGACGGGGGCGGGGGCGGGTTCAGTCAGCATGGAAACGTCCTCCCCTGGTCGCGCCGAACAGGAGCCCGGTGACGACGACCAAGAACCCGACGACCATGGTGGTGATGGCCGCGGCGTACCCGTAGTGGCCGAACCTGAACGCCTGCTCGTAGATGTAGAAGACGACGGTGGAGGTCTTGTTGTCGGGGCCGCCGCCGGTCAGAACGTAGACCAGGTCGAACGCCTGCAGTCCGGTCGTCGCGCCGACCAGTGACGTGATGGCGACGAAGAAGCTGGTCGGGCGCAGCAGCGGCCAGATGACGTTGCGGAACCGCTGCACGGCGGACGCACCGTCCACGGTCGCGGACTCGAGATAGGCCGGGTCGACGTCCTTCAGACCGGCCAGGAACAGCAGCATCTGGTAGCCCATGGAGTACCAGACGCTGATGACAATGTAGGTCGCGAGGGCGTACCGGGGGTCGCCGAGCCAGGACACCCCGCCGAGCCCGAACGGCCGCGCAGTGTGGGTGAGCACCCCCTGCTTGTCCACCAGCATGAACTGCCACAGGACCCCGATAACCACCAGGCTCAGGGCGTTGGGGAGGAAGAACAGGGTCCGGACCGCCCCGACACCCGGGAACCTGTCCTTCACCAGCAGCGCGAGACCCAGCCCGGCGAGGAACGTCAGCGGGACGAATGCGACGACGTAGACCAGCGTGACGCGGACGCTGCCCCACAGGGCGGCGTCCGCGCCCATCTGCCGGAAATTCGCCAACCCCACGTAGGCGTAGTTGCCGAAGCCGTCGACGGAGACCAGCGACACCCCCAGGGCCAGGACCATCGGCAGCCCCACGAACAGGAGCAGGCCCAGGGCATCCGGAGCGACGAACGCGTACCCGGTGAGGGCCTGGCGTCGGCGTCGGCTGCGAGCAAGAGACCCCGGGACACGCGCCCGGCGCGCACCGGTGGCCAGAGTCGTCACCGGCCGGCCGCCGGGCCGGGAGCAGCCGCCCGCCGCGCGGCGTGGCGGCTCACAGGATCGCACCGCCGCTGTACCCGGAGAGGAAGGTGTTGATCGTCGAGGCGGCCGTGGCCGCCGCTGTGGCCGGGTCCGCGCCTGCGAGCTGCGTGCTCTGGATGGCATCCGAGATGGCCTTGTAGACCTCCGGGGGGTACCGGGGCTCGGGTTCGGCCGACGGCACGACGAGCTGCGCCCACTTCTTCAAGACACCGGACGTGAACGCCCCGTGGGCCTCGGCGGCCTTCTGCACGGCTGCACGCGGAGGGAGGTTGGACTTCGCGACGGTGTTCCACTGCCGGCCCCGCTCGATGCTGTCCGCTCCCGCCGAGCCGAGGGCCCAGGCGATGAACTTGGCCGCTGTCTCCGGATCGCGGCCCTTCGCGTTCGCGGCGAACGCCCACCCGCCGCCGTCGGTTGCGGGCCGTCCCCCGGGTGGGGTTGGCAACGGGAAGATGTCGTACTTGACCTTCGGCTTCTGTTGTGCCATGTCGGCAACGGACCAGATCCCCGTCTGCTGCATGGCCACGTACCCGCTCCCCACGTTGGACGGGGCGTCGTTCGCGCCGGTCCCGAGCGGCTTCTTCGGTGCGATGCCCATCTTCTGCGTCTGCTGCCAGAAGGCGAGGGCCTGCTGGACCGCCGTGGAGTCGAACGCGCTCTTCTTGTCCGGCCCGACAGCCAGCCCGTGCCCCTGCCACATGAACGGGTACCAGGTGAAGTTCTGGTAATAGCCGGGGGCGGTCTCGAACAGCACCCCGAACTTGTTGCCCGACGTCAGCTTTTGACCGACCTGCAGCAGCTGGTCCCATGTCTTGGGTAGGTCGGCCTCGGACAGGTGCGCGGCCTCGAAGGCCTGCTGGTTGTAGTACATGGCGAGCGGTTCGATCTCCATCGGCAGTCCGTAGAGCTTGCCGTCGACGGTCCGGGTGTCCAGGACACCGCTGACGTAGTCCTTGCGGACGTCGGCCGGGACCGCGGAGGTCAGGTCGTGGAGGACCTTGCCGTTGTAGTAGCGGAGGAAGTCACCGGAACTGAGGAGGAAGATGTCCGGCCCCGACCCGGACGCGAACGCGGTCTGGAGGGTGTTCCCGTTGACGTAGTCCGCGTTGGGGACGTACCGGAGCTTGACCTTGACGTCGTGGTCCTTGTTCCACGCCGCGACCGTGTTGACGAACCAGTCACTCTGCGGACTCGGTCGCGGGGACGGCCCGTAAAAGTTCCAGAACGTCAGCTCCTTGGCCGACGACGAGGACGAGGAGGTCTTCGACGAGCTCGTGCCGCAGCCCGCCAGCGCGGGGACCAGGCCGACGAGCCCGGCGGCCCCGTAGCCGAGGACGCGCCGCCGGTTGGGCCCGGCAGGCGCACCGGTGGGAGTGGCGGGGGTGGTTGCCATGGGAGCTCCTTCGCGGCGGCTGTGCCGGCTTGTCGGTGGGATGGCTGAGTGCATGGGTGTCACCCGGTCTCCAGGGCGATCACATCGGGCGTCGGGGGACGGTGGGCGGCGGGCAGCTCAGGCGTGTCGAGGTAGACGAACGCGGTGGACGCGAGGTCGTCGCGGAGCTGGCGGTAGCGGATCGGCAGGCCGTTGCCCTGGCCCGGTCCGATCCCGAGGGCCTGGATCGTCGCCGTCAGCCGTTCCCCGAACCGGATCGGGTCCGGCAGGTGCCAGCGGTACATCCCGAACCGCTGCTGGCTGGCGTAGAGCCCGTCGGGTCGCAGGACCTGGTGCATCCCCAGGTACGGCGTCGTGTAGGTGGTGTACCCGGCGCCGGGGACGTCGAAATTCCACGCCCCACCGAAGTAGTCCTCGGTCCCGGTCCCACAGATCGAGGGGAACTCCCGGTCGCCGTCGAGGTGGAACTTCACCTCGCCCTCCCCCCACCACCCGGGGCTGTTGCTCCCCCAGGCCAGGTAGCAGCCCACGTAGTGCCCCCCGCCCGCCACGTCCAGCAGCGTGTGCACCTCCCCGGCGGGGACCGGGTTGGTCCGCCGCCACTGGGCGTGCAGCCAGCACGAGTCGTCCGGGACCTCGCCGAGGGCGAGGTCGACCTGGTAGTACAGCGTGACCACCGACGAGCCGAGGTTCTCCACCGTGACCCGCGCCGAGGAGCGGAACGGCATCGGCCAGTAGCTGTTGAAGCCGCCGTGCGGGTTGGCCGCGACCACAGCCGACGACACCTGCGCGAACGTCTCCCACCCGTGGCAGAAGAAGTCGCCCAGGGGTGTCTCGATGGCCGGCTGCTCCGCGCCGTCCCAGTAGAACCGCAGCAGCGTGGTCCGCCAGGCGCTCGGGTGGGTGGTCAGCCACAGATGCTCGACCACGCCCGCCTCGTCGACGTCCGCAAGGACCGCGACCGATCCCGGGGCGATCTCGATGCTGGGGGAGATCTTCCATCCCGGCCCCAGGCGGCTGGCCGCCCGCGCACCGGTCCCGGTGACCGCGCGGCCTCCCCCGCCGGGTGCCCCGGTCGGGTTCTCCGCGCTGATCGAGCGCGTCCGCGCCCGTGACCGGCGCGCGATCGTCGCGCTCAGTGCTGGTCCCTCGGCAGCTGTCACGGTCGTCCAACCCCTCGTCCCGCTCGCCCGGTCAACTGGCTTCGGCCATGCTGTACATCGCCCAGAGGGTCGTGCGGAGCCTCCGCGGCTGCCGCAGCACGGTGACGATCGCCGCCGCGACGTCCTCCGGGGTCAGGAAGTCGTCGAGTCCCGGGTCGCCGGCCTCCCGTCCACCACCGATCGCGAACTCGGTCTTCACACCGGCCGGGCAGATGGTGCTGACCCGGATCCCCTCCCCGCGGACCTCCCGGTCCAGCGAGCCGGCCAACCCGACCTGCGCGGCCTTGGTGGCCGCGTACACGGCCTCGTTGCCCCCACCGCGCAGACCGGCCACGGACGCGACGACCACGACGTCCCCACCGGTCCCGGCCCGGCGGAACCGCTCGACCGCGGCCCGGACCGTCCAGACGGTGCCGTCGAGGTTGGTCCGCAGGATCGTGTCCACCTCCTCGTCGGAGGCGTCGAGGATCCCGCCGTACCGCCCGACACCCGCGTTGGCCACCACGCTGTCCAGCCGGCCGAAGCGCTCCACGACCCCCGCGAGGAACGACCGCTGACCGTCCGCGTCGCGGACGTCGACCCCGGCGGCGTGCACCCGGTCCGCGCCCAGCTCCGCGACCAGGGCGTCCAACCGGTCGGAGCGTCGCGCGCCGACCGCGACCAGCGCCCCGGCCTCGACCAGGGCGCGGGCGGTCGCCGCACCGATCCCGGAACTCGCTCCGGTGATCGCCACAACCGTGGAGGAGAGGTCTCGTGCAGGCGCGGGCATCGTCGCTCCTCGTCCGGGGGACCCGGCGCCCCGCGTGGCAGCAGAGCGAACCGAACCCGACACTTGATGAAACCGATTTCAGGAGGTTAGGGTCCGTCCACCACGCTGTCAAGCAGCCTGGACGTGATCTCTGCTCACCGATCGCGGACCTGACGTCGAAGCGAAGGGCCCTGCGTGACAACGATCTACGAGGTCGCGAAGGCCGCGCAGGTCTCCCCGGCGACCGTGTCGAGGGTGTTCAACGGAGCGTCGGTCTCGGATGCGCTCACCAAGCGGGTCCGCGCGCGGGCCGCTGAACTCGGTTTCGTGCCCAACGGCGTGGCCCGGTCGCTGCGTCGCCAGCGTTCAGACGTCATCGCGCTGATCATCCCCGACATCGAGAACCCGTTCTTCACCTCCCTGGCCCGTGGCGTGGAGGACGCCGCCAGGGTGACAGGGCTGTCGGTGGTCCTGTGCAACTCCGACGAGGACGTCGAGCGGGAGGCGCGCTACCTGCATGTCGCTGCTGCGCAACAGATGGCCGGCGTGGTGATCGCCCCGGCGTCGCAGTGGACGACCGACCTCACCCCGCTGCTGGTCCGGGGCATCCCGGTGGTCGCGGTGGACCGCCGGCCCCACGACGCCGACGTCGACGTCGTCATGGTCGACAACCGCCGCGGCGGCCAGCAGGCGACCGCCCACCTCTACGACAAGGGGTACGAACGGGTGGCCTGCATTACCGGCCCGGTCGGGGCCTCCACGGCCGACGAGCGGCTCCTCGGGTACACCCTCGAGGTGGAGGCCCGGCTCTCGGCCCGCGGCCGCCGGTCGGTACGTCAGCGCACGCAGTACGTCCGTCGGGGCAACTTCCGCAGCGACAGCGGCCGGGTCGCCATGGAGAGCCTGCTGAGCGCGCGGGTCGCTCCCGACGCCGTGTTCGTCGCGAACAACCTCATGGCCATCGGCGCGATCGAGGCCCTCACCGAAGCCGGGATCGGCCTGCCCGAGTTCGGGTTCATCTCCTTCGGGGACCTGCCCTGGACCCGGCTGCTGAAACCGCCGCTGAGCGCGATCTCCCAACCGGCCCGGCAACTCGGCCGGACCGCGACCGAGGTCCTCCAGGACCGGATCGCCGGACGGGACAGCCCGACCCGCACCGTCGTGCTGGGCACCGAACTGCTGGAACGGGAGAGCACCGCACTCGCACCGGCGAGTTCACCCCGCACGGCGTCGACGACTCCGTGACACAACCGAGACGTCCCGAGGACACAGACACCCCGGGAGCAGGAGACACCTGAACGAGGAGGCACCATGAACGACGACCTCACTGACGGCACAGACCCCGCCGAATCCAGTCGGGCACGGCGCGCGTGGTCCCGACGGACCGTCCTCGGCGCGGGCGCCGCCGCGACGACAGCGGCCGCACTCACCCCGACCGCACTCACCCCGACCGCGTCGGCCCACACCCTGCGGCCACACCCCGGGGGTCCCTCAGGCGGTCTGCTCGACCCGGGCGGGGACTCCCCCGTCGACGCGGTCGAACCCGGAGAACTGCCGCAGGAAGGGAGCAGGTTCTTCGCGACCGCGTTCGTGGAGTACGCCGGCACCCTGGCCGCTCCGGGCAGCGACGGTGACCTGTGGGCGAACTGCTGGGCCGACGACGACCACGTCTACGCCGCGAACGGCGACGGCCGAGGATTCAGCGACCAGCCGTTCAAGGACGTCGTGGTCAACCGGATCTCCGGAACCCCCGAGACCGGGCTCACCGGGGTGAAACTCGCCGAGTCCGACCAGGTCGCGAACGTCTGGGCCGACCCCACCCAGTACAACCGGAAACCCACCGGGATGGTCTGCGCGGGCGGAGTCCTCTACCTCGCCGTCCAAGACCTCCGCTTCGCCGAGCCCGCCTTCGACGACGCACCCAACGCGAGCATCTCCCGCTCCGACGACCACGGCCTGACCTGGCACAAGACGTCCCGGCCGATGTTCACCGACCACCGCTTCACCACCATCTTCTTCGCCGACTTCGGCCGGGACTCGGGCAACGCCGAACACGCCCTCGGGCCGCGCGACGGCAGCTACGTCTACGCGTACGGCATGGACTGGAACTGGCGAGCCTCCAACTCCGGCGCCGTACCCGACCCGGTCGACCTCTACCTGGCCAGGGTCCCCTCCGACGCCGTCCAGGACCGGGCCCGGTGGGAGTTCTTCACCGGTCCCGACCGCCGCGGGAAGCCCACCTGGAGCGACGCGATCGAGGCGAAGACCCCCGTGCTGCACGACCCCCTGCGGCGCTACCCCGACCCACGACCCGGTCTCGGCGGGCGCCTCACCGTCGTCTCCCAGGGCGGCGTGCTCTACAACCGGGCCCTGAACCGCTACCTCTACACGTCCTGGACCGACCCCAGCTTCGAGTTTTACGAAGCGCCCCGGCCATGGGGACCCTGGAAGCGGTTCCTCTACCACAACGCCGGGTTGACGCCGTGGTACCGCAGCAACGACACGGCCCACACATCCAAGAACGGCGGCTACGCCACCACGCTCCCGTCCAAGTACGTCAGCGCCGACGGCCGCGACCTGTGGCTGCAGAGCAACTGGTGGAACCCGCCGGTCCCCACCCCGGAGGACAACTACAACTTCAACCTCCGAAAGGTCCGGCTGACCCCCTACCGGGCAACACCACCCGTCCACCCGGCCGGGCCGGCGGTGAACCTCGCCCGCTCCGGAGCCGACGTCACCCCCATCGAAGCGTCCGCTCACTTCGCCAACTGGCGCTACTACAACGACGGCAACCGCGTGCTGAGCGAGGACAGCTTCGACGGGACCAACAAGAACATCGACTACTGGGGCTACACGTTCAGCCGGGCCTACCGGATCAGCCGGCTCGAGTACACCACCGGGATCATGGCCCCGGACGGCGGCTGGTTCTCCGCGTACGCCGGCGGCCTCCGGGTCCAGGTCCGCCAACGATTCACCTGGACCGACGTAGCGGACCTACGGGTCACACCCGACTACCCCCACGACCGGCAGGCCGGGCCGAACCACACCTACGGCCTCCGCTTCACACCCACCTGGGGCGACGGAGTCCGGATCATCGGCCAACCCGGCGGCGCCGCCCACTTCACCTCGATCGCGGAACTCGGCGTCTACTGACGAACCCCAACCACCCCCGTCGCGCGCAACGCGATCCGGGTCGGCCACCAGCGCCGCGTCGGCCGTCATCCGGACCGCAGGACAGCCGGGAATGGTCCGCGACCCGGCCACTTCCGCGCACGAGATCGCCACCATGAAGCTCCCCTGGTTGGTCGGCGGCCACGGCGGCAGCAGCGTTGGACCCGGTGGACAACGGTTGGATCGACTACATCCGCGTCGTCGTCGGCGCGCAATCGAGGCGCACCAGCCAGCAACCTCGATGTCGCAGGCACGGTCACCACGAGAAGTACCCGCTCATCACCGGGCGCCGCTGATCAACGGCCGTAGTCGCGGTCCCGGTCCCGGTTGGGTGCCTGGTAAGGGCTGCGCGACGGAGCCGGGCCGGTGTCCCGCCCGGTCCTGGGCCCGGGTGCGGCGCCGGGGGTGGGGGCGGGTCGGGCGAGGATCTGGGCGGTGAGCCGGTCCCGGCGGCGCTGGTCTACCGCCACGGTCAGCGCGGCGTGGTCGACGGTGTCCCCGACGGCCGGAGTGATCCCCCCGGCCCGGCGGACCCGGTCGGCGTCGGTCTTGGCCGGGGTCGCGGTGCCCCGCTCAGCCCAGGCTCGGGCCCAGCCGCGCTCCTCCGCGCCGAGCCGGGCGTGCGCGGCGGCGCGGGCCCGGTCGGCCGCGCGGTCCCGGTCGGTACTGGCGGCCTCTCGGGCGGCGGCCAGCTCCCGCTCGTGGCTCGTCCTGGTTTGCAGCCGCCGTTTCATCGGCGCCTCCGACGCGGGCAGCGGCGGATCAGCGAGCCGCTTGGACAGGGCGGCCCAGGAGAGGGTCTTGTCCAGCTGGGAGGCCTTGAACCACACCGGCTCCCCCGCCGGGTCCCGGTGGGTGGGCTCGGCGAACCGGTACCCGTTCATCCGCCCCGTCCCCGCCTCGTTCGCCTGATAGGCCACCCCGAGGCGGGTGAGCTCCTGCTCGAACGCCGGCCGGCCGCGGCCGGCGGACAGCCCGGCGGCGGTGCGGACCCGTTCCGTGAGCACCACCCGAGTGGGGGTGGTGTCGGTGGCGACGGCGCGGCGCCACTCTCCCTTGGTGAGCTGCCCATCCGCCGGCCCGCCGGCCACCCGCTGCTGTCCCGCCGCGACGGGCACCGCCCGGGACCGCGGCGCCACCCGCAGCTGGTGTTCGACCTCGAGCTGGGCGCAGGCCTGCTGGGCCAGGCGTCGGTCGAACCGGCCGTGCCACACATTCCCGGTGTGGTCGACCCGGGACACCACCACGTGCACGTGATTCGCGCCGTGCCGGACCACCACCCGCGGGTGCTCCGCGAACCCCATCCGGGTGGCGAACCCCTGCGCGGCGTCCGCCCACTCCCCGTCCGACATCGTCCGGTCCCCCGGGGCGGCGCGGAGAGAGGCCTGCCACACCGGGCGGACGATGTCCGCCCGCCGGGCGATCGCCGCCCGCATCTCCCCCACCCACTCAGAACTCGCGCGGGGCTCCAGCACCGGGACGGTCCCGGCGATCACCGCACCCCCCAACCGGCCCTCGTACACGTGCTCCTCCGCCCGACCCGGCCCATGCAAGTAGGCCCCGATCCGCCCCGGATCAGACCCCCGCGTGATCTTCGCGATCACCGCCCCGACCCCCCATCCGCCGGCGCCGTCGTCGATGTTTCGGTGGCGCGGCGGGCCGCCACCCGCTCCGCCAGCGCCGCCCGGCCCCGCGCGACCCGCTCCGCGTACAGCCGCTCCGCCTCCACCCGCACCCGCTCCTCGAAACGACGTTCCACGTCCGCGGCGGCCAGCTGCTCCCCCACCGACCGGGACCCCACCACCGGCGCCCCGGCCGGCCCCTGCCCGGTGACCGCACGAACCGCCCCGAGCAGGCCCGCGACCGCGAACCGGGCCGCCTGCGCGGCGTCCGCCATCTCCGCGACTCGCGCCGGGTTCACCCCACTCGCATTCGCCAACCGCACCGCCTGATTCAGGTTGTTCCCCACCCGACCCAGCTCCGCCCGCAACCCCGCCCACTCCCCCGCCGACAGGTTCAGCCCGCTGCCAGGGGTGGCGAGGGCGGCTCCGGTCCCAGCGGTCGGTGTGGCCGTCCCGGTGGTGAGGGTGCCTGCGACCCGGTCCCGGACCCACGACCCCAACCGGCCACGGCCCGCCCCACGGGCCGCCGCCACCCACGCCGTGTGCTCGGCCGGGGACAACCGCACCGACACCGTGCGCGTCCGCTCACCCGCCACCGCCCGCACCCCAATCCCTCGAGCGCTG
>JAABUY010005005.1_pt1 | contig 13546 bp, 18 predicted proteins | sample 5560271 | NCBI WGS metagenome assembly JAABUY01 (sample SAMN10711886, study PRJNA513374) | rock metagenome | isolation source: Antarctica rocks | place: Antarctica: Victoria Land, University Valley
CAAGGATCTTTCCATGATGACAAAGAGAGAGCTGGAGGGGAGTGCGGAAGCCCCGTTGAGACTATGGCTCAGGGTCCGAATTGATCGAGGACCAGAATATAGAGTGGCAGTGACTGCTATGAGGAGGGAGCCTGGATGGACCGTGACTAAACAGCGAGTATACCGGAGCTCAGACTGGCCATACTCGCTACAGCGAGGAAGCCTGCCGCGAACCATGGCGGATTCGCATGTGCACTTGATTCGTAAGACTGTCAAAAAGTAGCATGTAATATGAAGTCGAGGAAGGATATCATTTCTTATGAGATGCAATCTCAAGCTCCAATATATATTGAATTCTTCAAAAAGAAAAATATATATCACGCGCTTACGCAACGGAATCTTCACTGTAACTCTTTATCGTCTTGAGATAAGAGTATAAAAATCAGTTTTTACTTATATACCCTCTGTGCCTTAGAAATAGCAGATTCATAAGGATTTCAAAGCAACATGAAATGTCTCTCGAACTAATCCCTTTATTGCGTGCGTCTCCTCAAAGCTTCAGAAAAGATATTCACACAACATCGCCGTCCGAGAAATCTCTACACAAGTCAAACAATACTCCTTTTCACCTCATTTAGACACTTTCCTTGTAATCTCGTAGAAGGGAATGGAAGTCTATGAGAACTTTGAAACCCTGCTTTGTTACTCGTAGTACAAGACAGTGTGTCTCGTTTTCTCTGTCAAGATAGCTTTTAAACAATCCCTTGGTCCAAAGCTGCGGATCTTCTTACTCACTGTTCAAAGCGTCTTGCTTTGTTGATTTTGAGCATATATAGGCACTGGCGATGTTCGATATTCTCACCCATCCACACAGAACACTCTGTCCATCACTCACACAGAACATTTCAAAGAATTCTCGATTGCAAGCAAATCACGAAGACAAAATGTTCGGCCTTACCGCGACCATCGCATACACCATCAAGGACCTCCCTAATTCTCTAGGAGACAAAGCTTTCGCATTCGCATTGAACCATTTCTACGACGTGCAAGCACTCTCGCCGAAAGATCTCATCGAGCTCAAACGTCTATCCTTCATGTGGGTTTAAGCCTTGTTGGGATCGGTTTCAGCCTTGTTCTCTTACTTTTCTGTAAGCTCATTGAGTTGACATTGGCCGATGCACGGAAATGCCGGGACTTTCAATCTCAACGAGCCCTGGAGAAGGCCGAAACGGGGAAAGTCATACAAGCGCTGGAACAGGCAAAGGCAAGGGAAATCCTACCGCTAGACAATCTTGCGGCGTCAGACGATCTTCCACCGGCATCCAAAACTCTACAATTCCTTGAGCAATACAACAAGCTCCCTGTCGACTTTAAAACTAACGAGGTGCAACCTATCCGCCTAAACCTGAGAATCACAATCGAGAAAGACGGAATCCCCATTCTGCACAACTTCCGCTCCAACGAAGTAATAGAGAGCATAGCTGTCTCAAAGGGTCCTTCTGATCTGGTGTATCACCCCAAGAAAGGCGATCTGTTCGAAGATCCGTTGAGGATAATCTGCAGTATCAGACTCTCTAGAGGTCCGGAAATGACGCTGCTAGTAGCTGTAAACAAAAACGTCTCGAACGGCAGCCGAGGGTGTGTTGTGGTTGACCAATTTGTGAAGGGTCAGAGACACGTCCCCGTTGAAAGAAAAAGGGAGCTTTTACAGTACCGTGGTGAGACTACTGAGCGCCATGTGCACTTCCGGGCATGAAGGAAGTAGATGGACAAGGATTTCGTTTTTACTGAAAACAGGTTCCATACGTCAGTATAGATCAATTCAAATGAAAAACCACGCGCCTGATCCCAACCTGTTCCATCCACACAAAACTGTGACCTGCACCGTGATTCATATTCGAATATTCCAAGCCCTTTTAAGAACATCTTATAACCTACCAACATTTTATTCTTGCAGTGTAAAGAACAAAGTGATTTTGAAGATAGAACTGGTCGATTTTCCGTCGTTTCTCATCCACTAAAGAAGGCAAGGACAGTGCTCTTCATTGCGTCTCCTGACCTGACACGGAATATAACAATCTTCATGCTCTGAAACAGTTTGTTTATCTGTGGGTACCCGTACAATGTCAGAGTTCTCCATGTGCTATGGCTTCGCATGATGGAAGAAGGCCACCGTCAAGAACTATCTTTGTTGGCTCAGTTCTCATACAATGTCAAAGTCCTCCGTATATAATCTCTATGCGCATATAATAACGCCATCGTTGGTGCATTTTTAAAGTATAAAATCAGTCTCATGTTCCGGGTTACCATGCATCTTTAACACTCTGAACGATAAGCAACGCAGAAAACAAGCTCTTCTCACAGAACTCTCTTCAACGAGACGCTTTACAAGTCAGAGCACTCTGATTACTTCCAATATGTCTAACCTCCTCAACTACCAAAACTCTTCTTGGCATCAACCTACGACGTTCCATCTGTCACTTAGAGCAGTCGACCACAGTTCAGCCATGCCTCGCGAGCTCTTGGTTTTCACGCTTTCCGGGCTTCCCTTATTGATAGCTCTTGGAATCGTCTTGACCTTGTTCTTGGCAGCCTCAGCACTCGCCATCTCTGTAATTGTTGATGGTATTCAATATCGGATAGGTCTGTTCTTGCGCTTGGTCCGGAATTTCAGACGGAATCCTACGCCAGCACCGATAGAGCTCCCAGCGGTCAGGGTTCAAGATCGCCCAGAGTGTTTTGGCCAGCATCATGCACCGGAACCAATAGAGCTTCCAGCAATCAGTGTTCGAGACCGCTCAGAGTGTTCTAGGCCGCATCCTGCGCCAGAACCAATAGAGCTCTCGACGGAAGGTGCTCAGAATTGGTCAGGAAATTCAAGACAATACTCTGCGCCATCGCCAATTGATATTCCGACTGAGGGCGAGGAAGGATGGTCAGACGTGTCCGACCAGGATCTAATGCCAGATCTGACAGAGCCTTAAGAAACATCTCAAGTCGATCTCCCGACGGAGAGTGATGAGGATTGGTCGGATATCTCCAGCCAGGATCTGCGCCAGAACCGAGAAAGCCAGAGACAGGTCCCCCAGGTCGAAAGAGATACGCGATCCGTGAAATTGCTGCTCCTAAACCGTATGCATCGATCTTAGAGTTCGAGTCATTGTTGGTCGACAAATGGATCATCGGAGAGTGCTAGGAAGGACCGTCGTGGACGAGAAGGAGAGCGAGGCCGGTAAGATATTTTCTTCTTACTAGAAGTAGGGGCATCAACCTCCAACTCACTACGGACTTAACACCCATCATGGTACCCACCGCGACCATTCACGAGGCTATAGACGCGGCAGACACCGCTATCCGTAAAACAAACAACATCTGTTGGCTGAACATCGAAGCAAGCACAGCAGAAACTGAAGTCAGTCGGATGGAGCTCTAGACATGCACGGCGAGTGCCCAAGCTGGCCACGCGACGACGAAATATCGACAAGGTGAAGAGCAACTCGTCTCGGCAACCGAAGCTCACTACACGCGCCCAGTAGTCGATGTCGAGCCAGAACAGAAGCTCTTCACCGGTCGACTGGTTCTAATTTGGTGCTCTGTTCAAGCAGAACACGCCGTCAATGCAGAGTAGGGAACAAGGAGGACGCCTCCCAAGTACAGATATATATAAGACTAAATGCAAGGAAACCCTTCGCAAACCACCAAATAAGTAAATCCCATTTCGAAGTGATGAACACCGTAGTCTTAAGAGAAAGCGAAGATAGACAGTTACATCATCCTGCACATGCCTGTCTCGGATACACTGCCTTCAAAGGTCGTTTCAGATGCGTAGACATTTGCTGCCTCTAACCGAATATCTTCTATTTGGGTTCTTTCTACTAACCTCATGTCCCGTGAACAGTGTCTCGGCATCTTTCGTTTAGCGGTAGTTCTTGCATGTACGCGCAGGCTCTTAAGAATGCCTTCAACCATATGAATTCCTTTTCACGGTACGTTTGTATTTTGTTACTGTATTTGCCACGCGGGACATCTTTCCCCATCGTCCATAAGTCGAGATTATAGAGATTCCGATGAGGTGAATACCGGCGTAGAGTTCTCTGAGATCCAGTGGCATGGAACTGCTGAATACGGAGTATATTTCGTTCTGAGAACCTCTGCCTTGCCGGCGCTTGAATCTGGCGAGGTATACACGTAGGTTAGACCTTCAATGGCAATTTGTATGTCTCGGATGACAGACGTTGAGTAGATCTTGCTGTCTCCTTTCCGCAAAGAATACCGGTCTAAACAGTACAAGAGGTTGAAGGGAAAACGGGCAAGCTTCAAGAGACAACCGATAAACTTCAAGGGAAAAGGACAAGCTCAGCCAGGACTTGGAATCGGTCGCACAGCAGCTTGAAGAAACGTCTTTCAAAGTCGAAGATGAGTTTTATGTCAAGATCGTGCTCTTACTAGGCCCTAGAGCTGCTCAATGCTATAGTGCTAAAGTACTCGACGTTAGACAGGGAGATTGCTAGGCGTCAGAAAGCTCTCAGCCGTATTAAAAAGCATTTAGTCTACAAGGACTATGACTCAAGCAGCACATGGTCTGCTGCATCAAGCCAAATCTGCCGTGGATTGCGTCAAACAATAGCTCAGAGCCAAGCTTGCCGAGCAATGATGGCCAGACCCCCTCTGACTGATTGGCTTTGTTCCACTCCTGTGGCCAGGGGAGAGCTTAAGAAAATCATCTGGATCAAACCTGCCAAGTCGCGAGACCCATACGTCTCAAATATTGCGCTTGAATCGGTCAACGCTCTTCGTATGTCTGACGAAGTCCCCCAGGGCTTACCGATTAGTGAAGGGGCCCCTGTAATTATTCATTCCGTGCATTAGACTGAGCTTCCATATCTAGCTTGCATAGATACCAAGCGCACCACCAGCACTCTCTTGAAAGAGGCTATATATCAACTCCTCATTTGTCATCCTTCGCCGGTGCTGAAGCATAAAGCCCTCGAAATCTTGTCGAGATGCGCCTCTGGAACAGCGAAACTGAGCCTAGAGGATTTATGGTCTCTCATGCGCGAGCTTCTAGATACATTCCCATCTGCTTGCCAGTCCCACAAATCAAGCCAGTTATTCAACGCAACCAATATTCTGGATTATCGACCGAATCGACGAATGTGCATTCAGCCATGTCATGGGGCCTCGAATAACTTTGCAAAATTACTCGACAATCTTGTTGGTGGACCAAACGGCCGGCCAAGGGTTTTGATCACGAGCCTTTATCCACCACAACGATGTGATCCGAAGTGGGCGGGTGGCTTTGAGGATGGCGAAGAAGGGTTAAAATCTTGGGTAGAATGCGAATACGCGAGTCGATAGGTCTAGGGGATTGTGTCTTCCAGCATTTTTTTGGTCAAGATAGCCGGTCTGCCAAATTCCGAATTTATTCGTAACGTTTTATTCAAGCCCACACTTTATGCACATACCTGCATTTGCTGAATTCTTTGAGCTGGTAAGATAGAGACTCTTGTAGCTGGTCCCGATAGAATTCACTTCCTCCATGATGCTAGGAGGAAAAGGTTACAAGCTAATCTCAGGACGTTTCAAGACCAGCATCGGATATTGTGTATTAACTCTTCACCTGTTGTGCGGTGGCAATAGTAGTATCTTTGAAGAGTCCCAAGTCCCTACGCGTCGATTACTGGAAGAGAATGTGAAGATAAGGAACTTTTGAATACCTAGTTGTTCCCAAGGGTTTCATTACAAGCTATGATGTGTAATTTACGATCTTACGCCAAGCCGCATTGTTATATTACGATTTGATCTACCTTCCTTGCAATCCTCCCGACTGCCAATGGCCATCTTCCAAGCTTTGCTCTATATCTTTAGCCACTTCTACATGTTTCCTTGCATCTCCTAGCCACTGTCTTTTCCCTTGCACCCGCAATGGCGGCATGGCCTCAGCACGCTTATCCTGTGAGACTATAGTTAAGCAGCGATTGTGCTGAACCACCGTTGTGCAGGATGCTAGTTCTAAATAGAATGATAGGTCTAGTGATATCTGGATAGAAAAATATCTACGGGGTTACAATTCGTTCAATACAACCGATTGCGAAGAAAGAGTCCTTGTTGCAAAGTTGCGGAAAAATCCTTCGAAAGCCTGTGTAACTGCTCACAGATCTACAGTACTGTCTCAGCATGAGTGCCATGTGCCCTAAACACGTAGTAACCAACGTTCAAGTCACTCCGGAATCCATGCCGCCTGCTTTTTCCTCTTCCATCACTATCTCGTATTTTACCGTTTGTTCTCTCCTCTTCAACCCCAATTTCTTGTTCTAGCTCATCCAAGGCCAGTTCGTTCTCCTCTAAACATTTCTCGCTCGTCTAAATCCTCCTTCTATTCTTCCAAGTCTTGCTGTCGTTCCTCCACTTCCGTCCGTTTCTGTTCAACGTCCTTTTCCGCTGAACTATATCAGTCTCTCGGTCTAGAAGCGTCCTCTCTCGGTCTAGTATCCCAAGATCTCGTTTCTCTGCGGAAATTGTCAACGCCTTCTCACTCTTCGCTTGTTTGAGTATTAGCTCTTGTTCTCTCAACTTCAAACGCTGTTACTCTTTGCTCGCCTGTAACACTAGGAAAATTCCCAGCCCGCCGAGTGCAGCTCTTGAAGCGAGAAACCGTACCGGTGAGGTAGCAATGCCTCCTATCGTAGGCGGCTTTGGTAAAAAAAATTCCAACTTTGGTGTCTTGAGTGGAGAAAGCTCAAACAATGAAAAAGCTTTGAGATTGGATGACTTCGGCGACCAGGCTTTGAATCCGTGCAAGGATGTTCGAAGTAATCCCAACATCCGATGCCGGGCTGGATACGCAATCAGACCCGCAGCCGCAATACTGATTTAAAAGGTGGTTGCTATCTCGAGGGTGTCCAATCCTTCATTTCCCACTAACTCTCGACGTCGATCTTCGGTAACAGGTCCACCAAACCGCAAGACGGGTTTTCTGCGAGACTAAGGAAGAAATCGTGTCTACTGCCATTGCCCAAAACCGCACATACCCTCTTCTTCTGATGCAGGCCTTTCTTCGAACTTCTGTTACCGTTCATCTTGCCCTGAGCACCGGAGTGTGTGCTTGTCTCGGGAGCACCAGCAGACATGAGCTTCAACCGGCATTGCGAGAAGCCGGTATTGAAAACTCTGAACATGGTGTTACCTGGCGGCTGGAACGATGGGGAGGACATTTTAGCTATAACTTTTGCGTCTAAAAATGTGCTCAACTTCTAAGTGTCTGTCCTGTACAGTGTTGCTTATTGGAAATAGTTTTGTATTTGTGGGCATATTCAAAACCTATATGCAAAGAGAACGCAATACCAAGACATGGGATGGCAGGATGACTCATTGCTATCTTCGCACAAGAAGAGAAACAAGCGTAACTCCCAAAACGTCTTAGTAGCCTATGGAGTTCATAAAAGAATCGTAGAAGTTTACGGTGTTCGAGCAATATGGTAGAAACGTACGGAAACTAGAGTCCACCACATGAATTCAGAGAGAGCAGACGCATATATGAAGGAAGATATAAATAGCCCAAATAGATAACTCAATCTCACCCAGCGTCAGACAGCTTTCCGAGTCCTAGGTACGATTTCCTTTCTGCAGTGTGCGGTTCACATAGGCTATCCTAATCATGTAAAGGCAGATATTACCCCTCATAATTTTGGTATCCACAGCAAAGTAAGGAAGCGAAGAACACCAGTTAAAGCTGGACTTAATGCTAATGGAGTTGCAAGAATCTACCCGTACTTTCATTGTGCTTGGTGTGGTTCTAAGCGAGTGAGGCGTTGGTTTTGCTATACACTGCAAACATATCTAGAGCACTCATTCCAAAATGAAATAAGATGTTGTTTGTGAGGGTTGGAGAGGTTTGAAAAGAGGAAGCTAGGAAATCCAAGTTCCTTCGTTTCGGAAGTCCATGTGAAAAGGGCGCCATTGCCACGGCTTGGGATTTATCTGCTATGAAAAACGGTCAAGACGGGAGAAGTAAATGTCTCTCGAGAAGCTGAATGCATGTGAACCGATCAGGAGACGGCCACGGAACCTCATATGGTAGGCCAAGACGAGTGATGACTATTTCGTATGCCTTGAGTATTGTGTGCTAGATTGTTTGATGTGTTGTGTACATTAAAAATTTCGTCTGTGTGCTAGGATTGCTATATGCCCCTGTTAAATTCGACTTTACCATCCTCACCTCCTTTGTCCCAGAACGCTTCCTCCAATCTCCGTGCCTCTAGGGCCTGCCGTTGCGGGAAGGCTGCCAAAGCCAGAGGTAAGGCGAAGATAGATGTTGTTAGGATTAGCCCTACAATCGATCAGTTATGGCAAACTCCCAAGACAATATCCTTCGGTCATACCAAGATTTATCGGCAACGTCATCCCAGGTCTCTTCTTGAGCCACTCTGTCCGTTGTAACCGAACTAATATCAGAGGTGGTAGCACCATGATGGGAGTAGCGTTCAAGACCCGGCTCAATGCTGTTTCCGCAACTGCGATCGTGGCCGCTTTCTTGCTCTTTCCCAAGCTTTGCACTGCTTTACCGTCCTTTTCCCTCTGCACCTTCTCTTTCTCGCTAAGAACAGGGTAGATGTCGATCCCTTTTCGTATTTCCTCCCCTCGCATCAGGAACACGTTGAGTGCTCCCGCCGAGGCCACAGCCGCAAAGGGTACCAGGCGTGTGAGAATCGTCTTTGTGCCAGGTGATAACCGGTTTAAGCGAGGCACGATCGCGTTCAGGCCTAATGCTACCGAGCATGAAGCTGATACTGCGAGGAAGTAGGATTGGACCATTGTAGAAGTAGAAAGAGGTGTGGATTTGTTGGCATTTGCGCTGTTGATAGCTACATTGAGAGACTGATTGGTGATTTGCCATAGAAGTGTGCCTGTGGTCTGCGAAGTCTTAGCAGATTTGCTTCTGTACAGCTATTGGTGACCTGCCTGGAGCCCAGGCGTGAGCATGCCTGCCGTAACGACCAAGTTGGAGATGACAAAACATGACATGCGGAAGGGCAAGAAGACTGGCTCTCCGGTGTCTTGCAAATGTCAATGGACGTTGATGTCTCAGGGTTTAAAGTGGGCGCATACCTGGATGTAGCGTCGAGTCCACAATCTTCTTGGCGTGCCACAGCTCTGGGGTCATGGAGTTAATCTGTCCTTGCTTGAACGACGATATAAGCTTCTTCGCATTCTCGAGGCCAGCAGCTGAGACAAAGAGGGTTCTGCAATCGATTCATTTAGCTTACGAGCTTGCCAATAAATTTTGGGGATCGGAAGCATTCGCAGTATACCTACCACACCAGAGTCTGGTGAGGCGGCCTCACCTAGGATCTGCAACTTCTGCGGATTGTCGAACACGTCCCCAGTAGGTATTGAGATTATACTGGGATGCTGGCAGATCGCGGTTCCCCAGAAGTGACGCAGACATGATGGCATGTACTTCTACAGTTCCAGGCCTGAAATCAGATGGATGAAAGTAGTTGTACTCTATACAATGGCGCAGAACGTCGGATGTCTCTCTAAGGAAAGCGGTGAAGTCGAGCGGATATATTGCGGAGATATCGTAGTAATACGGCTAGGCACTGTTGTACTGTATATTACCCCTCGGGTCACGCTAACTTCCGCTGGAAACGGTTTCATCACCTGCACTCGGGACATTTGCCAAGTGTTCTGACGACATGACAGCTATTTGGCCTCTCATGAGATGGATCGGTAATTCCGTACGTCCGTACATGGGAGTGGATGCTCTCCATAGATTGTCGTCCGGTCAGGCCTTCATCTCGACGCCAGCTTTCAAACATGGCAACGAAGCTATTTGAAGCTTCCAATCTCTCAGCCACCTAAAAGGATACCACTTGTTAGGAATACTGTTTGACTTCGGCCAGAATTTCTGGCAGCTTATATATCGTTTATACTCGACCAAAGGCTGAGCTCGGCTTTATATGCCGTTTGGCCTTGACCGGAGGCTAATTATAACGTTATAGCGATGATTAACTTCCTTCGTCATGAACCCTACAGACGTAGACGCTATCGGAGTAAGATCATTGTCAGCAAGTGCCAGCAAGCATACCTTTGATCCGCTCTCAGATGCTGGAGACAACCGCCGTATATTAAAACCGTTGCAGCGTCGCGTATGGTGCGTGGAATGAGGAAATCTCTCAAAAATCCTCTGCACGCTCTGTCTCTGTATCGACCAGCGAATTCCTGTGCTTCATATAACAGTAAAATTCCTCCCAATCTACATGACTTGTGCTACAAGTTCATCGTCTCCGCCAAGCTACTACTACTTCCTGTTGCGAGTTCCAGTTTCGGATCGCCTGAGAATCTGCCATGGCATTTCGAAAGTCTTGATCAGCAAGGTTTGACAGAAGGCGACTTGAAGGCAGAAATAGAGAAAGCTAGAGGTGACATTCCCAATAGGAAAACAGCGTTGGCTCATCAGAAACCAAAAAGCTCGCGTGCAGAGACAGCGAAGGAGGCTCGCAATACGGAACACCTGGGACAACAACATAATAATCGTGTCGAAAGAATAACGCCAATCGAGAATGATGCGAGCGATGAGATCACTGAAGATCCTGAGGGAGCGCTCCTTGAGGCTATTTCAGACGGAGAAGGTGGAGAGTAAACAGTAAATACGACTCCATATGGACGAAGCGTGGAGTTTCCTGAAGGTCTATATGACTTGTGAGACGATGGTAGACCCCAGTAGAATAGCGAAACCAATCCTCTTTCTTACATTAGGTGAGTCGCCCTGCTACGAAGCAAAAGTCAGAAAATTACGATCGCAAGCGTGCAGATGAAAACTATGTAACGATGTCTCGGCGCTGATGAAATTAGAAGGCGCGCTTCTAACAAAACTGGCTCATATAGTTCCACTGCGGTAAAAAATGGGTTCATCAAGGGACCCTCCCGGGACTAGATGTCATGCAGTCATCACGTGTTCTGCAACCATGCTTTTCCTCTGGGGTGTCCTCGAAGAAGTCCTAAACTGCACATGGAAAGCCTTGACATGGCTCTAGTGATTATTCAGTTGGCCACTTATGGCCATAGTCCAATATTGGCCATCATCCAGATGATTGCCCTGGTATACACTGCCAGAAGTAACACATTATTCGTAATTTTTGCGGACAAGAAATTCCGAACCTCCGCGACTTGGTCTGTTCTGACTATGATGACCTTTCTGATATGAAGCCTGGGCCTATTGAAGATATTCGTGAGCCTTTCGCAGATTGCTTATGGTCAGCAATATCTTTTTCACACTCCCTCATTGGCTGTCGAGATGGGAGACAAATGTTCGCTCCCTTCGTGCAAGTCTTCCCTTCTCGGAGCTTTCCAGAGAAGATCAATCGATCCTGCGTGGCGAATTTACCGAATACATTGCCCTTAATTCTGACACTGATGCCGTTCAGTTTCATGACAACCATGTCACATGTACAATGAAGCCGTTCTTCTCTGGCTCTAAAGCTCTGACAAGAGGCTTCAAGAATGGTGGTCTCCTAGAGCCCGAGACAAGGCCTATATATGGGATCTTCACGATTGGTATGGAATGGCTGTATACACGGAACCTAATCTATCTCCCTATCGGCATCGAACCATTCCGTGAGGTGTGCTCCAGCACTAGATCCAATGTTATTTCCCAAATGGAAACCTCCATTCGTACTGTCGGCAGCAAGATAGAGCAGGACATCTTCGAAACAAGCGTCTTACACGACAAGCTGAATGCACTCCGGGCTGTTTCGTCAAGGATCCACGAAACAGTCCAAATGCTAATGAATGCCACGAACAAGACGACTATCATTGAAGGTCGGCCAGTTTGTGGGTGGCTTCTATATACACATGGAAGGTCCAAGCTTGATGATTACATTGTAAAGCAACAGATCGACCGTCTTGGATGAATGGCGCTAGTCTTTGGCCACGCTTCGCAGTATCTGGCTCAAAAAACCGTTCACCTAAGAGCCGTTCAATCTGGACTTCACGATCTAATGGAAAGGTGGCAGTTCGAATCCAAGGGAGGGAGTGATGCTTCGTCTTGATTCGCAGAACAAGTTCGGGCAACGGACAAAGAAGTACAGGAACTTGAACAGTCGTGGCTCATCTGGAGTAAACAGCGGAAGGATTCGAAAAGCAGTTTCTTGGTCAGTGATTGCAGCTTCTGGGTTCTTCATGGCCATTCTATTTGTCTCCGATATTCGAAGCTGGACGGTTGTACATCCATGGTTTTTGATTTCAAGCGTTGCTGCTATGTTGACAGTGCATCCCGATCGTGGCCTATCTTGTCAAGCATGCGAGGGCTACTCAGTGTTGCAGATTGGAATCGAAATATAACCTAATATATGAATAAATATGGAAATGCTCACCCAGTGATTGCACATCCTTCCTTTTGATACCATGCTACCCGACCTGTGTCAGATCTCAAGCATTTGCAACAGATTCACTGCCATGCCTATCGTCCTCTCTTACTCTGACATCCAACTGCTTTAAACCGTTGCTCATAGAAATCGCTCTCATATTTTCTATAATAGAACGAGTCGCTTGGCTTCACTGCCTGATCGCTTTGACTGATCTCAGCTGCTCGGCTACAGTTATGATAGGTACCGAAGGTACAGTACCACTGCCATTAGTGGCTATGATTATTGATTTAAATAGTAAGAACTAATGTTGTTGTTGGCCGTGTGGCCTAATGGTTAAGGCGTTGGTTTTCGGCACCAAAGATTCCGCGTTCGAATCGCGGCATGGTCGAAATATGTACCTTTTGCTTCCAACAGAACTTGATAAGGTACACAATTTTTTGCATCATACATGCCGATATTTTCTTATAGAAGAATTTTACGATTCATGATTGAGAGATTAACCATCGCAAAAGTTGGGCCCTGATTGATCCATGAGAGCTTGACTAAGCAAAATGAATCTCGAGGCGTCCATCTATTCGCTGCTGGAATGTAGAAAAGGAATGTAGATGTGCGTTGGTATACGGACTACGGACTGCCCTTCGCAATTGAAAGCTATGTTGTGCAAAGCAAGATGGTCCAATTGAAAGGTTGCTTGTATGTACTCTCTACCACGGAGATTTGATGAAAGGAGGTTTGGATGGTAATTAAAGCTTGCGCTAAGGACGGACGTCATGAATATGTAATTTAACACATGCATGACGACTATTATGAAGACTCGATTAATAATTAAAATTTCCTTTTTAGTTCTTCAGCACCTTCTCTTCTTTCGTGCTCACATTTTGCTACAATGTCGGCTGGCCGATATTATCATATGCACGAGATGGCCAATTGGGATTGGATGTGATGGGCAGCCAAATGGAGCAGAAGCTCCTTCCAGCTCAGGTCGACACGGTTATTGTTGGCAATGGTCCCTCCGCCCTCATCCTATCTTACATTCTCAACGGCAACATACCATATTACAACGCCTCAAACCCACATCCGGATCCGATACTACACCAAAAGCTTCTCCAGTCGCCAGCCCTGCTCAATGTTAACGTAGCCGACCTTACAGCGCATTTCACTGCGTCCCGCCTTTCCTACTCGACTCAAGCCCTTCC
>JAABUY010005006.1_pt1 | contig 13543 bp, 21 predicted proteins | sample 5560271 | NCBI WGS metagenome assembly JAABUY01 (sample SAMN10711886, study PRJNA513374) | rock metagenome | isolation source: Antarctica rocks | place: Antarctica: Victoria Land, University Valley
GGCCGACAGGATGTACCAGACGTGCAGGCCGCACGCGAGCGTCACCGTGTAGTGCAGCACATGGTGGTCGCTCAGGAACACGGGCCGCTTGGCGTGGCCGCCGTTCCTGCGCGCCGCCGCGGCATGAAGCTAGGGTAGGGTTTGGCGCCCCACCGCGTGCGCCGCTACAGCACTCGCGTCGTGCTGGCGCCGGGCTGGCCAGCAGCTGCTGCGCGGCGTCTACCCCGCACCAGGCTCGGGCGCACATGTGAGGAGACGCCCTGCACACCACCAGGCCGTGCGCAGACAGGCACCGCCGACAACGGGCACTTTCAGCTTGCAGACTGTCGCTCCAGTGCAAGCAGGGCCTTGCTTCAGGTGCACGTTTGTACATGGATATATGTGCTGCAGCAGGGCGTGTCGCTGTAAGCTCGTCGCTTTCCTGTGCACTGCAACCGCCGTTCACTGTGCAGCCCTGTTGATATCACTGCAGCAGTGCTGTGAGGCATCCGTCACGGAAGGCCACTGCCGGCCATGCACAGCGCGATCTGCGCCGCCGAGCTGGTCACCCCTGCCCCACCCTACACTCCTCTCCCTCTGCCACCACCAAGACAGGGCAGGCGGCGCCGCCACACACAGCGCGAGATGCGCCGCTGCGTTGGCCGTCCCCACCGTAGCCCTACATACCCTAACTCCCAGGCGCCGATAGCAGGCCTCACCGCAGGAAAGCGGCGCCGCCGGCCGCGTACAGCGCAAGCTGCGCCGCCAGGTTGGCGTTCATGATGACGCGGAAGTGCAGCGCGACCATGGCCGCGACGCCCACGGCGAAGCCCGCCACTAGCGGCGCCGGCGGCAGGAACGCGGCGCCGAGCAGGCCCGCAAAAATGTATTTAATGTCGGCGGGGATGCCGCCGCGCGCGTGCGCCATCAGCGCAGTCACGGGCGTGCCCAGGATCAGGACGACGATCCCCAGGTGGTCCAGCTTCTCCTGCGCGCGCGCAGGGTGGCTTCCTCAGGTCACTGGCCAGGAGCATGCTGCACGCTTCTGCTGACCCACGCCTCCCAGCGGCTCAAGAGGAAGGGCCTGGGGCCATGCCCACAGGATCAGGTGCTTGCCAGTGGGCACCAATAAACCCCACCTAGAGAAATGTCCTAGATGCAAGGGTGAAAACGCGTGTAGTCGACCCACTTGCGCTTGCCATAAGAACGATAGTGGCACAGGCACCCACCGCTGAACTAGCAGCAGAGCGGCGCCGAGGTCGACAGCGATCAGGCTCGGCGGCGCGCCACCGGCCTCGCTTCCCCCAGCGCGCGCCGCCTTGTTACAAAGGCTGGGCAGCGCGCGAGTGAGGTGTGACAGCTTGCAAAGGCCCGGCGCCTCCCGAGCGCGTGGGGGACGGCGCGCCAGGGTGAAGCTGTCGGGCCAGACGTGGGTGACCGCGGAGCCCAGGTGCGTCCAGGCGGCGCAGAAGCAGAAGATGCCCAGCGGGTTGTGCACCCACACGCTCTCCGCGCCCACCGTCAGGCCCAGGTACGAGGCCGCCCTGCGGCCGCGCGGCGGTCTCTGTGGGAGCCCGCGCGCCCTCGACATAGGGCGGGCCGGCTGAGACGCGGCCGGCCTGCAAAGGGTACGCCGTTTGGGTAAGCGGGTGGCCACTCTCTCCGCAGGAGCCGGGAGGAGGCAAGAGCAGGTTAGCAGGGGAGGGTGCTGCAAGGCGGGGCGCCGCACCCCAGCACCAGGAACGCCAGGCCCGGCAGGAGGTGGCTCCACACGTTCACGCGCTCGTACGGGTCGTGCAGCACACCTGCAGAGCTTGACCAGAGTTGACTGGAGGAAGGAGGGTCCTCCATCCTGTTCCCTCCTCTTGGTTGACGTGGGCACTGCACCCCTGTATATGATTCGCCCTATGCACAAAGCGCAGACAGCGTCACGTGCGTTGCAGCACCACAGACATCCCAGGCATTGGTTACTGGTCTTCTGGGGTACGGGCATAAACGGGAACAACGCGTCAGAGTGCAAGGCCTCTGCGGCCAGCCAAAGCACCTGGGCCTGGGCGCACAGTGCCACCAGGGCGTGTGGTGCCACGCGCCACACCGCGCGCCGGGCGGCCGGAAGACCAGCTGCGCCTTGGTCGGCAGGTCACGCTCTAGGTTGACCGCTGCCTGCACGCCCGCCGGCGCTGCCGGCGCTGCGACAGCAGGCTGGCCCACGCCCATGGCAGCAGGTCCGGCCAGGCCGCCTGCGAGGACCAGGCCTGGTATGTCTCACGCGGTCTGGCAAGCTACCCCCCCCTTAACAAAGGTGAGGAGGTTCGAAAAGCCAGTGAGGTCTACAAGAAGAAGAGCGCGCAAATCAAAAGTAGTGAGCGCGCTCTCCAATGAGCCTTCACCATGGCCAGCGTGCCGGGCACTCCCTCACACCGCTACCACCCGAGCTACTGCGAGGAGAACGTGTACTGGCTGTGCCAGGAGCTGGGCGCGGCGAGCGCAGGAGACGAGGAGTGGTTTGCTGTCTTTGTGTCCAACCCCAGTAGGCAGGTGCAGCTCACGTACGGGTCAGCGCGGCAACCTCGTGTCAGAGCTGCCGGCGGGCCTCAAAGTGCGATGACGCGCCTAGGTGTTCCTGTGGAAACAGCGCGCTGGCGGAAAGGCACGAGATAACATGGTCTGCTGGGACTACCACGTTTTCCTATTGCAGAAGCGGGCCGACGCACTAGCCGGCCGACGCACTCTCGTCTGGGACCTGGACAGGCATGCGCGGGGCTTGGGCGCTGCATGCGGGCACAGCAGTCTGTAGCTCACTGAGTGAGCTGCAGCATGTGCGGTGCGCGCAGCACGCTGCCACTGCCCTGTGCGTTCAGCGAGTGGGTGCAGTGCGCCCTGCGGGACTGCTCCGCCCTGCCTCGTGAGTTCCGCCGGTGCGCCACCGGTGCTCCGTATACTGCACGTTACTCGCCAGTAGACTGGCCTGGAGTTGTACCATGTCTCCTCGTGACGCTGTGACGCAGGACCTGTGCGTTGCCAAGGCAAGGCCGCCCTGTTTCTGTGTGGCGAGCACTCGCTTGCAGTCTTGGCACTTGCCGTGCGCTCGTTGCAGGCGCTTCCGCGTCGTGCGCGCCCGGCAGTTCCTCCAGTCGTTTGCATCAGACCGCCAGCACATGTGGGTAGATGCTCCCACCATGTCCGGCGAGCGGGGGGCCTGGGTGGCGCCCCCGCCCGCCTGGCCTCCGATCATCGCTCCGGGTAAGCCACGCTCACACCCGCACCGCGCACCCGCCGTGCGCCTTGCTCCCTGCCAGGGAGGGGGCCAGGTGCACGGCCTGACGAGCAGTGTGCACTGCAGACGGCCGAGCAGACACGCTGCCGCTCTTTTTGGACATGACCCTGGGTGCCTCTCCCAGCACAGACGCGCCAGAGGTGGGCTGCGTGCTGGCCGAGGACGACTTCGTCAGGCTGTTCTCCCAGGCGCAAGCTCGGCCCGAGGATTTGGCGCAAGCTGCTGTGTAAGCGGAGTGCAGTGTGGAGCGTGTGTGTGTGCATGCACAGCGTGCATGTCTGGTATCGTACGAGGTTTGTTTGTGTGTGGGTGTCTGTGTCTGTGCATTTGTGTGGTGTGCTTTTGCTGCGTGTGTGTGCACATGTGCGCGCATGTGCGTGTGTGCGGAAGGTGGGTGTGTGATTGTCGCTGTTATGAGATATGCTGCTACGATATATGCACGTGATCATCCTCTGACTGCCAGGCCGGGGTCTGGCGGTGACACCGTGAACTTCACAGCGCAAGGCAGAGGCCACACAGCGCTGCCCGGGCCAGGGGCGATGCTGGCCCTAGCCCCGAAGCGACGACCCAGGCTCTCTGTTGTCCTGGCGCATGATGATAGCGGGCAAGGAGATCCTCGAGGAGTGGCTGTTTGCCTGTAACTCCTGCTCGGCAAGGATTACCTTGGCCCAGAACAAGAAGAGAGGGTAAGAGCATTGGTGTGCATCTGCTCTCGCGGACTGCAAAACACCAAGGTGGAACAAAGAAGTGCTGTGTGCAGTGCGAGGCCGTGGTGGGCTGGTGTGCTGTGTGGGCTGGTGTGCCGGGACTTGTACTCAAATCCATGCTCTTGCTGGTCACGTTGAGCCGCTCCAATGCTGGCGCGTCGCTCTTGCCTGGCAGCGACTCGGCCGTGCGCCAGTGGCAGGTGGGCTGCGGCACCCCTCAGCCCTCACCGCTGAGCAGAGCATACGAGCCCTAGCCAACCAAGGCTAGCTAGTGCTCTGCTTGCCTGCGTGGTATATGATGAGTATGCTTGTTGTGCTTGCCTGTGCACGGTTAGCAAGAGCTGGGTCCTCTCCCACGGCTCGGACTGGCTGGTGGGGGCAGGGCCAGCCCAGGCCAGCGCGATGCGTCCTCGTCCCCAGCCGCAACAGGCCGCGCCCGCGTCAGCAGCCAGGGCAGCCGGTGCGCTTGAAAAGTTGCTCTGTCGGTGGAGGCTGTGCTGAGTGCAGCCCTCGTTGCACGCGCTGGTCCTGACGACCTCTGGTGTGCATACAGCTGGCCTGCTGGCGGGCCACCGATCGCGCTGGCCCGCAGTGCGAGACAGCAGGCTGTGAAAAGAACGCGTGGTACAACTACAACTATGAGTTCAGCGGCTGGCCCCTGCGATTCTGCAGATTGCACAGGCAGGAAGGAATGGTGTCTGCGGCCTTCAAAAGGCTCCTACCTGCTTCATGAATTTGACATGAATTTGCAAAGGCTGGAAATAATATCGTGAGTTGTCGAAATCGTCTTGTCGCCGCTCACCGCCAACCTTGTACAACTGGCCTCTCACCAAGAGCCCAGCGCTAGGACGCGACAGCTCCTCTGCAAGCCGGCAACGAGCACGGCAGGTCCTGACCAGCAGAGCAGGCATCAGCAAAGTCACTCGCATACCAATGACCTGGGCACGCAAACTGCAAAGCTCCACTGTGCAGTAAAGCAGTGTAAGTGCCTTCGCGCGCCTGTCTGCTGTGTTAAGCCCGAGATCTGTGCGGGTAATGGCTGCACTGGCGCTCCGCGCGGCCGTGGATCACCTTGTCGGGCCGAACTACTATGGTGCGCGGCCTCCACTTTCCAGCAGTTTTAACGAGCACCGAGCTGTAAGGCGTGAGCGTGTGCCGTGTCGCAGACGCGCGCACGTCAAGCTGGCCGCTGACGCACTGGCGCACCGCTGCCGCGCTGACCATCTGCTGTGAGTCGCCCCGCCGTCGGGCACACAGCCTGCAAGCGCCGCTTGCAGCCGCGCGGACTGGCAGCGCCGTGCAGATGTGCTGGGCGTGCACCTGGGGGTGAACTACATGCGCGGCCGCAAACCGGCCAAGATTGGCGCGCTGGTGCAAGCGCACAACCTCTTCATGACCCTGCTGAGCCTGTGGATGGTCGCGGAGACAGTGCAGCAGGTGCGCTGGCCTCTTGTTAAACCCCAAGCAAGCTTTGCCACGGCCCGGGAGCCTGAAGCAGGCTCCTGTGGCGGGGCACAGTCCTGGCGCACGTTCGGCTGGGGCAGGCCTGGCGGCCACTTGTGGGGCAACCTGGCGGAGCAGGGCGAGTTCAGCGACAGCGGTCGGCGCCTGGCGGTGGTGATCTGGGTGCACTACCTGAGCAAGGTAGGGGCACATGCGGGACCCTTGTCTCAAGACAGGCATTTCCTCCCTGCCGGCCGCACTCTCTGCATGTCGTCCAGTCTCTGCGCGTGCCAGTGCTTGGTTGCAAAGCAGACAGGACAGCATGCCATTGTCATGCGAGTGCACAGTAAACATGTCCCCGTGTGCGAGCATGCGATGCGCTTGCTGGCAACTGCGCCGCCCGCCAGCAGCGGGCCACAGAGGCATGTGCTGCGATCTGTGTCAGCCGAGGCGCCTCCCGCCCGTCGTCCTGGCTCCAGTCCCCACATGCGCGGGCAGGCGCACGGCTTTGTCAACACGGCCATCATGGCGCTGCGCAAGCGCAAGCATAGGGTTAGGGTTAGGGTAGGGACAGAGCGCGCTGCGGCGCGCAGGCGTACGAGTTTGTGGACACGGCCATCATGGTGGCGCGCAAGAACAACCGGCAGATCACGCTGCTGCACGTGTACCACCACGCGTCCACCTTCTTCCCCTGCTGGTGGGCCGCCGTCAGCTTCGCGCCCGGCGGCGATGTCTGGTTCCTCTGCGCGCTCAACTCGGCCGTGCACGTCGCCATGCGCGCCCCCGCCGCCCGCCGCCCCTGGCCCGCGCAGACCCGGGGCCTGCTCAGCTAGCAGCGGTGCGTCAGCCACCACAGCCACATGGTCAGCCACCAGGCAGGGGCAGGCGGCTGTAGCCCTCTGGCTGCGCCATGAGGGCAGCGTCGCGCCAGGGACTGCCGGGCGTGCGACGCACGCTGCACCCTGCAGGCTGCGTCTGCGCACAAGGGCCTGACGCGCGCGCGTGCGATGCCCCGTATGCGCACCAGGGCCTGACGCGCGCGCGTGCGCCGCCAGGTACGGCTACTACTTTGCGAGCAGCGCCGGCGTGCGCGTGAGCCAGCGCGTCAAGAAGGCCATCACGATCGCGCAGCTGGTCCAGGTGCCGCCAGGGCACAGCCATCCCCTTGCTCCCCTCTTCCTGTTCTGTGAAGGGAATTTGTATGCGCGCGCGCGCCCACTCCTCTGCCTGTTCTTTTGGAGGGTAATTGCATGCGTGGGCGCCCAGAGCCGCAGCCCAGAGCCCCCAGCACCCCCAGAGCTGCAGCCGACTCCGCGCGCGCGCCCAGAGCCGCAGCCAACTCGCGCGCTAGCGCGCGCGCGCGCAGTTTGCGCTGCTGGAGGCGCAGGCGCTGTACGGCGTGTTTGGCGCGCCCTACTACCGGCCGCGCATCGTCGTGGAGCTGGCCATCGTGCAGGCGGTCGTGTTCACGCTGCTGTTCGGCAGCTTCTACCGGTGCGGGCTTTACTTCTACACCCCGCACCCGAGTATAGCGTGCTGTCTGCTGCTGCATGTACGTGCAGGAGCAGCCAGCGTGTGGACCTTTCACGCATGAAAGGTCCACGGGATGTGCACTAGGGCGCATGCAGGAAGGCGTACATGGCAAAGAAGGAGCATCTGCCGTGAGGCACGCGAGCTGAGCAGCACCGGCAGCACAGCAGTGGGGTCTGGGCAGGCGGCCCTTGCTTCTCAGGTGCCAGCTGGGCTGGGTCAGCACAACTGAGGCCGTGATGCGGAGCATGCACAGGGCGAGTCTCATGTGCAGCGCTAGAGGGTGGCGTCGCCGGAGGGAGGTTCTAGATGTTCACGTGCTCGCGCTCTTGCAGGGTCCAGGCACCGCACTTGTCTGTGCCCATATGTCAACTTGACACATGCTACAGTGAACGCTTGTCAGCAGAGGGAAAAGGGATTGGGATAATATAGATGCTCGCATGACTCCATGATTTACAGGTCAGTAGCGATGCGCATGCGACTTGGGCGCGCTGCATGATGCTTGCAAGTACCGCCTAAGCTGATCATAACAGACAGAGCATTGTACTTCAGTGCTCATCGAGCGGTCGTCATGCCCCTTGGGCTGGCCAGCGAGCAACGAGCGACAGGACGGGCCTGGAGCGGGCAGGCACAGCGTAACCACCATCTTGCGCGCCCCGGCCAAAGACCCCAGTTACAAAACCCCACAGCACCCACACAGACATCTATGGACTCAAACATCACAGCCACACTGCGGCGCGGCGCCGGACTGGGGAGTCTGAAAGCAAAGCTAGTCCTGCGCCGGCCTGCAGACGGGCGGGCGGCGCGGGGGCGGGGAGTGCTGCTGCGCCTAGTCCCGCAGCAGCCTCCGGCCCGCGGTGGCGGCGTTGACCGCGGCAGACGCCGCCGAGCCCAGCACCTTGCCCCAGGGGATGCCCGAGTCCTGCTGCTGCCCCCCGGCGCCCTGCCCAGTACCCTGCTGCGCGCTGTTCTGCTGCGCGCTGTTCTGCTGCGCGTTGTTCGCCGTCGTCGCGCGGGTCTGCTGCCCGCCGGTGGCGTAGCCCTGCTGCGCCGCCTGCTGCTGGTTGGCGCCCGAGTAGACGGCCTGCTGGCCGTAGCCGGAGCCGGCGTTGGGGTTCTGGCTGTAGCCCTGCTGCGTGTTGCCCTGCGAGTACGGGTTCTGGCCGGGGTAGGACGCGCCCTGGCCGCTGTATGTCCCCAGCGCGCCCGGGTTGCTGGCGAACGGCGCTGTGGTCGGAATGGGCACGGCCTTGCCGTCGACGATAGTCTCCTTGGCCGCGTTCAGCGCCTGCGCCGCGTTGCCAGCCGCCTGCGCCGCCGTTGCCCGCCGCGCCTCAGAGCGCTCCTCGTGAGTCACGCGGCCGGCCAGCGCATGACGAGCGCGCCGCAGTGCATGTCGTGGATGGCCGTGCGGCGCCCAGCGCACAGTGGCGGTGCCCAGGCTTACAGCAAAGCTGACTCAGCTCCGGTCCGGTCAGGAACAAGGGCTGCCGACGCGGGTGCGCCGCGCAACACAGGCGGCGTGCGATTGGCCCAGGGGTTTGCCGCACGCGTGCGCCTGCGCGTTGCAGGTGCAGGCAGGGGCCGCGCCTGCGCGGCCTGGATGGCGCCGCTGATGCCGCCGATGAGGCCGCCGTTGCCGGTCGAGGCGGCGCTCTCCGCCGTGGACAGCGCCGTGCCCGCCTTCTGCAGCGCGCCGGCGGCGCTCAGGGCCGCCTGCGCCTTATCCGCGAAGGTCACGTTGGACTGCGGCGCGGGCGCGCGGGGCTGCGCGCGGCGCAGGCAGCCCAGTCAGCCACCCGCCACGCTCACATCGCGTCGTCCACACTGCAGCGAGCTTGCAGGCAGGTCGCTTCCTTGCGAGGAGGGGAGCGCGCGCGGCCGTGCCGCCCTGGAGACGGTCCATGCAGGGCTGGCCTGAGGACGCAGGGGCGCGAGCTGGGGAGCGCGCACCGCGCGCGGCGGCGGGCGCGGCGGCTGCACGGGCCGGCTGCGCTCCTGGTTGGGCGCGTCGCCCTGGTCGTTGCTCTGCAGCAGGGCGCGCGCAGTCAGCAGGGCGCTCTGTGCACACACACTGCTCAGCATACCACGCGGCGCAGGCGCGCCTGCAGCCTTTGCAGGGGTGAGTGCTGCAACACACATTGGCAGTGCATGCAGCGGAGCCAGCACACACTGCATGCGATTGATGTCAACAGAAGCAGCGGGCGGTATGCCAGAGGCTTGGTGGGGCGCGCCTGCGGCGGGCCGGGGCGCTGCGGCGGGCTGCCAGGGCGCTGCGGCAGCTGCCCCGTGCCGACCACCGCAGTCTGCGCAGCTGGCGCGGGCGCGGGCGCAGCGTCCTGCCCGTCGCTGCTCTCATCGCTGGCGCTGTCCGCGCCCGCATCGGGGCTGGGCGCCTCGGGGCTGGGCGCAGCGGCGGCAGGGCTGCTGCGGCTGGAAGCGTACGTCTCTGCATAGCTGACCGGTGCCGGGGCGGGCGCGAGCGGGAACGTGATGACGATCTGCGGGATGGTCGCCGCGGCGGGCGCCTGCCCCAGCGACAGCGTGTCCCAGTGGAATATGTTGGCCGGGTCCCGCCCGCCGGCCGGCGTCGCGCTGCCCGTCGCCGGCACCGCCTGCTGCCCCGCGGCTATGCCCAAGAGCGCGGCGAGCGCCAGCAGCGCGAGCGCGGCCACGCGGCTGCAGGGGCGTGCCATCGCAGCGCACGCGCGTGCCTGCGCGCGGGGGTCGCAGGCGGTCAGGTGGCGGGCATGCCTGCAAAACTAGCTCAGTGAAGCTCGCGCGCAGGCCGCTTTTTGGCTCAGTCCTACCACGCGCCAGCCGGCAGCAGCTGCAAGCTGTGGGACTGGCGGCCGCCCAGCAACTGCGGTAGCGCAGCGCAGCGCAGTATCTGCAGGCGCGATGAACCCACCAAAAATGCGCAGGACCAAGCTGCAAAGCAGCCCTTGCCGCGTTCGCCCACTGTTGCAGCATACAGAAGGCGGCCCCGGACGGCCATCGCAAACCTCCGGGTCCCACTCCTACAACCACCTCCTGCTACCCCGTTCCGTCAGCTGCGCTCGCCCTTGGACAGCGCTGTAAGCGCACAGGTCGTGCATCAGAGGCTGTGCTGCTGGCCACAAGGCCCCGCCGCGACGTGAGCAGCCGGCAGCTCTGAGCGTCATGATGCACTGTGGGCTTCTGCCAACCCCGGCACCTAGGCCCGGCGCTTGCCCCTACAACGACATCACTATCAAGCAGGTCGCCCAAGCAGCACGGGCGCTTGCCTTGCGATAGTCGAGTGGGCTACGTTCAATCAGCAGGTGAGCGCAGAGCAGCGGCTACGGCAGATGCCTTGTTGTGTACTTGAGTTGTGTGTACAAGCTTGTATGGATCGATCAGTGCGTTGGAGGTGGGAGACACTGATGTTAGAGTCGACACGCTCTCGGTGTTTCGACAGCCTCATAGGGTCTGCAACCCCGCTCATGGACAGTGAGAGAATTAACTTTTTTATACAAGCGTACCTGGCGCTCCCTGCACGCAGTGAGTAGTTCTTGTTCAGAGGTATTGGCTGTACAGCACACCTGTGAATATCCACCTGTATTGCTGATCTCTCATGCAGCCTAGCGCTGTCTCAAGCAGGCCTTCCTTATTGCGCTGTGCATTCTAGGAATGTCAGGCCTGTCCTTCACACCCTGGCACTTGCGTTAAGTGTGCATCAGGCTGCTATTGTGCTTTCCCAGCCACGCTGCGGCTCACTAAACCGCCTGCACTGCCTCCGCACTCTGACGAGCTTCGTTGCACGCTGCTATGGGGTCCGGACCTAGCCGCACGCTGCTGCTGAGCGCGGAGGAGGTGACCGACGGGCCATACGATCTGCGCGCTCTGCGGTGAGCACCGGCGCCTGCAACACGACTGATCACCACAGGCTGGACGCGAGGGGCATACGTCGTGCACGTGCAAGAGTGCGGCAGGCCACTGGAGAGCCAGGAGTCCAGTGGCGCCTCTCCTGCAGTGTGGGCGAGTGTGGCGGAGGCCTGTTTCCACCGCAAGCTTGGCTCCCTGTTGGCTGAATACGCAAGGCCTGCGCTGGCGTAGGCAGGATCTCTTGATTAGCTCCACTATTTGGCTGCCAGCAGAACTACGCTAGCGTGGGAGCTCTCCTTGGGGACTAGGCAGGCACCGGTCGCAGGACGCCGAAAACGAGCCACAGGTGACAGGGAGCACCTTGCACGGGGACGTGGCTGCTGAAATGCATTGCCAGCGTGCGCCAGCATGCATACGCTTATCTTATTCTGGCCCTAATTTGCGCGTGCAGGGCGCCGCGGCTGACAGGCTGGGCGCTGGCGTGCGTGACATGGCTGCTGGACTCCACGCCGCTCGCCGGCCCGCTGTGGGCCAAGTCCATGCGCGACAGCGGCATCCCGCAAGTGCTGCCTCGGTCGAGCACTGCTGCTGCCCTGCATTCTCTTTCCTAATTGCTTGCCCTTGGAAGTGCGCAGTAACGCCTACGCATTGCCAAGAATAGGCCGCTGGGTGTGGGCTGCCAAGCAACTTCAATACCAGGCGGCCCGTCCAGGTTCCATGCGCCCGTCCGCCCGTGCTTGATCGCCTTGCACAAGCAGGCGTCAACCCACCCTGTCGTCATCTTAGAGTAGCTCACACAGTCACACCCCCGTCACGGTGCCTGGGCGCCTAGTAACATCGACTTGAGACAGGGCGAGGGAATATGTGGCCGCCCGGCCAGGCCATGCGCGAGCTGGACCTGCCGGAGCCGCCCACGTTCCAGCCGCTGTGGCCGCCGCCCGCGCCCGGCGCCGCCGGCGCCGCGGGCGCCAGCGTAGGCGGCCTGGCGCCGCGCGAGCGCCTGGCGAAGGCCGCACAGGCAATCCCGGGTACGGCCCTGCCCCAGCACTTTGGCGCGCGGGGCGCCACCTGTTGAAGGCTCGGCGCGTGGGGCTGTGGCCAACGCGAGCGCCGTCGCGCAGCGCGCACGTGTGCCAGCTGCAGGCCGTCCCAGGGGCAGCCTGTGACAGCTGGCTTGCGTACGATAAGAGTGCACGGCGTGAGGGGCTGCACCGGTCAACTACTTTACCTGGGTGCGGCACGCCAGGGTTCGGCGACGCGCGGGCCCGGCGCGCCGGGGAGCGCGTCAGCGTCAGCAACCTGCACGCCGCCTACGTGTCCGGGGCGGCCACGCCCGCGGCCGTTGCGGAGGCCGCTCTGGCCGCGGTGGACGAAACCGAGGCGCGCAGGCCGCCGCTGCGCATGCTGATCGCGTGCGACCGCGCTGACGTGCGCCGGCAGGCCGCCGAGTCGGCGTCGCGGTGCGGCCCCTGCTGTACCCTCTCCAATGTCAGCGGTCGCAGGTGGGGACCACCGGACTTAAAGTGTGGCCAACATGTGACCAGGTCCACTGCATGCCCACAGGGCCTCGGAGTCTTTGCAAGGCTGTCACTACCCTGCCAGCATAAGTGTGCTTGAGGATGATTGCCCAGAAGATGTCAACACTGGCAGATGGCAGGTACAAGTCAGAAAACTGTTTGACTCCAGGACGCTCCCTGGTGCTCCTCGACTCTTGCGCCACGCCTCTGCATCGCTCGGGGTGTGCGCAGGTTCCGCGCAGGCGCGCCGCTGTCCGTGCTCGATGGGGTGCCATATGCAGTCATCGATGGCATCGATGCCCTGCCCTACCCTACAACTGCCGGCACGTCTTACGTGCGCATGCCCTGCCTGGACAGCCCCATCGATCGGCAGCTGTGCTGCTGGCGCAGACAGGGCATGCCAAGCACAGTGCACTGGCGGTGGTGCAGCCCTGCGTGGTGCTGTGTAGCGCGCCCATCGGTCAGCGGCGTGCCAGACATCTGTCCAAGCTGTGCACGGCGGCAGCTACCAGTTTGCACAAAAGTGCAGGATTGCTGTAGAGATAAAGCATCGTAAACTATCAAAAAGGGTTTGGTGCGACCGCAGCTGGGCACCGAGCGTGCGGTGCACGGGGACGCGCCCGCCGTCGCGGCGCTGCGCGCCGCTGGCGCGGTCCTGCTCGGCAAGGCCAACCTGCACGAGGTGGGCGTCGGCATGACGGGGCTCAACCTCGCGCACGGCACCGCGCGCAACCCGCACGACCCCGGCCGCTTCTGCGGCGGCTCGTCCAGCGGCTGCGCCGCCGCGGTCGCCGCGGGCGTGTGCACATTTGCGCTGGGTGCGCGGCCTACGCCACAGTGAATCAGCCGCACGAGGCTGTCAGAGTTGTGGCTGGCTCGCCGTGGCAGAAGAGCGCGCAGGCTGGCTGCCTGCTTTGCCCTGCCCATGCCCGTTGGCAGCTCCTCCTGCGGCTATGCTGCAGCAAGTGCGGCTGGCGTCCGTGTTTGCTGCGCCACTGACGCGTTGGACCCAGTCGCTTGCCTCGCGGCTGAGCCAGTGCGCTCGCGGAGCAGCGTGGGGCATTGCTGCCAGAGCGTCGCGGCCAGCATTCCTGTGGACGTTATGCAGCAGCCAGACGTGAGCTGGGAGTGGAGTGTGCGCGCATGGGCTATGATGGGTCAGCTGGAAGGCTGCTGTGCTGATCGAGGTAGTGGTCCGACCCCGAGCTTGTGTCGCCAGGCATCGATGGCGGCGGCTCAGTGCG
>JAABUY010005008.1_pt1 | contig 13541 bp, 15 predicted proteins | sample 5560271 | NCBI WGS metagenome assembly JAABUY01 (sample SAMN10711886, study PRJNA513374) | rock metagenome | isolation source: Antarctica rocks | place: Antarctica: Victoria Land, University Valley
ATTTTGAAATAAACAGAATTGAATATTTTGCTAATGATTATAATTCTTTAATGAATTCTTTTTGCATGTTTTCTTTCAGATATTGTCACAAAGCATTGAGCTTTTCTGTCAACAATGAATAAATGAATTGTTTCATAAGTTTCTTGTCATTTATGAGCTTGATCTCATAATCTCATGATTGATGTTTAAGTAGTGTCTCTTAATCACTTTCTTTCTCAAACAGAATTTTATATTTCTGATATTTTTTAGAAATTTCAACGATAGCGAGATTACTTTTAATCTCTCTGCTTCATAACATCTGTGCATTTGAGCTGTTTTTCAGCTCGCTGCGCATATCATTTGCTGTCATTACGAAGATTTTCACACTCTCTGTTGACTTCAATATCAAGTGCAATCATGTCATTTTTATATGAAGAAAAACAATTGTCTTATTAACTCAATCTATCATTGAATTGATTATATAAAGTCATGATATGTTTAGAACTATATCGCTGTTTGACTGTTTTATAACATCTAAATGCAACTTCTTTTAATGACATTTAAGTCTCAAATGAATGAGTTGAATCTCTTGATTTATTAGTTCATTATTATACTTCATGAATGTTTCATTGAAGTTTTGCAAATTGTAAGATTCTTTCTTCTTCTGCAAAGATATTTGCGCTTTTCTAGCAAATTCTGAGAACATATAGTTTTTCATACAGTCACTGTCAATGAATAAATATGCTGTATGATTGTTGATTTTGATTCAGACTCATAATTGTGTTAAATCATTTGTGAAGATAAATATGCTTTTGATTTTCAATCTCTGACTAGACTTCTTTGATAATTTATTGATCAAAGAATCTTCTAGTTTTTTGAACTAGAAGCTTACTCTTCAAGTACTTGTTTTATGTATTGAAATTAATTTGAATTGACTTTCTTCTGTGAATACTTCTTTGAATCACATAGATTAAATCTCTTTCTAATGACTTTTGTCATTTATTTAAATTCTTTGAATATATGATCTTCATCAAGAAGTACATATTCTTCTTGCTTAATGAACTTGACTTTTGTGAGAAACTTCTTCATGACTATGTCATGATATTGAATGTTCTTGCACAATGCAATCAACTCATCTTGAACTTCGTCATAAATAACTTGATGTATTTCATTCTTGATCTGTTGCATACATTGTAAAAAATCTTTCTCTTTCTGTTTAAAAAGAGTGTACAATTCATTGTACATGCTTATAAAACTTACTTGATTTGTAAGCTTTCTAAAATCTTTCTTTACTTCAAGATGATCTTCTTCTTGTTTAAAAGCATCTTCTGTCGCGATAATGAATGCTCATAGAATTTCACTAAGTTGATTTTCTTTCTCGACTGCTTGATGAATAGCTTTTTCTGTGCTGTTCAATTTATTCAAGTCATATTTTTCACTGTTGAGAATCTTTGATTTCATAATTATAGTGAATGAGCTTTCATCACTTTTCTAATCATGCACTTTTAACTGATGATGAGTTGTTGTGTAGAAATGATTCTTTCATGAGAATTTTAAATATCATTCAGAATCTTTCTTATTACTCAGATGAGTGCAACAGTTATCTTCATAACATGCTGTTCATGACAACATTTGATGCTTGTTTTTCTGATCTTTTTTTGTTGCTGTGAAAAATCTGTCTTATTTATCATAAAACTTTAACTTGTTCTTATACTTGTTTTAAGTATAATCTCTGAAGAAATGATCTAGCTTTTTGCATGTGTAACATGCTTTGCTTTGTTGAACTGTTTTATCGCGAGCATTCATTGATATCTTTCAAGTTGCATTTAACTTCATAAATTGAGAATCATAATAAGATTGCTTCTTCTTTTTCTTGCTTCATGCAATTGAGACATAAGTAATCTTGTTCTTCTTTTCAAGTCTTCACTTGTACTGTTGATTATTCAGCATGATTGTCTTATTAATCATAGCATGCAAAGTCGCAAATCTATTCATACAAGTTATTTCATTCTTTATCACATTCTTCAGTTCTTTATAGAACTGTGTTGTAAAAGTCGAGTCATTTCATTCAATCTCTGCTGCAATTGACTGAAAAGTAATGATGTACTTAAATGCTGATTCTGATTGCTTAATATCATACAACTGTCATTCGATGATTCATTTTGCATTTATGTTTTCATACATTCTTTGTATTGCTTGCTCAAAGTTAGAGAAGTCTTCAAAGACTCTGTTAGTTTCATCTTCTTGATCTTCTGACTTATTCTTCAAATGATTCTTTATCAATGATTTAAATCATTTGAAAACATCTTCTTTGAAGTATGAGAATGCAAACAATATCTTGTCATGAGATGAACTTAGTTTCTTATGTGCTTTGACATAGATGTTCACTTGTATAAGAAAAGCGTTGAGCTTATTTCTATCTTCATAATACAGATTCAATGTTGATATCTTAATTGATGACTTGCTATTCAAGAATGCAGTGATGTTTGCTGATGTGATTCATTCTAAGAATGACATAATGATCATGATAAGATGATACTCTGATATCTTGTGAAAGAATGATGTTTAAAGTGTAACAATTATTTCTTTAACAACATAAAATATAAACAAAGATCAGTATAGTAACAAACTAATCACTAGACTGAAAATTTGAGAATAGTTAAAACAATAAACTGTATTGACTATTACATGAGTTAAGCATGAAGCTTCTATCTAAGAGAATAATTATCATTATATAAATATAAAAGAATCATGTCAAGTCATCTCTGCTCTGAATGATCTTTCTGATTATTCTTGAGCAAGATGAGCAAGATGAGCATCATGCTCATCATGCTCACTGTGATCACTTCTGATTCAAGTAATCAGAGCAATCACTTTCAAGATTTTGATTACTCAATAATTATTTAATCATTGCTTTATTTAATCATCTGCAAAAGAGTTTTAACAAGCAAACTTCGTTTTTCATGATCACTTTAAGTTCTCGATCTCTTAATGAGCGTGATTTCTCTTTACACATTACTCATATAATCTTTTCTACTCTTTTTTCTATTGAGATCATCTTCTTTAACAGTATTTATCTTTGCGTTGTAACTTCTTTAGTCAATTATCATAATCATTTAATGAGATATAAAGATAATTGCTTTGCATGTCATTCTCAGTTTCACTATTGAGCATTTAACAATCAGCTGCGAAAGCAGATTTATCAAATCAATTAATGATACATAAGTTGCAATGCAAAGAAAATGAATGATATCAACGTACTTTAAGAAATGATCAAAAATTCAGAGTTTCATCTGATTGATATGATTGTTTGCAAGACAGCGACTGTGTGAAATATTCAATCATACTGAAACAAAGTCAAAACAAAACTGAAGACTATGATTTATGATCTTACTTGTTTCTTGCTATTCATTATTCTTAATGTCACTGATTTACAGTGACATGATCTTTATGCATACATGTCTGATCAAAAAACTTACATGACAGCGAGCGAAAGTGAATGAGTTAAAATTGCTTGAAGACTGCTTCAGAAGAATTTTCACATTGTTATCAAGTGTTTAAAACGCAGAATGACGCTATTTATGAAGTTTGTTATTAAAAAGAAATTCAAAATTCAAAATTTCTGATATTGCTATGAGTGACAGTCTTGTGAAAGCAATCACATTCATGAATTTCTGTAAATTAATGATGCTTTGAATGTCACAAATCTTAATCAATATTTTGCTTTCTGAAATGTACAGATCATGATCTTCAATCTCATTAATGAACTGTCAACGACTGCTGTTCACTTAAACAATCATTCTTTCTCAAAGTGTATTAATACACTTCGCAAGCTGATTGAACTGTTGAATTACTTTCAGCGTCACACTCGCTGTACTTCAAGTCACTGTCAACGTAAAATCAGAGAAACAGATGAGCTGACTTGTCGTTTTCACTTCTCTTGATCAAAGTAATCTTTGCTTGAAGTTTCTTGCAAGATGAATTCAAATCATCATGTTTATCTTTTCGCTCAAAATGATGCTCTGCTCAACAGTTATAACATCACGATGATCATGAAATGAATGATTAACACGAATCTTTCTCTCTGTATGAATCAAACGACAGTGATGCACTATTTGATCAAGTATTACTTCAAGATCGAAAAGAAGTTTGAATCATTCAAAAGTTTTCTTCAATTCATTATGTTTAAAGTTTCTGACAGAACTTTCTTACTGTTTCTTACTATCAAGCTAATGAACAAGTTAATTGTCAAGTGAAACTGATTTGCTCAAAAGATGTGTCATCATCTTCTTCAGCAAAATCTATGAAATTTCTCATGAATTGTGCAGAATCTTGATTTATGATCAATCAAGAAGCAACAATGTGCTTTGAATCTTCAGAATGATAATATCACTGTGTTCAAAATCTTTCTGAAACACTATTGTGAGCAATTTGCTCATCAAAAACATTTAACTCTTCTGATTGCAACTCAAGAATACACATGAATAAACAAAACTCAGAACTTTCGCTTTTGACGTGATCATTTCAAGATGATTAACTTATTTTCTTGCTATTCAAATCAATCATCTTATGTTGATTATTTAAATTTCTGCAGAATCAAACTCATACTTCATCACTGCTTTTAAAGTGTCATTCTTGATGATTTATTAAACAATGATGATGAGAATTGAATGTCTGCTTATGTCGCTTGCGTGATCAATCATGATCACTTGCGCAATTCATTGAAAATCATGCTTAAGACAATTAAGATTGACTCTAAAATCAAGTCTTTAAAGCATGATGAGATTGAGCAGAATCAGAATCTTCATTATGAAGAACTGCTGAATCGACGCAGATTGAATCATGACAATAGTCTCATGCAAATATTTATTAATTTGAGCGAAAGATTCATGAACAAGAATCACGACTGATTGCAATCTATATATGACGCGACTTTGATCATCATTCGAGATCACTTGATCGTTGCTTGCGTAACTTGTAAGAATGCTTTCATCTCAGTTACTTTTAAAAAGATTGATAGTCTTTCTCTTTTGAATGTTGAGCAGCGAGATGTTGTTGATCAAGTTATTGATCATTATTGCTATTGCTTTGATGCTCAACTTCTTCTGCATCTGAATGATATTATCAAGATTGAAAAGTCAATCTGCATTAATTTAATCTTTAGTCATTTGATGTACTATGCTGTACAAATTAATATGAGCAATTCAGTATTGTGAGCTGATAGTTTTCAATCATGTAACTGTCTTTAACATTAAAAGCTTTACTCTTCATCAGTTGTTAAATCTTTTCATTCAAAGTGTCTTTGAGTCTCTGAAGTCAAAAAGTCTTATTCACTTGCAGAATCACTTTCGTTGTTGTTGTTTTCTTATCATCAATGAGAAGTTCATGATTGATTTAAAGACTCTTTATTACATTGATTAACATCTTTGTCAGATTCATGCTTGATTGAATGTCTTCTTTGAAAATCTTTTCATTCTTTTTTGCAACAACTTTGATCAACTTTCTTCGATCAGCGATTGAGTACTGTATAATTCTCATGTCACGTCTTTCTTCATGAAAGCTTTGACTGATCTGCAAACATATCTCACTTTTGATCAGATCATTATTCTGTCTCAAATCATGAAACAACAAGATGAAAATGCTGAATCTTAACAGTTTCATGAAATCTTGAATGAGCTGCAAGATGACAAGCTGAGTTCTGAGAATTAAAGCTTTCTTTTAACTCATGTGAAGAAAAATATGATTCTAAAAAGCTGAATCAATTTTAATGAAGCATTACATTTTTATGTCATTAGACATGAAATTGATGAGTATAATTTCAATTGTTTTGAGCGATTAAATCAGTCGATTATTAAGATATGCATCAAACACGCTGACAAGAAGATTAAGAAGATCTTATTCAACAACGCTGATAAACTCTCTTGCACATTGCTTTTCAGCAAAGATGCTCAAGTCATGCTAATGTTCAATATTTTTATCGAGAAGAACTTGATCAATGATTCAATGAACATTGTTGTTGATGTTATTTAAGATAATGATACAAACAATTCTTTTACAACTCTTTCTGCAGTTGTTTTGATGAAGATGAATGACTATGTTGATTTTATCAGCATGCTCATCAATGATTGAAATGTTGTTTCTATTTTTCTCAGAACAGCTACGTGAAATAATAATGATAATACATGTTCTCATAAGTAATTTTCTCTGATTCTGATCTTTGCTATCATCATTCACAAAAGTCAAAAGCTTATTTTAATCAAAGTGATTCTCAATCTTGCTATGTTGAACTTCTGTCAAGATTTAACATATGTGAATCTATCACAAGTTCATTGAATTCAAGATCTTACTTTTCAAATTTCATTTTTCTATGATCGTTTCTTTTAACGTAATGATGAGTCAATTTTCAAACGCATTAATGATAAAAATCATTGACAAAGATTTACATCACTTTTCTTCTTTTTTCTCAATGTCAATGTATGATTTATGTTTGTAGTAAAGATCAAAGAATTTGAACTAGTTAAAACAGCATGACGTGACTTTATCATTCAATTTATTAAACAGAGAAAGATGATCAAGAAATTTGAACAAGTTAAAACAGCATGACGTGACTTTATCATTCATTCAATCAATTAGAGAGAGAGTTCATCTGAAAGACGAAAAGCTTTGTTAAAATGTTTATGAAAAAATGACATTTTACTTATTTCTATTTATTTATTGAAAAAACTATCTGCTTCATAAAATAATTTCTCGATCATCTTCATCATATTGTAAACTCTTCTAAACGCTTGCAGCGCTTCAAATCGATGTCTGTTAATAGCATGATCAGCTCATTCATGATTCACTCTCAACATCACATTTGTCTGAACTTGTACAACAAAATCATCTCAGATGATTTTACAAATCAACGTCTGACTGATCAAGCTGTCTAAATATAGCTGTGTTGACGCTGAGAATTTGTAAAGAATGAGTTCAAATTTATTGATCAGATTAAAAAGTGTAAGATTGATGACTTTTTGAATAGCGTAAGCGCGCGCGATATTCTTTCACTTGTCGAATTTCTTATTATTCAATGTCTGATCATTTTGATTCACTGCAACAAATCAAGAAAGAATGATTCTACATTTGATGTTGTCATTATTATGAGTTAATTCGTGAAGAATCTTTGATTTCATAACATGAACTTCATCTTATTGATAGAAAATGAGAACGAAATCATCATACTTGACAACATCTTCTTTCAATCAGATTTTCTTCAGATCATGAATATAATCATTGATTATCATCTTGCATGTCTTCACTTTCACTCATCATCTTTCTATATGCTTATGAAAATCAAAGACTATCTTGATGCACTTCTCAAGACTTTTATCATCTAATGATAATGACTTCTGAATAATGTTTCTCTTATGATCGTCGACAAGATACTTAGAAATGTTCATGTCTATGTAACGAAAGAATGTTGAATCATCAGAAGTTACAAACTTGACATAGTATGAATAAGATATCAGTTGAATGTTTCTATCAAGTCTTAGACATGCATAGAGCATTCAGTATTCAATGTCTTGTTTCATGATTTGTTAACTGAGAAAGTAAAACATGATATGCAATCATTTCTTATTTGATTGATCGTTTCTTTGACGCTGATGATGCAGATACATATTGAATTCTTTGATTATCATGTCATCAATACTCTTTTTATGTTGTTCATCACTAGTAATTTCATCTCACAATCAAAGAAACATTTTCTGTACAAGCAGATTTTTGTTCTTTTGTCAATTCACTCAGATCTCAGACTTTTTAATCTCATTCATAATGATCTTGACTTGATGCACACTTGATTGATAAACAATGCTTTTTCTTATTGATTGCTTTGCATAAACATCATGTAGATTATTCTCAATTTGTGAACGAAATTTTAATCAAAATCATGACATGTGATCAGAGCTAGTCTTGAAGACATTTAAATCATCGCGATGATTTCAACATGCTTTGAGATGAGTTTTCAATTCATTCAAGATCAGCTTTTGCATTTGCAGATCAAAATGATTGATGAAAGCATGAAGATGTTTATGACAGACATGTTTTAAAGTCATTTCATTGAAGTTGCATTCAATTATGCGTTAAAGTGTCACAATGTATTAAGTTTCTGTCTTTAAATTGAATGTTCTTGCATTCTTATGTCTTAATCTTTTTAACAGACTAGACTCAATGTTTTTGCAAATGCAGCTCAAATGTTTCTTCTTGCAATGAATAATGATGTTAATCTTGCTGTCAATCTCTTCATCTTCATCATCTGCGCTGTCAACTTCATTGATATGTTCAAACTTCACTGAACTCATATCACTTTCATCTTTCTTGAAATTAAGCATGCTTATATTCTCATTTTTTGAGTTCATAACAATATTATCATAATCTATATTATCTATCTCAATGTCAAGATTGAATTCTTCAACTGTGAATGCTCATCTTTTAAATAATTGAATGCTTGAATTCTTGAATCTGACAAGCTTGTGATTTGAAATCAACGCTCAAGAAAGTAATACTTTGATCTCATTTTCATCAAGTAATTGCATGTCTTTTTAATTCTTTGTAATAATCAATCAAATTGAGTCTTGATTTAATTGAGTTTTTTGCAAATGATTCATGATGATCTTTTAAATCAGATTACTTATCAGCTCAAAGATTCAATCTTTCACAATAAATGTGACATTGTTAAAATAATTTTTATTCAAAGTCTTGAATCATCAATCTTGAACATTTATTTCTCATTTCATCTTGATGATGATAATATAACACTTCTTTCTATTTTGACTTGATTAAGCGCAAGCGCGAAAGTTCTTCAAAAATGAGATGTTGATCATTTTAATAACATAATTCTTTGTCTTGAACTTTGCTTTTCATATTTTTTCATCGATCAACATTTCTCAGACTTTCATAACAACATCGTTCAGTTTTTTTACATGCAGTTCAGCTTGTTCAAAAATATTCAAGATTTTTCTAAGTTAATTCTTGTTACTTTCATGATTTAACATTCACTTGTTGATGAGTTTTCTAAAATCTATCTCACAGAAGAAGTTTATCTGAAGTCTCAGCTGATCAAAAGATGATATTGCTGTCATAATTGAGCTGACATTCTTCTTCATTATGAGAATGTTAAAATGTAAGACAGCGCAATCAGAATAAACATTAATAATAGAACAAAGATGTTGAAATTGAATCATTAAGTTTAACTGATGAATTGAGATTTAGAATGAGAAAGAAATAGAACTTCAACAAAATAAATAAGTTTTGTTTACAATCTTCAAGATTATCAAAATCTTCAACACTTTATCACAATCAACTCATTATTTATCATCATGATCATAACAATCAAACATTCAATCTTAGTACTTCATATCTTCATTGAGCTTTTTGCTCATCAAATTTTTTCTGTTCTTGAATTAAATTTTTCAAGAATCAGCGCTCATGACTAGTTTACATCTAATATTCATTCACTACACAATTGATTAATCTAACTTCATTATCAGAATAAAAAAAGATATTGCTGCAAGAATGAATGTATCAAACGCAGTATGACATTAATTCTTCTCGCTCAATATAATATATTTAGCTGATATCAATTGACAGCTTGATGACAACATGAAAGTCAAGTCAAAGACTTTCATCAAAGAGCATCAGAATGAGAACTTTATTAATGATGTCAAAGTGAAAGAAAATATTGTTGCAAGAATGAATGTATCAAACGCAGTATGACATCAACTTTTCTCACTTAATTCAATATGTTTTACTGATATCAATTGATAACTCAATGATAACATGAAAGTCGAGTCAAAGACTTTCACAAAGAAGCATCAGAATGAGAATTTTATCAGTGATGATGAAAAGTTGACTTTCAGCAAGAAATTGAAGAAACTCAAGCATATCACTCATTCTTCTTGCACTCTCTTCAAGACGATGAAGAAGAAGTTTATCATAAGAAACTATGCTTTGTATGACAGTGACAATTCTTTCATCATCTTCTTTGTCATTCATTTCTTTGTCAAATTTGATGATTTCAAGAACTATGTTCTTTACGTCAATGCTGATCTAAAAGATGTCAAAGATGTTTTCATTTCTTGCGTTCATCTTGATGATCTTACAATATCACTTGTCATTAAGAAATTCAATTCTCAAGATCTTAATAAGAACTAATCTGTTGATTTTGATCAAGTGAGCATGATTTGCATGACTTGCATGTCGCTGAGTAATGCAATCAAGATATGAGTTTCAGATAAATATGTGAGTATGAATGAAACTTACGCTAATAAAAAAAATGAAGAATATTACTACAAGTGATGACGTGAACTACATCATCTTTGCGAAGTCAAAGATATCGAGAACTATCTCATTCATTCTTTTCACGAAAGATTCTTGATGAATGAATTCACTTTCAAATTAAGAAACAAAGCGATTTTGCAGTCTCAAAAGAAAAAGCAGTTGAACAAGAATGCAAACTTTGACGATGAGTCAAGTGATAAAGAGACTTCAAAGACTTTTGACAAGCGAAAGATGTCAAAGACATTCAAGACGTCAAAAACATTTCAGACGTCAAAGATATTCAAGACGTCAAAGATACTTCAGACGTCAAAGACATTCAAGACGTCAAAGACATTTCAGATGTCAAAAACACTTCAGACATCAAAGATATTCAAGAAATCAAGTAAGTCAAGAACATTCAAGAGCAAATAGTTCAAGATTTAGATTCTTCAATAAAGTTATACAATGCAACTTTATTAATGATTATCTTTATGAGACATGATTGATATTAAAATAACAATAAATATGCTTTATCATCTTGTCATCATGATGTCTTGATCTTGCAATGATCTTTCTGATAAAAGTCTATTTTTTCATCACTGTTGCTCAACTTTACTAGAACAATGAATTTCATCTGCATGTAATCAATCATCACGTTTGATAAACTGTTGAATTCTTCATCGTGAATCATGATTGCAGCTATTATCATTAAAAGTTCATTTAATGTCACATAAATGTTTCTGATATGTTATTATTCTTAAATTATGTTAATGTGAATAAAATATTCATTGAGCTTATTGCATCAAATAAGACGATAACAAAGTTTGATATTATTTCAGATTCAAGAAAATTCTGACTGTAATTCAAATTTATGCTCTCAGATGTAGTAATTGAATCTTACATAGTAAGCAAGACAACTAACTTAAAGAAGCTTAGTCATCATCGCTTACTTGAAAAGATGTAGCATAAGACTAGATTTTATCTACTATGTTTGAGAACTGAGGCAAAACTGAGACAAGTTAATGAAACTACTTAATCAGTTCTGAGTCAGCAAAGATTGAAAACTGTGTTGCTTTTTATTAATAATAGACTTGCTTGAGCAGTCAATGAATCTAGTTAGCAACGCAGTTACTTCTATTGACTAATTTTGATTTCTTTTCACTAACGTGCTGAAATCTTAATTATTTAATCTGTAAAATGATTGATTCTTTTATCAAAGTTGCAAAAGTTAAATCTATTACAGTTAATCATTCAATTTTCAATGAAGTTTGACTCATTTACTCGCTCATTTACTCGCTCATTTACTCGCTCATTTACTCGCTCATCTACTCACTCATTTACTCGCTCATCTACTCGCTCATTTACTCGCTCATTTACTCACTCATCTACTCGCTTATCTACTCACTCTATCAATTTCTTTATCAAACGCTCTATCAAACTTTCTATCAAACGCTTTATTAAATTTTCTACAAAACACTCTATTGAATTCTCTGTCAAATTTTCTACCAAACGCTCTGTCAAATTCTTTATCAAACACTCTATCAAACTTTCTATCAAACTGTTTATCAAACACTCTATCAAATTCTCTATTAAACGCTTATTAAATACGTCGATTGAACGCATAAAATACATCAAACAATGCTTCAAACAATGCTTTTTACATGACTTGAAAACAGTATTGTTATCTCTGTGATTAGTAATCTTCGCTCTCAGTTGAAGATCTATGCTAGAAAATTCAGAAAATTCAAAGTATTTACTTCTTCTCACTTCTTTCTTTCTTCATAAAACAGTTTCTACTTTCTATTTTGTATGAAATAATGCTAACTGACTCAATAGAATGTACTCTTCATGACTTGATATCAAACTTTCTACTAATTTTTCTGCTGAGCTTTCTACTGATCTTTCTACTGAGCTTTCTACTACTGAGCTATCGATCGAGCTTTCTACTGAGCTTTCTACTGAGCTATCGACTGAGCTTTCTACTGAGCTTCTCATCGAGCTTTCAACTGAGCTTTCTACTGAGCTTTCTACTGAGCTTTCTACTGAGCTTTTCATCGAGCTTTTCATCAAGCTTTTTACTGATCTTTCGACTGAGCTTTCTACTGATCTTTCTTCTGATCTTTTGATCGATCTTTCAACTGATCATTCTACTGATCATTCTACATCTGCAATTTGTAAAGAGTGACAGAGACAGATTTTAGCGCTTTTAACGATCAATATTTCAAATATTCATTTAATCTCATGTTTCAGATTTGCGTCACTTTTAGCTGATGCATATTCATAAAAGCGTCAACATCTTTAGAACTTCTATGAGCGCAGTATGCATCTTTGATGTTTGATTCAACAAACATGATTCTGATACTTGTAGCATTGATAGTTGCAACGTTGAATAATTAATTTGACTATCTAAATAATAGCTATTTACACAGTTTAATATATGCGCTGAAAAAGTCAATGAAGAAGTCAATGAGAAAGTTAATGAGAAACTTAATGAGAAAGTTAATGAGATAGAAAGTCATGTAGAATGTTCGGTATGAAGCCACGTAGAATGTACGATAGAGTTATATTTGATGCTCGATAGAGAACAAAGTTAATTCTTGAATGATGTGTAGAAAGATCAATAGAAAGCTCGGTCGAAAGATCAGTAGAAAGGCGATGATAGCTCAGTAGGTAGCTCAATAGAAAGTTCGATCGAAAGGTCAGTAGAAAGATCAGTAGAAAGGTCGATGGTAGCTCAGTAGATAGCTCAATAGAAAGCTCGATCGAAAGGTCAGTAGAAAGCTCGATCGATAGCTCAGTAGAACGCTCGGTCGAAAGATCAGTAGAAAGACGATGATAGCTCAGTAGGTAGCTCAATAGAAAGTTCGGTCGAAAAATCAGTAGAAAGACGATGATAGCACAGTAGGTAGCTCAGTAGATAGCTCAGTGAAAAGCATTGTTTGAAGCACTGTTTGATTCGTGTTATGCACTCGATCGACGCGTATTTTGAAGCACGTAGAGTGTTCGATAGAAAGCTCGATAGAAAGTTTGATATTGATTCATAAAGAGTGCTTTCTATTGAGCTAATTAGCAATGAAGAATGAAGTAAGATCATGAAGTAAATCATGAAGTAAATCATGAAGCGAATAACTCGTGTTTGAACACGTCGCATAAAGCATGTTTTGAAGCGAGTAGACTGACTAGTAGGCGAACGAGTAGATAGCTGAGTTGATAGCTGAGCTGTAGCTGAGTTGATAGCTGAGGTGATAGCTGAGTTGATAGCTGAA
>JAABUY010005011.1_pt1 | contig 13540 bp, 14 predicted proteins | sample 5560271 | NCBI WGS metagenome assembly JAABUY01 (sample SAMN10711886, study PRJNA513374) | rock metagenome | isolation source: Antarctica rocks | place: Antarctica: Victoria Land, University Valley
CAGAAAGCTCGCTAGAAGCAAGCTGTCCTGGTTCACCCGAGGACTCCGCACAGCTGTCAGGCTTATGCTCCGAGCCCTGCCGCTGCCAAAGCTCTGGGACTGCCTGCTAAACTGATGGATGGTGAGGGCGCTCACCATTGCTAGCTGCGCATTCGCCGCTGCCGCGCCTTCATGTCTTCACGTTCGGCATCGCTTTCCCAATTCTCGGCCATCGCCATCAGCATCGCCGACGTGCGGGCCGAGCGCTGCGCGGTCTTTGCATCGCGGCGGTAGCGGGCAGCAAGCTCGCGTTCCTGATCACCGCCGTCGAGCGGGCCGCGAATTGTCGTGCCGCGCATGTTAAACCGCTCGATCATAAGACCGCGCTCGAGAGGGCTGCTGGCGCTTGCCTCGATCACATCCCGCACGAAACGGTGCGGCCAGCCACCATCCCCGTCATCAACCGGAGCGTGGGCAAGAACCTGGCCAATTGATATTTCGGTGACCTCCACGCGATCATGCTCCTTACCGAGCGCGCGTAGGCCACCGATCCAGGAGCTCAACTCATCGACATCGCCGTCACTACCCTCCACGAAGCCGGGTACCAGCGGAAACTCGGAGAGGAGTTGGTAGGCCAGACGCGCACGCGCCTGTTCCTGTTCGCTTGCCTTGTCTTCCACCTGGGGTTCGTGCTCGGCGCGATATACGTCCCTGAGAATAGTGTGGAACATTCCCGGATCTTGCGCCATCAGTCGATGAAGGCGTAGCGGACGCTCCTGATGTCTGAGTAGCGGGAGCAGCGCATATTCGCGCTTCCCGATCTCGATGTCAGGTAGCCCACGTGCGTCGAGAGCCTTGAACACCTCGCCCATATGGTAGTCGAGCATGTTGTGCAATACCGATCTGCCGCCAGCATTGATCTCGCCGACAGTTCTATCGAGGATGGACAACAGTAGGCATGTGGGTATTTCTTGCAAGCGATTGAGCGACGACTTTAGTGCGGTCAGCACGCGGCCGCGCCGGATCAGCGCGAGGACGAGCTTCAATAGGGTTCGGCGCTCGCCTTCGAGCCAATGGGCTGAAAACTCTCGCCAATAGCTTTCGATAACTGCTCCCCCGAGGCTTGCCGCAGCGGACCAAGTCGCGGGTTCAGTCGGCCACGCCTGGAACAGGCCGGCGATTTCGGTCGCGCTGGCGCCCGAGTTGAGCAACTCCGCAGCCAATCCGAGCGCAGCGGGGGCACCACCGACGCGATAGTAGAGCCCGAAGAGAGAACGGGAGGTCGAGCCCTGCGGTTCCTCCGCGAAACTTCGCCGCACCAGATCGGCTACGGCGTGCGCTGGAAGAGCAGCGTCTTCGAGCGCCTGCAGGACGAGATGCCACATCCTGGCACGGCGAATGAGCTGAAGGAGGGCTGGTGTGCCGTGCTGGTCAGCCAGTGCGCGCACCGCGTTTGCACGCAACTTCGCCGGTTCGGCACCAATGTTTTCCAAAGCCCAATGATCGAACAGATCTCCGGCGGAGACGACCGGATCGTTGGGCGCATGAGCGTCAGCAATTCGATCGACCTCCGCAAGCATGTCGTCGTCGAGGGCCCACTCGGCGCCGGCAAAGCGGCGATGCTGTCGCACTTGATCATGCAACACAGTCCATAGAGTCTCTCTGTCGGCCGGTTCGGACTGCCCAAGGGTTGTATCCAGCGCTGCCAGGGCCGCGGCTCGGTCGTTCGGCGCGAACCGCAGCATAGGTGCAATTAGCTCGCGCATTCGCTCGGGATTGCCCGTCGCTAACGCGACGGCGCGCTGGCAGACGGCGTGCTCGGCCGCCCAAATGTCCCCGTATGTCAGTGGAGGCAGCGGGGGTGCGTCGCTGCCCCGCAAGCGTGGTCGGGCAGTGCCGCTAGTAACTGTGGTCGCACCCGGCAGGAGCTGGACCAGCAAGTGCCAGCCGACTTCGGGCAGCTGCGCGAGTAAATCGTCGAGCAGTGCAAAACGAGCATCGAAGTCGGCAAACGTAGAAGGCCTCCAAGGCAGCAGAATATTCCTTAGACTTTCAATTGGCCGGTTGGCCATCCGACCGCCGGGATCGATCGCAGCCAAGCGCGCAAGCGCGAGGCCGGCGCGGCGGAACCACGCCGGAAGCCAAGCGAGCGTTTCGAGGGCCCAAAGGACGCCGGTGTGGTTTGAGGTCGGAAACGCGAAACCCTCGACCTCATCGAAGATCGGACGGATTGCTGCCCCTGTGCCCTCAAGCATCCGCTCGAGGGCTGACAAAAAAGGTCCAGGAGCGGCCTCGGCTAGGAGCGGCAGCTCGTCCTTGAGGCTGGTCAGCACGCGCGGATCCCTCCCGAGACCGGGGAGTGTCCCCACCACATCGTTGGCGAAAGCCTTACCTCGGCCGGGGGCGATCGACAGCCGCGCCTCTTGCTCCCACGCGGCGATCAGCAGCAGGGTCGTCGCTAGTCCGTCGCGGAGCCAGTCACTATGTCGGGCGGGCCGCTCTTTGAGGTAGACTGGCAGCTTAGGCTCCGGGTCTGGATCGAGCTGACCGAAGACCTTCTGCAGTGCAGGGCGAAGCGCCTCAAGATCGTCGTCGCCGATAAGATGGCCGGCGTGAATGAAAGCGTCGATCGGAGCTACGACCTTACAGATCGTGCCCTCCCGTTCAAGCGGTGCGTCGCTCCACTGGAGAAAGTCCCGGATCTGGCGGTCGTAGGCCATGTACCCTGTCGCGCTTGCGAGATCAGCCACCACCTCCCTGTCGAGCGGGTTGGCCGTATCCCACGCGCCGGCAAAGAAGGCTGGCAGCAGGAGGCGCGCGTTCGCCATCCATGGTGGCTCTGTACATGCGCCGCCGGGCATCTGGCGTTCCAGGGCGGAAAGGCTTCCACCGCAGCCACGCGCTAGAGTATTCGCTTTGCCCTCGGGCACATTCATTGCCATGAGAGCCTGAGCCATCGCGTAATTGCTTTGTCGCAGGAGCAAGGTGCCCGGTGACGCGACCCGTTGCCATCGCGCAATCGGAACGAGGGTCGGCCCCGTCTCAGTAAATGGTGCGGGTGCGCGCGCGGCCTCGCCGCGGAGAAGGAATACCAGGTTCGGCTTGCTTACGAGTTCGCGCCCCGCCTCTTCCGTATCGACGATCAATGTGCGAGCCTCAAGGAACTCGCGGACGTGGGTTTGGGCGCTGCGGATTGCAGCAACCGCGAACGCAGTCGCAATTTCCGGAGAATCGGCGATGAGTGTGATTCTTTGCGGCGTTCCCATTAGACCATCGAGCAGCTGTTCGACGGCGGCCTCCCGCTCGACGGTCAGTACCTGCTCGACAAGGCGTGGGTTGAAGCGGGCGGAGAAGTCGCTCCAATACTCCTCGGTGCCACGCACACCCCTGACCGGCGCGGTCCTGATCGTCTCGCGAGCATAGCGCGCTGCGACAGCCGGTGACGCGTCAAGCCAATGCTCTAACTGTACGCCGTCGATCAGCTTCACGTCTTTCCAGCTCGATTCTGCCTTGCGCGCCCTCTGCCAGTCTTCAAGCTTGTTGGTGGGGTCCGAGGAATCCCATGTGAACGGTGTCACCAGCAACAATGTCAGCTTCGCTTGGTCGGTCGGACTCGTCTCGCGGGTCCTCTTTCCAAAATCCTCCAAGGTATACTTTTTATACTCGACGGACGTCTTGAACTCCCAAACGGATCCGCCGATTGGGACGTTGAGTGCTTCTTCGTTACTTTCAAGCACGCCATCGAAACCACGGACGCGGCCTTTCTCGCCCCTTGGAAACCGAATGGCGCTGATCTCGCTAGCTGTGGCGCTGATCAGGTCCGCGATGAGTCCTGGAAGCTCGGTTTCGGAGGCAGTTGTTCGCCCCCAAGCCTCAAGGTTGCCCGCGTTGATCCACTTCATAAGTGCCTAATTCCACCCTGATCCATTGGCTCCCCGGAAGGCGCTGTTCGTTTACCTTGTAATCCAGGCGAGGCATCGCTGCTATCAGCTCCAGGGCCAGTTCCCTTAGGCTCCCGACGACTAGGGAAAGCCCCTGTTACCAAGCCAAGTGGCGCTGCAGAAGGCTGCATTCTCGCTTCAGTTCTGGACAGCCGCCCATCAGCTTTCGGTCAGAAGCAGCCCAAAGCTGTGCCCGACCGGTTCGGAGCACCTGTCCGCCAAACGACCCTAAACCGACCACCTCGGATGTGGCCGCCAATGCTGGCACACGAATGAGAAAACGGACACGTTGATTGTTGGACGGGAGAACGGACATGAACAGCAGCCGAGAGCTTAGCCTTTCGACCCGCGCGCGCGTCGTGCCCGTCCCTTTATCACCGGAGGCTCAGCCAGCCGCTCCGGCTTCTCACTTTTCGTCGTCGGGCTCGTCTGTTCAGGTGCCGGGCTTCCCGGCTTTCGGCCGAGGCCGAGTTGCTTGGCGAGGTTCGAGCGGTGACGGGCGTAGTTCGGCGCCACCATGGGATAGTCGGCCGGCAACCCCCACTTCTGCCGATAGTGCTCAGGCGTCATTCCGTAGCTGGCTTGCAGGTGCCCCTTGAGCATCTTCAGCTTCCTCCCGTTCTCCAAGCAGACGATATAGTCTGGGAACACCGATTTACGGATCGGTACGGCGGGCGTCAGTGGCGTCGGTTCTGGTGCGGGTTCTGGCTCGGCCGTGCCGGCCGTCGCCAAGGAGCGATGGACGGCCTGGATCAGCTTCGGCAGCGCCTCGGGCGCGACTTGGTTGTTGCGGATATGGGCAGAGACGATCGTTGCCGTCAGTTTCAGAACGTCGGTGTCCGCTTCGTCCGCCATGGTGGTCTCTCCCATCGCGACACACTGTCACACGCGCCAGCGTCGCTCCAACAGAGCCGTTCCGCGCCACGCCAGCCTCCACCCAATTAGCACGTGATAATCCGGTTTACCGGGCGCATGGACCGTCATGAGGTCTGAACGAGAGGCTCCAGAACCTCGCGGGAGCTGGCGAACACCTGTTTGTGCGCGGCGCGTTGTATCTTGCCGTTAAGCCTTTCCACCTGCTCCGCTGACACTCGGCCTTGGCGGAAGCCCGTGGGTTCGTCCGCTTCATCCAGGACGACAGCGAGCTGTGGACTCACGGGATAGTAGAACGCCAGCAATCGCGGCATTTCACCTGGAGGCGGCGCGAACAGATTTACGGTCGGCTGGTCTCCGACGATGAAGGGTATGCCGGTATCATTTTCCAGCAATATGAGTGGGCGCTTGTCGCGCTCAACGAGCAAGCTACCCCCGGCGTTAACTGCGGCAGAATGACAGATGATGTTCCAGCAGCGCTCCGGACTAAACCCGCGGGCCTGCCCTGGTTCATTGGCGAACAGTCGCTCGCGCATTCCTTTCGTGCGGAGATGCTGCAAGCTCAGAAAATGCGTGAATTGCCCACACAGATCGGGATCACTATAGAAACTCAGGTCCTTGCGCCGGATGGCATCGAAGATGGGTTTGATGTTTCCTTCAAGCTGCGCGTGAAACTCCTCTTCGGCCATGGTCATATACTTGTCGATGTCGGAGGCTGTAGCTGGGTTGCTGGCTAGTAGCTCCTTCAGGCGACCGGCCAAGTCGAACATGGCGATGAAATTCTCGATCACCGGCTTTGCCACCGGCGGGCTGTCCTTGAAGAACAACCGGATACCCTTGACATCGGCGTCAGTCAGAGTGTGCAGTTTATAAAAATCGCGCTGGACCGCGACGCCCGCGACATTCGGGTTAAATATCTTGCCGTCTTGCAGGCAGAAGATTTTCTTGTTCGTCGCCCACGCTTCTAGGTAGCTCCGCCACACATGGTGCTGCCGTCGCGTGACAGTCATCGGCCCCTCGTTAGCCGATAAGCCGGCCCTGCAAAGCTGGGCGCATCTTTGACCGCCCTGCCGGCGGGACTTACTCTTGATAACAGATTTTATCAAGACTAGTGTCGGTGGCATGAGCACCGCGCCCACCCCGGCCAAAACTCCCTTTTCCCCTCCTGCCCAGACCGCGCTCGGCACCCGCCAGCTGACCGCGGCCGAGTTCCACCGCCTAGCCGACGTGCCATCGGAGGTCGAGTGGCGAGCCCCGAGCACGTATCGGTCGATAAGCGTGGCTCCCATTCATATCCTCATGCAGTAGCCGCCCTAAGCGACGATCGCCAAGATGCATGGCCCAGCCCCGCCAGTTCGCGGTGATCGGACACCGGCTGCTCGGTCAGCTCCGTCATGCCGAGACCTCGACATCGCGGTCAGGGAATAGCGGCGCGTAGATGCGGTCGAGCCTGGCTGCCTTGATGGTGTCCTGGATCAATTGCACATCGGCCGCCGCCGGTATCCTGACCGTCCCCCGTGCGGGCTTGGCGAACAGGTCAGGCCGCTCCATTGCCAGGCGCAACAGCCGCTGCGTTGGCTTCGAAGGCGGGATTTGGCCTGCCTCATACTTCTCGAACGATTTCTCCCCTGTGCCGAACAACTCGCCTGCGTCGCGCTGGGACAGGCCGCAACGCACGCGTATGGCTCGGATCAGCACGGGCGGGAATGGCTCGCCGCGTGCCAGCGCCTCGGCTGTGCGCCGCGCCATCTCGGCGACCAGGTTGTCGTCATCGACCAGTTGGCCATCGTGATCCTCCGGATCATCCAGGGAACACCACCAGCCAGGTTGCCGGTACTCAAACCTTTTGCCGTCCACCGTCAAGGTCACAAGCTTCTCGCCCCGCATCATCGGCCGGCCACTTTCCGGGCTGGCCATCGTCTCCGGGTAGTTTCTGGGCGTCTTCGCCATGCTCATGCCTCCTTGAAGCTGATCAGGAACAAAGCTTGCTGGGCATCGAGTGTGATCTTCACATACAGCTCGGTGCCGGCCGCCTTGGGCCTGTAGACGTCCTGCCAAACCCGATGATCAGCATAGGACGTCATCGATTTCTCGAAATCCGCCGCAGCCAGGGCCTGCATCGTGGCCACGACTGCGACATCATCTATGCCCAGGGCATCGGCCCCTTGCTTGGACACAAATGACCGGTTCAGTGTCGCCGGATCAGCGAAGGCCGCCTTGATGTCCGCCAAGGCATAGTGCGGCTTGCGCTTCTCCATACCCCCATGATGGGGGTGCGTGTTGACGAGTGCAAGGGCAAGTATGCCCCCATGATGGGGGCTAGTCTTACGAAGTGATAGGGCTGGGCGTCCCCCCTTCGGGGCCGCGCTGGCGGGCTACGCCCCGAGCCGGCTGACAGGCGCCGTCTCGTCCCTGCCGGGCGCTCATCGCTGACGCGGGTTATCGCCGCGGACGCGGCGCAGAGGGGGCCGAGGGGCCTTGCCCCTTCTCTCCCCCAAAGCGCCTTCCACCCAGCTTCCTCCACCTGCGCTTGCGCTCCGGCTTCGTGCAGCCGGGTCCCTGCGAAGCCGCTTTTCCCCCCCTCCAACCCCACCGCTCGCGCGGCCCCGGGAAGCAGGCGCCCACGAGGGCGCTGCTTCGCAGCCAAGGGACAGCGAGATGGGAACCACCACCACCAACACTAGCCGGACCGATGGGGACAGCCGGGCCGACATCTACGAGCGCATCACGGACCAGATCGCCGCCGCCATCGAGGCCGGAGCGGGCAAATGGCAGATGCCGTGGCATCCCGGTGCGGACGGGGTGGCGCCGGTGCTGCCGGTCAATGCCGCGACGGGCAAGCCATACCGGGGCGTCAACACGGTCGTGCTTTGGGCAGCGGCGCAGGCCGAAGCCTACCCGAGTGCGGTTGGGCCACCTACCGGCAATGGGCCGAACTGGGCGCCCAGGTCTGCAAGGGCGAGCGTGCCAGCCCCTTGGTGTTCTGGAAAATCAGCGGCAAAGACGAGCAGGAGGACACCGACAGGCACCGTCAACTTGTTGTCGATGGAATAGCGGAAAGGCGAGATGAGTTGAGTTGAGTGGGGCCGTCAACAGGCGTGATTACGCAGCCATCGCCGCGCCGGTGACCTCGGCCCAGGTGGTGAATGCTTGACTGCGGGTGGTACGAAACTTGGTGGCAGTGTCTTGGTTTGAGCGGCGGGAGAAGACGTTGGCGACCTGATCATGTGTGGAAAGAAACCGTTGCACCTGCCGCGGCGACTTGAAGCACTTCATGATCCGCTCTCGTCGTCGCGTCGGTTGGTGGGAATTTTCCGCCCGGTTGTTGAGGCCTTTATGCTGGCGGTGTTCGACGCCGGGCATGATCTCCCGCTTGGCCACAGCGTAGCTCTTCAGCTTGTCGGTGATCAGCACACGAGGCACTCGCCGCTGCTTCTTCAGCAGCTTGCAAAGCAAGCGTTTGGCCGCCTTTTTGTCGCGCCGGCTCTGGACGAGGACGTCGAGAACAAAGCCCTCGGCGTGGTTCAGAATCCGCCCGTTTTGGGTGGCATAAGGCGCGCGGAAACCGCCGACCTGTGAGGGTCGGGTTTCGGTTCGAATAGTGTCCGGTGCGGGAGGCGGTTCGCCTCCCCGGGTCAAGCTCGCTGGGGCTGAAGCGGTCCCAGGCCCAGCAGCGTGAGCCAGTGCGGATGGCCAGAGCCTGTCATCAACTCTCGCGGGCTTTTGCCGTGGCGCTCCATACGGCGGCTGCGCATGAAGCGCCGGTGGTTCAGGAAGAACCGCAGCAAGTCGAGATATGAGCCGCCGAGGTGGCGGCGCAAGGTGAAGTAGTTGCGCAGCCGCGAGTTCAGGTTCTCCACGAGTGAGCTGCTGCGCGGCGTGTGCGCCATAGCCCGGCTCACGGCCGCGAACAGGGCGTGGAACTTGCCCCCGATCTGCGCCTGCAGCCGGTTCCACCCCTGCCAGTATGCGGGCGAGGTGGGGGGCAAGCGGTGCAGCACGCAGGCGTCACGCACGAGGGGCTCGGCGATGGCGTGGGCGCACGCGATCTCGGCCAGCTTGTCATCGAGCACGCTGGCGAAGGCGAGCAAGGTGTCGCGCTGGTTCTGCAGCGCGACCCGCACCGGGCGGATGCGTCGTGCATCCCCGGGCTCGCGAGCGGCGAGTTCCGCGACGATGAAGTCGAACAGCTCCCGCCGCGTCGCCAGCGCCGGTCCGGCCAGGGCGAGAATGTCGTGGCTCAGCCACTGAACAAGCGTTCGGATGTCGCGAGCGAGCTGATGGGCTTGGGTTTCAGCCTGTCGCGCACGTTCCAGGTGGGCGGCAAACTCGTGGTCTGGACCCCGCTGGCCGGCGCGAGTGGTCTGGGCCTGTAGCGTCCGGCGTCGTGACGCAGCGCCCTTGGCGAGGCGCGCCAGCGTGTTGGCGAGACCTTCGCACTGGTGCTGGATGTGAAACACATCGCCATGGCACGGCGTGTCGCCCCAGGCGGCCTTCTGCCCGGCGCGCAAGCCTTGCCCCGCATCGGCGATCGTATAGTCAGGATCGAGCCCCTGCTGGGCGGCATCCAGCAGGTGCACGCCCCAGGTGTCGGCGTCGCGATGCTGCTCTGCAGCCAAGATGTAGCAGTACGTCGACTGGGCATCGACGCCGGCCAGCACGGGCGTGGCCCCCTGGAAGATCTCGTCGTGCAAGCCCACGCGGATGCCGGACAGATCCTGCTCGTGGTTGACCGCGCTCGCCTGTCGCGTGGCCGCCTGGATCACGTCGTGGACGCAGCCGACGCTGACAGGCAAGCCGAGCAGGTCACGCAGGAACTCCACGACGCCGCGATACGAGCTGTGGCAGATCAGCGTCAGTCCGACGATCACCTGACGCAGCCAGGCCTTGGTGACCGCCACCTCGAACAGCACCTCATTGTCGGGCGCGGCAGGCGAGAAGGCGCCGTCGAGCGCAGCGCGAGCTTTGTGCGTTTGCTGGTAGACGAACTTGCAACTGACCCCGTGCTGGGCCGCCAGGTCGCTGACCGTCTCCGATCGCGCCAGTGCGTGAATGGCCAAGTCTCTACGGTCGCTCTCGGGCAGCTTTGCTGCTGCGCCAGCACATCGATCCATCTCGCACCGCACCTGAAAACCTCAGGGTGCCGTCACCCGACCCGGCAACGTCAACTCGGCTCCAGCTGTAACCCGTCTCTGAACCACGCCACTGCGACCATTCGGGATCGCCCGGCGGGAATGCCTCTTCTGAACGCGCGGGGATCGCTCGATTGGTCATGAACGCCGCGGCCCCGACACCAAGGCTGGCCCGCAGCACAGACCGGCGGCCGGAGGGGCTGCGTGCTGCCCCTAAGCGATCGATCGGCTGTTCCGCCATGTCTTTGCTCCGCCCCGGATCGTCTTTTGTGCAGCGCAACATTTCGTTGGCGCCATGATCAATGGTTGCTTCAGGGCCGATGTGCTGCAATTAAATTCGATGACAGGGGTACTCGCCCAGCGGCGGCTCCGTCGCAGGGTGGAAACACATGACAACGATCCTCGTCATCGAGGACAACCTGGATACAGCGGCTGAGATCAGCGCCGAGCTGACACGGCGCGGCTTCACCGTGGGCTGTGCCGCCGATGGCTGCGAAGGGTTGGCGAGAGCCGTCGCCGAGCGATGGGATGCGATCGTCGTGGACCGGATGCTGCCGGGCCTGGATGGGCTGACCCTTATCCGGGATCTGCGCAATCAAGGCGTCACCACGCCGGCGCTGGTGCTGAGCGCCCTCGACCAGGTGGAGGACCGTATCACCGGCCTGCGCGCCGGCGGGGACGACTACCTGGTCAAGCCCTTTGCGCTCGGCGAGCTCTCGGCCCGGCTGGAGGCGCTGATCCGCAGGCCAGCGGGCGGCACGCAAACGTTGCTGCATGTCGGGCCGCTCGAGTTGGATCTGGTCGCACGCCGGGCCAGCCGTGGCGGAAGGACCCTCGAACTCCTGGCCCGAGAGTTCCAGATGTTGGAGTACCTCATGCGCCGTGAGGGCCAGGTCGTCACGCGCCGCATGCTGCTTGAGTCTGTGTTCGGCTACCGGTTCGAGGTGAAGACGAACCTGATCGACGTCCATATGGGGCGGCTGCGCCGCAAGCTCGACCAGGCCGGCGAGACGCCGTTGCTCACCACCATCCGCGGCCTAGGGTTCATCCTGCATGCGCCCGACTGATCTCGGTCATGCGGGCCTGCGCCCTGTCGGGTTGTGGCGCAGCCGCGGCCTGCGCTGGGGACTGGCCGTAGCCGTCATGCTCGGTGGCAGCCTCATGGCGATGTTTGGGCTGATGTATTGGCGTAGCACGGCGCTGATGCTCGACACGGTAGACCGGTCCGTGGTCGAGCAGCTCGAGCTGCTGAGCGCCCGCCCGCCGGATCTGCTGCCCTTCATGATCGCGTCGCGCATGAACCGTCACCCGGCCGTGGTCACACTGGTGGGCCTGTTCGAACCGGGCGGTCAGCCGATCGTCGGCGATGTCGCGCTCATGCCGGACAGCATCGTCCTGAACGGCCGGGTTCAGGCTGTGACAGCGCCGGGCCTGCCATCAGTGCATTGGCGTGCAGCTGGCCGAACGCTCCCCGATGGACGGGTTCTGGTCGTGGCCCGCATCGCCGACGAGATCCTGGAAGTCCGTGCAGGCCTCCTCCGCAATGCCATTGCTGGCATCGTGCCAGCAGTCCTCCTGTGCGTGGGTTGCGGGACGTTGGTCGGCGTCGCCACGGAACGACGGATGCGGGGCTTTAATGCCGTAGCCGAACGCATCATCGCCGGGGACCTGCGCGAACGGCTGCCTGAACGCGGGGCTGGCGATGAGCTCGGTCGGCTCTGCACGATCGTCAACCGCGTGCTTGGGCAACTGGAAAGAGGCGTCGAGGCGCTCAAGGGGGTCGGCGAGAACATCGCACACGACCTTCGCACTCCGCTCACCGTGATGCGGGCGCGTCTGGAGCACTCACAAACCTTAGCCGGACCGGACACGCCACTCGGGTGCTCAATCGGGCAATCCATCGAGGGCGTCGACCAGGCTTTGTCTATTGTCACGGCGTTGCTGCGTATCTCCGAAATCCAGCACGTCCTGCGTGCAGCGAGCTTCGAAGCGTTCGACCTCGCGCGGATCGTGCAAGAGACTGCCGACAGCTATCAGCCGGTGGCGGAGGAGAAAGGTGTCGACCTGACAGTCACCATTGCAAGTCCGGGCACCATCGTTGGCGACCGGCAGCTCATGATCGAAGCCCTCGTGAACCTCGTCGATAACGCGGTCAAATTCACTCCGAAAGCTGGGCAGGTCAGTCTGATTCTCGCCGGCACGCCCGCCCGGCCGGTCATCATTGTCTCCGATACCGGCCCTGGTATCCCGATCGCAGCCCGATCCGCGGTGTTCCAGCGGTTCTACCGCGCCGATGCCAGTCGGACGACGCACGGCAACGGACTAGGCCTTAGCCTTGTCGCTGCGGTGGTTGATCTACATCGGTTCAACATCAGACTGGGAGAGAACAATCCTGGATGCCGCGTCGAGCTGCTGTGTTGGGACGACGACCTCCAGCGACGCCACTTGACAAGCTCGGAAGCCATGAGCCTGCAAAGCTAGTATCCACTACTATCCCTGGTGCGCAGGTCATATCTCGCCGCTGATTGTGCAGCTTTGTGCGGCTTGAGCCGGCAATATGCCACGTGTCGCCCTTCAGTGATTTTGAATACTAGGCCCGCCCACGCTTCCCGTTGCTTCCCGAAAGCTGGTGAAGCGCCTCAGCCCGTGCGCCGATGCCGGCAAGGGTGCAAACGAGAACGGCAATTGCCAGGCTGCGCGACGGTGTTCGCCTCAAGGCCTAGGCCGGAACACAAGGAGAGCGGCATCTGATTCCAGCAGCCCGGCGCGGGCGGCGACGAACAGCCGGTCCAACTCGGGCACGAACAGCGAAGTGCGCGCGCCGGAGTGCGTCGGGATGCGAGCGAGCGGGTGGTAGCCCGCCGTATCGCCTTGCAATACGTCCACCATTCCCTCATCGCAGCTAACGTAGAGACGCCGGCGCTTGGCGTCGAAGAACACGTCGTCGGCGTCGCCGCAAGTGGGGAGGGTGTGGCGCCCTTGGCGCTGCTTTCGCCGGTGACGGGGGTGGTTGCCTCGGCCGTGGTGTTGGGCGAGCGGTTCACCGGCATGCGCGACGCTGGCATGGCCCTCATCCTCGCCGGGCTAGCCGTCATCGTTATCACTACGGGCGGGCGACTGCGACCCGTAGGCCAAACAAGATCATCGCCAGCCCTGCTACGCGGCGGGCAGGAGGTCGCGCGCCAGGCCGGCGCGATGCCCGAGGGCCGCATCATCGCCTGGGCCGAGGCAGCCTTGCCGACTTGACCCGCATCAATGCAGCGCCGCCGGCGATGGCGCAACATGACCCGAGGGGCCGGTTGGGCGCATCAAGGGAAGGTAGGGTGTCATGACCCAGAACGTTGGAAGCATCGACAAATGGCTGCGGATCACCGCCGGTGTGGTGATCCTCGGTCTCGGCGCCTTCGGTCCGCTCGGCTGGTGGGGGCTGATCGGCCTCGTACCATTGGTGACGGGGTTGATGAGCCGGTGCCCGGCTTACAGCCTGCTGGGGGTGAACACCTGCTCGGCCACGCGGTAGGCGCGAACAACGGCGCCTGATGCTTGCCGCCTCGCGTGACCTGGCCGGCTTGCTCACTTGCCCCCCGTAAAGCGCAAAAGGAGAAGGCCGATGAT
>JAABUY010005012.1_pt1 | contig 13539 bp, 23 predicted proteins | sample 5560271 | NCBI WGS metagenome assembly JAABUY01 (sample SAMN10711886, study PRJNA513374) | rock metagenome | isolation source: Antarctica rocks | place: Antarctica: Victoria Land, University Valley
CCCCCCCCGCTTCCCGCAGAAGCTGCCGCTGGTGCAAAACCCTGCCCCTGACCCTGAGACTCCTGCAGAAGCTGCCTGCCCCCAACCCCTAGGCTTCCTGCAGAAGCTGCCGCCGGTGCGGCCTGTGTTTGGAGGCGAGGACTGGAGCTGTCATGCGGAAGCAGGGCAACTCATTTGTAAGGCTAGACCGGCGATGTGGGCACTGGGAGTGTTAGAGGGAGTGGTAGAGGGAGTGGAGGTGCTGCATTGCGAAGGAGGTGTGTAGCGGCCATGCCGCCATGCCGCCACAGAGAATGGTCCGAGGCGGTTCACAGTATAACATGAGCAGCTCTGTGTACCCCTCCTGCCCTCAGGTTTGCAGCAGTTCGTACCCACCATGCGATCTCGTCGTGAGTGAGCACGCGGCCAGTGCAGGTGGCTATGCCCTTCCGCACCATCCTGCCTTGGGTCACATGGATGATGGCGCGGCTGCGGCCGGGCTGCGGCTCGTCGGTGTACATCCCGTCCTCGCTGCTGCGCTACCTGACCTTCAAGCTGACCTGGGACCTGCAGGAGGCGCGCGCCCGCGTTTGCCAGCCGTGCTCCTGTTGTGGGACCAACTTACCCCTCCCTTGCAAGCGGGGCCTCTGGCTGGCTCCCACTCGCGGTGCACTGCAGCGAGCATGCCCGTCCGGTTGCGGCTTGACGCGGTGCTTGGTCATAGCTGAATCAGGAAGATAGGGTCTGCACCCTCGTGCCTAGCTCTGCTACCAGACCTGTCTTGTACCGGACGCGCGGCCTGACGGGCGGACCGGCGCAGGTGCCGGCGGTGCACGAGCTGGCCAATGCGGCGCTGAAGATGATGTTCAGCGGCGACGCCAGCCAGTGGTACCGCGCGATGCAGATGCCGCACTACAACACGCGCTCCATGCCCGCCATCTCGCTGCACACCGGCATGCACCTCATCCAGGCGCGCGCGCGGGCCCTCGCAGGCTCCGCCAGGGCGCCCGATCCAGACCCGTGCATGCTCCAGACGCGCAAGCCCCTCTGGTCCTTCACACACTGGCTGGTGCGCGCCGCTCCTCCTGCAGCGCGGCTGGCCTGCATGCGTGTGCGCCGCGCTTTGCGCGGGCGCGCCCCGCACAGCGGCCGCAGCGCCCGACGCGCATGCGCGCGCGCGCGCAGTGGGCGCAGTCCGGCAGGTTTCAGCTGTACGACTACGGCAGCGGCGCCACCAACCGCGCGCACTACGGCTCGGCCGTGCCTCTCAACGTCGCCGGCAACTACCGCCTGCTCGACTTCCCGGTCGACATCATGGCCGGCCCGCCCCGCCTCCCGCGCCTCCTGCTGCAGAGCCGCTCGACCCGCTTGCTTATATTCTGTCTCGCTACCTGCACTTCAAGCGCCCTCAAAATAGTTTCGCACCTGAAGGGCACGAAGGCGACCATGCCACCAGGAGCCGTGTGCACGTGTTTGTAGCCCAGTACAGGTGCCTGCCTTGCGTGTGCATGTACGTGGGGTCTGCATGGCACTTTACAGATTATTCAGCACCCTGTGTGCACTTCATACTCCCCATACCTCTTGGTGACCCGTGGGCAACATACTCTACTGCGATTGAGGACTCTTCTCAATTGCTGGCTGGGATGTGCAGGCCGTGCGGACGGCGTGATTGCGCGCGAGAACGTGCTGGAGCACTATGCACACATGCGCGACGCCGGCCTGAATGTGACCTACAAGGAGTTTGAGGCGTTCGGGCACCTGGACTTTACGTTTGCCATCAAGGATGACCTGCGCCACTACGTGCTCTCGCGCCTGCTGCTGCGCCACTGATGCGGGCAGCAGACGGGCGGCAAGCAATTCAAACCTAAGCTCCTGTACTGGCCCCTTCAGGGTGTATGGTGTGCATATGCAGTGCTGCCGCCAGTGATGCCATGCTGTGTCTAGTGCGTGCAGGTCAATCTGCGTGCTGGTAGAGCCTTTGCCTCTAGATCAGGTCGCAGGGCATTCAAAGGCATGGGGCCTCAGTTGGCAGCACGTTTGTGCTGCCAAAGAAGCTTCAGGCGTTAGCAGAGGATCGTAGGCCGAGCGTGTGCTGTGGGGTGAGCATGGAGCAGACAGCCTGTGTGGCAAATGTGTTAGCAAACAGTGGTGTGATGTCGTAGTCGTAGCTAGTCTTGCGAGACAGTTTGTGTCTGTTAGCACAGCGAGTCTGTGAATGGCATGACTTGCCTACCTGGGGGCTGCTAGGCACTCTCAAGCTTAGGGGAGTGTTCACAGGTCTGGCATGTGCGAGCTATTCTGCATATGCCATGCCCTTAGCATGGGCTCACAACCCATGCGCCTTTCATACTCTCACGGGGAGCTGGACTTGCATTTCGCTTACATTGCGTGGTGCCTGTAACTTACATGCGGCAGGAATTGATGCAGCAGTGCTGACTGCCTCCACAATCTAGCACAGCAAGCATGGCACCATGCGGGTCCACAGCTGCGCAGTATGCGATGGGGCGCTGACCTTGACTTGCCGAGCGCCAGAGCTAGCAGCAAGGCGTCTGCCAGTGCACCTGCTTCAGGAAGGCAGTGGTCAGGGTCATGTCCACTCCACAGGCGCCGTGCCAGACGGCATCATCCCACAAAGTCACTCCAGCCCTCTTCGACCCCCTTGTCACCCTCACGTCCAGCTCCTCCCTCGGCCCTGCAGCCTTCCTGCACATGCTCTGTCGCCCCGCCGGGTGCACTCCTGGACCGCGCAGCCAGCTCACCATCCTCCCCTGCAGCCGGCGCACAGTCTCTGTCCTGCCTGCTGCGCCCTGCATCCTTGATGCCCCTGCTGTCTGGACCACGCGCGCCTGCCGCCGCTGTGGGCTCCAAGCTCGTCTCTGCCAAACAGCGCGCGGGCTGCCGGCCTTCCTGCTCTACCGCACACGCTTCCCTGCTCGACGCATGTGCACCAGCAGCACCTGCATGTGCGCAAACAGGCCCGCTTCAGCTGCTTGACTTCAGACAAGTCTACATGGCGCATCGGCAGCAGCAAAGTCAGCACACGACCAGCCCTCAGGACCAGTGACAGTCCAGCATCCACACAAGGGTGCACATGCTTGCAGGACTTGAGCTATGTGTGTTTCAGCTGCGCGCTTGCTAGTCTGCACACAAAAGACGCTCACAAATCTGGATAAGCCGGGTGTGTTTCAGGCGCGCCTGAGGAGCCAGCTCGCCAGGGTGCAGCGCCGGGCGGCGGCGATAGAAGAGGCGGGCCGCCGCCCGGCGCGTGTGCCACGACCGCCGCCGTGCCGGTCGCAGGCGCCGCCAGCGCGCTCAGGCTCAGCCCGGCCGCTGATACACGGGGCTGCGAAGGCACGCAGCCTCATCCATGTCAGCATGCATGCGCACAGAGGCTGCGGGCTGATGTCCATGCTGCCGCGCAGACATGAACTTAAACCAAGCCAGAGCACATTGCTCCACTCCTGCGCTCATAGATTGCAGACATTGGCTGTGCTTGGTCACCACGACAGCCGTGCTTCATAGTGTTCTTTTGCGGTCACGGCGATGCGCGCCTCATGAGCAGGTACCCTCTGTGAAGCAGCAATTCATCATGCACAGGTAGCCGCACGCCTGAGGCAAGCCCATCTCACAGAACAAACGCGAAGAGGAGTTGACAGAAAATTGGCAGTCTGCACCTTGACTGCGCGCAGCATCAGCGTCTCGCCCGGCTTCAGGCTGTAGCTGCTGCCCGCGCCAGGGCCCCCCGCCGCGGCTGCGCCGGCGGCGCCCGGCCCGGAGCCGGCCGCCTCGGCCGCGGCGCGCATCTCGGCCGCCGCGGCCGCGCGCAGCAGGTACTGCCGGTACTCTGCCAGCGCGGCGTTGAAGTCCGAGGCGGCCTCGCGGCGCCTGCGACGCCGCGCGCACACCTCGGCGACCTCTGCAGCACGTGCACCAGGCGCCTTCCATGCTTGCACCGGGCGCCCCGAGCGCAGCTATGGCCACATAATTGCTGCTTCACCTCTGGGCTCGCAGCAGGTTTACAGGTTTGTGCATACTTTGCGCAGAGCCCCCGCAAGCCCTCGTGTACAGGTATAGCATGCGCGCAGCCGCGCTTCAAGACTGTGGCACACCGTACCATGAAAAGCCTCACGCGCACCTGAAGCCCAGGCCGATGAAGGCGTGGCGCCCGGACGCGCGGTCCACCAGCCGCAGCGCAAAGTAGCGCGACGAGTCAACCACAGGCTCCACTGCCTGGCGGCTGGTACCGCTTTAGCCTGCTGCACGCTTGACCGGGTGCAAAGGCTAAGCTCTGCTCCAGCAGGCGGCTCGCACGCAGAGGTGCCATGCCATTTAAATTGAACCAACTACGTCGGTGTGCTTGCCAAAGAGGGGGTCGTTCGCATTGCCGTTAGCGGGGCAGGTAGCATCCACTTTGCCCCAGATGCCGTTCCAAGCGCGTGAGCAGCAGGAGCAGCAGGCGATCAAGCCCAAGCACTTCACATGGCCGTGTCTATTGCACAGCGGCACACCGTGCTCATAGGCTGCTCCTTGGGGACGGGGCACTCAGCAAACAGGTCGCCCGTGCCCTCCACGGCGAGCCGTACTGTGCAGTCGTCGCCGCGCGTCACCACTGAACAGCTCACCTCCTGCGCTGGTCGCGCACTACCTTGACAGCAACACTGGCAGGACTGCTTGGCAGTTGAGCAGCCCGCCAGGACCCGCAGTGTCTCTCAGCAGACAGGGCGCAGTGCGCAAGCAGGAGTGCAAGTGCGCCTGTGCCTGCAGCCAGTCGTCCACGCCCCAGGTATCAGCGCGGTGTCCAGTCGTGGAAGCTGGAGGTATTCTGTAAACATAAGCCTCCCTGCTTGTGAAAACAACTAGCTCAGCCCGCTCGGACGCGCCATCGGGCTCTGCTTCAGCCATGATCTCAATGCCTGCCCAGTACACAGTGCTTACAGCAACAGGTTTGCAGCCAAAGGGATGCACTACTTTTGTGTAGGCGTTCATGAGCCTCCTGGATGGGGTCGACGACAAGTGTCGGTCTGAATAAGCAACGCACGTGCACAACCTATCAGGGCGTGCTCCTCGTTTGCAGGGCAGGTGGAGCCATGGCCTTTGGATGCTCTGGAGTGCAAGGACTGCAAGCACCAAGGTGGAGGAGCGAAGTGCCGCTGCAAGTGCGGGTCCGTGGCGGGCTGGTATACAGTGTGCAGGGACTGGAAGTCAAATCCATGCACTTGCAGGTCAACTTAAGCCGCTCCGGTGCTCGCACGTCGCCCTTGCCTGGTATTACTCAGCCGTGCGCTGGTGGCAGGTGGGCTGCGGCTCCCCTCAGCCCTCACTGCTGGAACGGAGCACTCCAGTACGGTGCAAAACCAAGGCTAGTGTGGCTAGTCTGTGCTCAGGAAGAGTGTCATTTTGCCGTGCTTGCCTGTGCTTGGTTAGCAAGAGCTACACTCTCTGTGTCCCACTGCTCAGACTGCGTGGTGGGTGCAGGGCCAGCCGAGGCCAGCGCGATGCTTCCCCGTCCCCAGGCGCAGCAGGCCGCGCCCGCATCTGCAGCCAGGGCAGCCGGTGCGATTTAGAAAGTCGCTCTGTTGGTGGAGGCCGTGTTCAGTGCTGCCCTCCATGCACACGTCGTTGCTGACGCCTCTGGTGTGCACAGCTGGCCTGCTGGCCGGCCACCGAGCAGTGCGAGCCGGTCGGCTGTGAAAGAAACGCCTGGTACAACTTCAGCGGCTAGCCCGCTCGCTTCTGCAGAGATGCTGGAGGGCATGGTGAGCGTGATGGCTCAGGGCGCAAGTACACCTGAAAAGTGCTGATGCACCCCAGGGCAACGTCCTGGCGGGGCAACGTCCCTGCAGACGTGCGTATGAGGCAGCTTGGGCACGTGGTTGAACTCAGATTCATGACGTGACCTTTACCGCGCGGCTGCAGGCGCGGGCGATTGCACATTTCCATCCGCTGCCGGCCGCTGGTCAGCCTGCTGCCACGCGTGTACGTGCTGTGGTCGTCCTGGATCCTCATCCAGGACATGACCCACACCGCCCTTTGCCCAGCAGCGAATGCGCCACAAGCTGACTCCTGCATCAATGGCATGTTGGGCGCACTCACAGCATGCAGCAGAACACGTGACTGTGCGGCGAGCCAAAAAATTAACATCCCCTTTTGGTGCGTATTCTCTGCTTTGCGCCCCGTTAGAAGCCTTGAGCTTACAGTGTTGCATGAAAGACTGTAAGAGCACATCCTTGTGCAGAGGCACCTGTATCTTGGTATGAAGGCGCTCGTACAGGCGCACCACGACCCTGCGGCTGTGCGCTGGCTGGTATGCAGGCTCGAGGGCCAAGCGTAGCTCTTGGCACGCACCAGATCATGTGCGAGGTTCGCCAATACGCGGCGCCTGGTTGGCAGCCGCCGCCGACAACAGCGCCACGCTCATCCCCGCCAGCCCTGCAGGGCTGTGAGGCACGCATCCTGCGCGCATCCCACCTGGTCGTGGCTGTCTGGCCATCGCTCTGCAGCGCTGCGGCGGCGGCTATGTGCACCCGCCGTGCTGGCGACAAGGGAAAGGCATCGATAAGACGCATATGCGCAGGCAGGTATGGACCGGCGCGTTCGCATGACGAATGAGTGCTGTTGCAGCTCGGCGCAGCGTCCGCGCTGATGCGGAGTCAACACACCGATTCTGGCGGGTGACCGGCCGCGCCTGGCGCCGGTACGCAGCCTCCCCAGACCATGGACCCTGGCTAGCCCGCAGGACTGGTGCGTGCTAGGTGATGAGGCAGCTCAGCACGTGCAGCAGTTCACTTGTGTACCATGCCATCTGTGTGGCGTGCGCGGTGCTGCCTGTGCGCGGTGTACATCATAGCAGCATGCTGTGAGCCTGGCTTGCATGCAGGTGCTAGGGGCCATGCATTAGATGTGCACATTTCCAACCCTGGCTGAAGCATGCTTGCCTCGGAACCTCCTAGGCTTGCATCGTGCCACCCAGTACTCTCAGCATCACCTTGAGCTGCCTGCTGTCTTGAACTGTGCCATCTGACTCTGCTGTGTGAGCGGCAGCATGGCTCCCAAGCTCAAGAACCTGAGCAGCACGATGCTTGCAGGCTTGATCGTGCGTGCACACTCCTGCCTTCAAGCTCTGCTCTGCCAGGGCTGATTGCAGGATGGCTGGTGGCCAGGCAGGGCTCCTGACAGCTATGCTTGCACTGCCTCCAAGCAGCTGACGCAGGCGTGAGCTGTGCTGCCTGCAGGCGCTTGCGAAGGAGGACTTGGTGCGCGAGCAGCAAGAGCTGCTCGAGGCATACGCGAAGCATATCAAGCAGAAGTCCGAGAAGGTCATGATTACGCAGAACGTGCTCGCGGAGCTTGAAGCGCGCCAGCAAGACTTTGCAGACAACAAGGTACGCCGCGGGAGCCTGGCCTGCACGTGATGCTGTCAGTGCCAGGGGTGCACGAGCAGTTCAAGCTTGTAGACGAGATGTGGAGCTGGTGCTAGCAAGGCCTGTCGCCGGGGCCTGGTCTGGACATGTCTTCATGTGCCAGGACTGTGTGAGCCTCAAGCTTGCAGGCGTGGTGCAATATCAACACTACAGTTGCACAGCAGTCGCCGCGATGGTGAGCTCAATCACAGCAAGCTCAGAACATATATGGTCTATGAGGTGCTGGGTTGCTGGGTTGCCAGTCGCAGGAGCCTGGCCTGGACATGCTTTCATGTGCTGGGAGTGTGTGAAGCTCAAGCTTGCACGTGGGGTGCAACATCAACACAACAGTTGCACAGCAGTCGCCTCAGTGTTGAGCTCAGTCACAGCAAGCTTGTGACATAGATGGTCTGTGGCGGGGTGCAACATCAACACAACAGATGCACAGCAGGCGCCTCGGTGTTGAGCTCAGTCATAGCAAGCTTGTGACATAGATGGTCTCTGAAGTGCTAGGTTGCTGTTCACTGGTCACTGATTGCTGGTTGCCGGTCGCTGGTTGCTGGTCGCTTGCCGATTTAAGAGCGTGCGAGCTCGCAGCTTGCAGGCAGGGTGCTGTGCCGCAGCAGGACATTCATGGCATTCATGGCAGAGGCGCTGAGCGTGGTGTGCATGGCAAGCAGGGTGGGCCTGCTGCTGGTGCTGCTGCCGCTGCCCCCTCGGGGCCGAGCTCGAAGAACATGGCCGCAACAGGCCTCGGCCGGCCCAAGGTGCGCCATGCATGTGATGCGGAGCCTGGCTGTGGAAAAAAGTTTGTCGCAAGCAGGGCATGTCACAGCAAGCTCATTGCAGGCAGGGCTGTGTGCTATGCCTGCTGCTGCGCGCAAGCGCGTGCGCTCACAGCCACTCCCCCTGGATGGCCTGTCACCAGCCATGCTGTCACTGTAGAGCGGCGCATGCTGACTCCCTACCCAGCTGTGCATGACCTGGCGCCTATGCCGACGCGCGCAGGCAGCCAAGCGGCCGGCGGACCTGTATGACTTTTAAGCAATGCACAACATACTATATTTTAAGAGACCTCCCGTTCACTAGTGTCACATGCAAAATCGGTACTCACACCAGTACCAGCACTCTCGCTAAGTTCACAGACGCTGAATGTATCTGAAATGACCTCTGCTGTGCTGCGAGCAAAGTCACAGCATCATGCACAGGCGACTTACATACAGAGCAGCGTCAGCTGGCCGGCATCTGCGCCAGCGGCTGAGCGCCATATGTCGAGAAGAGGTAGCGCACGATGTCGGCAGACTCGCCAATCGACACGCCGGTATTGCGGTCCACAAGGAAGGGCACGCGCGCGCCCGGAGCAAGGTCTGCAAGCTCCGCCCTGAGCGCCCCATGCCAACAGCATCAGCCCGCCGGCTTGCGGTCCAGGCCCTGGGCGCTTGCTGAGGCGGCGACAAGGCCTTTCCAGCTCTCCCCAGTCACTGAGAGCCGTGTCGGCCCAGGAGCAGCCAGTGTGAGCAGCAGCGCACACAGCAAGCCGCCACTGCACATCACCAGGGCCCCAGCATGCCGACCGTGACTTGCGTGTGGCAGCATGTCGCGGCAGCTGCCATGAGAAATGACCCTGAAAAGAAACGGCGTGAGTACCAGGTGGCGGAGCGGACCTGTGCCGGCTGCCCTTCCCGCAGCTCACAAGCTCGTATGGCAGCTCCAGCTCCGCGAGCGCCTCCCGCACCTGGGCCCCCAGCAGCGCTCGCTCGACTCGCAGGACACCAGCCGGCAGGTGCGCAGGCACAGCGCGCCACCCGGTGACGAGACATAGGCGTATGCCCGTACGCATTCGCGCCTGCTGTGCGTGCTACGCCATGAGCCTTGCCTGAAAGTGCGCGTGTGCAGTGACAAAAGGCAGAGAAGAAGGCATGGAGCGGAGGGTAAGGTAGCGAAGTGCATGTTGCGGAGGCAGCACGAGCTGCACGCTGCGCTTCAACTGAACAGCGCCAGCCCTGGGGCTGCCCGGGCGAGCGGGCGGGCTGCGCGCGCGCACCAGGCGCGCGAACTGGTTGGACTCGTACGACCACAGGCGCAGCAGCTGCGCGGGCGGCTCAGCCGCGGCGCGCTCGCAGCGCACCATGCCCCGCCCCAGCCTCAGCAAGGTTGGCACCCACCTGCGCGCATGCAGAAGCAGTGTGGTAAAGTCTTTCCACAGCACAGAGTCATCGCATCTGCAGCGGACTAGTCAAGAGGACATACACCTCTAGAGCGCTCTTCTCTCAGGCCCGCCCTTCCCGGTATCGCACACATACAAAAAGCGCTGCATGTCCAAGCGCCGCACCCTGTGAGCAGCGTGGACTCGAGCAGCATCGGCGGCGGCCGCAGCGTGCTGCCGCCGTACGTTTCGTACAGGTAGCGCGCGACCACATCGCTCTCGTACAGGCTGCGGCCGGTGTTCTCGTCCACCAGGAAGGGGAACTGCTCCTTGCCGCCCGCCGCGCGCACGGCGCCGCGGTGGCGCGCGGCGTCCTTGGGGCAGGGGTACACCTGCGGCCCGCAGCAGGCTCGCGGTGGTCGTGCGCCCCTGCACCAGGGGCGCGCCGGCTGTGGCTCAGGACACCCTCGTCAGGGCATGCAACGGGTTCCTCTCTGCATTGTGAGATTGCGTCTATGCCAACCAAGCGTGGGAGACATTACGCATGAGGCCAGGGTATCAAACGATCTGTTTTCAGCCCAATTGCAGAGAGAAGAGCACATGTTCGCCTCCGTGTCGGAGGCCCCCGCGCCTGCACCACCAGGTCCAGGTCGGTGATGGCCTCCCTGACGCGCCTGCGCGCAGCCACGCTGCCTTTGCACAGACTGCATGCCATACCTCTGAAGGCATGCCTGTGGGTCAACGCACGGGTCAAACGCGCTGTAGTCAGCTGGGCTGCCTGGGCGGGCAGCCCGCGCGTGGGGGGCGGTAAGACTATAAGGACGGGCACATGCAGGCACCCTCGGGCAAGAGCAAGGCTTGCAAGTTCACGTAGAAAACTGGGCACCGCACACAAGCATGCAGGCATGCAAAGGCAGACCAATAACAACCTCTTACGCTTGCCAGGATGAAGCCGGCAACTCAACGCATGGGCTGTTGCTGCATTCATGCATGGACATTCCTTCTGCATATGTATCTGTAGGGTGCAAAACCGCGGGCGCCCGCGCCTGCAGAACGGGCAGGCTTCAAACTCGTACAGCTTGATGGGCTGCTCAGGCTCTGTGCGCCGCGCGCGCCCTGCCTCGCCCGCCCTCACGCCCAGGTTGAACGGCAGACGCGCCAGCGACGCGAGGCCGCTCGTGGTGACCTGCACGTCGCCGCGCGGCTCTGCTGCAGCGCACGACACTGCTTGTAAAAGGCAGGTTGCGTCTCCGCTTTGCATGCGGCCCTACTGCCGCTTCTCGGCCAACAGCTTTCTGTGCGGCGGCAGCCTAGGTGGAGGCACACCAGGACACGCCAGGTGACCAAGCGCGAGCCACACAGAGCATATACAGAGCCGGTCAGCTTTAAAACCTGGCTGTGCAGCAGCGCCAGGAGGTCCTGCAGCGCACTGAATCAACAAATACCGGGGCGCACCTCCAGCCAGCGCGGGCGGGCAGCGGCCGCATCGCCGCCCGAGAAGGCCTTCAGCAGCGGGCAGAAGACGGAAAGGAGGCGCGACGGGCCTCCTTTGGCAGCTTCGGCTCCGTCCGCCGCGCACACGGGCTGCCGAACGCACTGCCTGCCCCTCCTGCCCTGCAGTCCAGGACTGGATGAGCTTCGTGATGGCGCATGGTCATGTCCGCGAAGGAGCAACTCAGTGAACAAGCCTGAAGCAGTACCTGAACGCTTCTCCGAAGCGGCGCCGTGCAGGGTGTGAACGTGCCTCTCAGTGACAAGTTATTTACCGCCATGGTTTTGCAAGTGAGCAGCTAGCTCCCTGGATAGCACAGCGTATCCCGTATAACAGTACGCAGTAAGCTCAACCGTGTGTCTGTGAGCAAGAGAGGGGCTGCTGCTGGCTTATTGAAACACCCTACCAGCCAGCTACTGACAGGCAGCTGACTCAACCTCGATACAAGCCTCGCCCGCGCAAGGAGTGCGCAAGTCCACAGTCGCCTAGCGCTTGTGAATACTGAATGGGTGCTGAACAGACGTTGACCTGCCATGCGTCCTTGAAAGCATACTTGACCACGCCTGGCGTGCCTTTCCCGCCTACCCGCTGAACCCCCTTTGGCTGTCCTGATGCGTGTAAAGGTAGGAGCGTTGGTGGGGCAGGTGCAGAAGCACGGCGGCAATGCCAGTCGCGCTTTTGCAGCTTATGCGTGGCAGGCCAGCAAGCAAGCGGTGGCCTGCAGCGATGCGTTGCATACAAGCACAATGCCGCTGGCGCGGCTGCCAAGCATCAGCAGGCGCTGCTTTGCTTCCAGTGCGTCCAAGGCCAGCGCTGAGCAGGCGCCTAGTGAAGAAAAGATGGAGGCTAGCACCGAGCACAAAGTGGTCGGCAGCTATACGTCTCACACAAAGAGGCTTTGGCTGGAACGGCTGCTGCGCGAGAAGCGCGGGGACGCGGGCTCGCGCCCGCCAGAGCCGCGCGAGAAGGCGCCCGTGCTGACAACTGTCAGCTACCCCTTCAGCACAGACCCCGTGTTGCAAGAAGAGGTGCGCAGCAAATGGCCGGACCTGTCAGGACATGGGTGCCTTTGCACACCTCTCTGCAACAAGATGGGGAGTGCTCTGCTATGCCTGAGTGCTTCGCAGCAACGTGTGCAAGGCCTGTAGGAGTCACACGAGGCAGCGAGGGGTGTGTCTGTGGTTTTGCTGACTGGGTGCGTGCGGGTGCTGCGCAGTACCGCAACCCCTGGGACTACATGCGCATGGGCAAGCTGCTGGAGGACCTGGACTCGCTGGCCGGCAGCGTTGCGTTCCGCCACTGGTATGGTGCCGCCCCTGCGACCAGTCCCGCCAGAGCTGTTCCAGGCGATCACCCATCACAGCACGAGTGTGTTGCACAAAGTGTATGCCACGCGCTATAGTCTGGCAGTTCATGTACGCTTGCTGACCCTGGTCACCGTGACCTTGAGTCATACCACGCGCATGTGCTGTAGTGCGGGAAATGCAGCTGAGCTGCATGAGGACATGATGTATTGAGCTGCATGTGGACAGAGTGAATGACATCCGCAACAGAGCAAGGGATGTGCAGGGCTGGTAGCAGGGACAGAGCGGGGCTGGTACACGTCTGGTTTGCTTCTGCGTTAGATTCTGCAGCCCCGAGTGAGCATGCTGTGTTGCTGTTCACCGTCGCAGCGACCCCCCTTGCTTTGCAAGGTGTCAAATCACCGGCACAAGTGGACATGCAAGGAATGCGCGGTCCACATAACAAGTAGGGCACCTCGTGAACACCTTCTGGTTTTGGAGGAGGAAGGTGCATGTCAACCAGGCTGCGTCCAGGCGCAGCAACGCCAGGATGCCTGCCCGGGCTGCCGCCGCTGCTGGCGACGGCCTTGGCGGACAGAGAAAATGTTTTTGACCTTGCTATAGCGTGGCGTGCAAGCCAACCAGGCTGCGCCCGGGGCGTGCAGCGATGACGGGCTCCCCGACACGCGCCCGCCGCTGCTGGTGACGGCCTCGGTGGACGCCATCAACCTGCGGCACCCGCTCAGCATGGACAACGACATGGCCGTTTCCGGCCGCGTCGTGTGGACCGGCAAGAGCGCGCTGGACATCCAGATGAAGCTCACACAGGCGCGCGCCCAGCGCGCGCGCCTGCACTTGCAGCCCCCGCACGGTGGAGGGCCTAGCTCGACACCCTGTCAAAGGAATACCCTGTCAGAGGAAGGAAGGGGGCTTTCGCGGCGCGCAGCAGCAGCAGGACGTGATTACATGCGCGATGGGTTGTTTGCGTGCGGCAGAAGTGGTGAGGGTGGTTAGGGGTGGTGAGGGTGGTGGTGAGCGTGGTGAGGGTGGTGAGGGTGGTGAGGGGTGGTGACATCCAGAGCTGTTAATACCATATGCAGAGCTGTTAATACCATATGCATGACGCGCAGCTGCATAATGCAGCACACGCAGCGCAGGCGCCGTATGGGGCCGAGGCCAGCCTGGTGGCGCTGTTCACGTTCGTGGCGCGCGACCCGCTCAGCAAGAGCGCGCTGGCAA
>JAABUY010005013.1_pt1 | contig 13539 bp, 21 predicted proteins | sample 5560271 | NCBI WGS metagenome assembly JAABUY01 (sample SAMN10711886, study PRJNA513374) | rock metagenome | isolation source: Antarctica rocks | place: Antarctica: Victoria Land, University Valley
TGCACAACCCCCATCCTCTCCCCCACCCCGTCCCCCTTCCCCTGCCAGCCATATCCAAACTCCCCCGCCCTAAACCCCCTCCCCCGACGCACCCTCCACACCGCCTCCCACACCCCCTTGCCCACCACACACACCGCCTCGGGCCGCCACCGGCGCACCTTCTCCTCCAGCCGCGCGACGCCGGCGTCCATCTCGGCCCGCGAGAGCTCCGACACGTTGCGCGTGGGGCGGGCGACGAGGTTGGTGTTGCCGAGGCCGTAGAGGGCGGGGAGGGCGTGCGTGTCGGCGGGCAGGCGGCGCGAGGGCGTGAGGTGGGCGGCGTGGAGGAGCTTCCAGAAGAGGTTGGAGGGGTGCGCGTAGGCGTGGCCCGTGGCGGCGGTGGTGAGGCCGGGGTTGGCGCCGATGAAGAGGAGGAGGAGGGAGGGGCCGAGGGCGTCGGTCAGGTGGTTGGGGTGGTGGGCGTATTTGGATGGGGAGGTGTGCGGGGTGGTGGTGGTGTAGGTTGGGCGTTTGCGTTTTTTGCTGGGGGGGGTCGGGGTGCATGTTGTGGTGGACGTTGTGGTGGAGGTGGTGGTGGAAAGGGGAGGGGTGGGGATGAGGGGGTGTTTGGATTTGGGTCCGATGGTGGAGGCGGGTGGAGTGCGGGGCGTGAGGAGCCTGCTGTGGCTTCGCGTGATGCGCTTCGTGGGCGAGTAGGTCGTCTCCGTCGTTGCGGTCGTCGTGCTGCGGTAGCTGTATTGGTCCAGTTTGCCGTTGAACGTGGTCTGCTGCAGGATGGTCTCCGACGAGTCTTCGTCCGTTTTCGGCCTTGCTCGCTGTCCCATCTTGACCGGGTTGATTGCTGGATGCTGGATTGGTGGTATGTATAAGCTCGGATGTCGATTGGGGTGGGTTGAAGCCAGGGAAAGACTCCAGGTCCGAGATGACTCTTCTCCGTCCACTGCACACGCTTTGTCAATTGTGTGGATCTTCTTCAGCTTACGTATCTGGCTCTTTCTGTTTTATGACCTGTTGTGGTTCACATGAGAACCGCTCCCTATCTGGTATACAGCGGATCCTAGAATGTTGGCTCCTCAGGTCGCTCAGAACTTTTTGAAACTTTTTTTTGAAAATTACACTCAAACAACAACATTTTGATGTTAAAATCACAACTAAACAGTTAATTCTATAAATCTGAGTAGACAGAATTACTATATATATACATATCTATTATTTTTCAAAATTTCATAGAGAAATATCAATGTTTAAGTTTGACAGTAACATGCGGCAGTTTTGATAGAAATTTGTATGTAAATTTTATTTATTTTATAAATTGTACTTGCAAATATGAAGCAATATAAGTGAAAATTACAAAAATGAAAGATCTTTATATATAATAATTCTGTCTACTCCAATTTACAGATTTAAGTGTTTAGTTGTGGTTTTAACATCAAATGTTGTTGTTTGAGTGTGGTTTTGAAGAATTTTCAAAAAAAAGTTATGGCGAAATGGGCCACACTGGTGATCCAACTGACTCTACTTCGTATCAATGATATCTCGTACTCTTTCCATTCAAATTTCTAGGCATATCATACTACAAAGAGTCAAGGCTACTAAGGGATTGTGCTAAGGGATTGTGTATGACTAGCCGGTATTAATAATTAATTGTCTCATTCAACTCAATTTTCATTTATAAGCCTAACATACTAGAGGTGAGGAAGATAAAACTAGACTTGTCATCGACTCGACCGTTGGAAAAGGGCCCGCTCCATGCACAACTCCATGCACAAGCCCAAACGCAACGTTCCGCTAAAAGTGCTCCTTCCCAAACCGAAACCGCACGTCCGCCTCCGTCACCGCCTTACAAGCCTTCTTGATACTCCTGGCCGCCACATTCGGCCCGCAGAAATAAACCCCGACATCCGTCCTGACCGTACCATCCAAGCCACGGCCCATATACGTACGATCGCGAATACCCTCGCGCATCCCCTCAAACAGGCGCTTGAAATCCGGACGGCCGAAGTTGGTACGGGTCTTGAGTTCGGTGAGGGGATCGTGGGTGGAGCCGACGGAGTTGAGGACGATGTTGGTGGTGGTGTCGAGGTCGAGGTGCTGGGTGAGGTAGGTGTGGATTCGGAGGAACTCGACGCCTCCGGACCCGGCCGTCGCCGCGGCCGACGACTGCGCCTCGAGCGAGGACAGGAGCGTCTGGAACCATTCGAACGAGGACGTGTCGCGGCAGACCCAGATGAACTCGACGCGGCGGAGGCGGCGCGGCGGGTCGGGGCCGGAGCGGAGGTGCCAGATGTTCTTGAGGATGCTGGCCCAGGGGGTGACGCCGATGCCGGTGCCGATGAGGACGGCGATTTCGTTGTCTAAGACGTCTTCGGCGGGGGCGCCGTAAGGCCCGTCGATGCGGATGCGTGGCATGCTTTGGCCGTTTTGGAGGGCGATCTCGTACATGCCCATGGGATCGAGGCCTTCGAATTCTTTGGCTTGGGAGGAGCCGGCGCCGAGGGCGTCGCCGAGAGCGCGGGTGAAGTCGCCTACTTGTCGGACGTGGATGGAGATGTAGGGATCGTAGGGGCAGGAGGTGATGGTGAATGGGTGCCACTGGTGACGGGAGACGGAAGGAACCTTGATGAAGAGCCACTGTCCGGCTTTATAGCGCATGGACGGTTTGCGGAATTGAATCTCCACTGCATCTGAAGAACGGGTTAGCGGTCGCGTTTAGATCTGTGAGTATTGGGTGGACCTACCGTATGGATGCCGGATGATTCTCACAATCTCCGTTTCCCGTCTACTCCGTATTTCTCGGTACACTCGCTCACACAGATATAAACCTCCTCCCCACAGTTCCCATCTCCACCCTTGATAACCTATGCAATGATCCCAGAAGTCCTTGCCCGCAAACGGTGAATAATTGTCCGGCGTATCCCGCACAAAGCACCCGGTTGCATGTGTGTACAAGGCGAGCAAGAAGGGAACGAAAAGGTGATGAGTGTACCAGAAAGTCTCGTACGATTGCTGCCTTATCCTCGCATGCGCGGTGGTGTACATCAACAGCATGCATAACAGCATAACATGTCCCGTAATTCCGCCAACTTGCGTGTAGTGAATCTGTACAGCAGCTTCTTTGCGAATTTGGGACCTTTCGACGTTGAAGAAGCTGAATAACTCGTCAGTCTGATGTTATCGCCGACAAGATCGAACGACCTACTTCACATAGTGTGCTAAAACATGAACACACGTCCAGAACAGCATCGAATATGCCACTTGGCGATGAAACCATTGGGTCTCATCCAACGGCAAGAACCTAAGCTTGGGTCTTATCCACCGAAAGAGGTTCCTGCACATGGGTAGAAGGATGAGGGATCCGTCCACCGACAAAGCCAATCCAGCTCCTCTCGATAGCCATACCGAGAAAGTGAGTGTGTTGAGACCTGCTAATCGTTCATCATATGCCTGCTTGGCCCTGGAACGCTCATCGGTTACACTTGAATCATACACGAAGAGCTCGGAGGTACTCACCATCCTAATACGAACAATCCAATGTGAAGGCCATGGAACCAGAAAATGAAGAACAGTTTAGAAGGCCTCAGCTCCTTACGCCAAAATGATTCCTCTGCCATGCTAGGAGAAAGACGAGTGGCCAAGATATCTATGTACGTCGACCAATCACCGCGCAAGTCTGTCAACGGCACAAGTGTAGGTGTCGTGATGGGATGATGAAGATGAGAGACCAGAATATGCTCGAGATAATCGAGCAGCTTTCAATGTTGGAAGATCAAGGTCGTAGGGGTGAAGAAGTCCGGGACACGAGTATGTTTGGATGGTGTTATCGGTAAGCAATCCGCCAGGCGTTATAACGACAATGAGGATCAAGGATGCTGTTGTCTATCCCCATAAGACCCGGAATCCTCGCCCTCAACACTTGCCAGCGTCACAGCTAGTACGTCTGACGGATGATCGAAAGTGCTGGGTACCCACACCACCTCCAGTTCGTAGTGTCGAGTGCTTCAAACCTTCCGTATGGACGATCGACAAGGAAATGCTCGCCCAGATTGGGGGCCGAGGCTGCCCAGAGATGCTATCAAGACGAGCGGTGGATGAGGTGTCTCGGAAGGGAGTCAGATTGTGAAGGAAGTCAGGTTGTGCCGAGGATTGAAATATGCTATGGGGTGACCTGTCCGGTGAGCTTTGCTGAAACTGTTGCTGCCTGTATCACGTCAGATGCCCCAATCCTCCGACGTTCATGCAAAGTTGGGGCGGTCCGGACGTAAAGTGTGTCTTGTTGCTGAAAGGTTGGGGCACTTTGTTGGATGTGACGCACAACGAACGGTGAGTGATTTGAGTGATGCTATTCTCGAGAGTTGTTGCTAGAGAGACTCTGTGTGGTTGTTATCCGGCAGTTCCGTATAATGCTGCTCGATCGACCATTCCGCGCATCTACATCAGAGCCAACATCCTGTATAGTTCTATAGTTCGGCAAGAGGACCCGAAGAGGTGGGTGTGTCGCTGGCGCAGTCGTCGCAGGAGATATTACCCATGCTGACTGCAAGCTCAGCCGCAAGATGTGCCAAGAATGAATCCTTTTCCTGTCAAGGTCTGGGACAGCCCACTTCGTTGCTTGAGCTGAGGGTGTCGCAGAACGTGGGTGGCCCGATCTTTGGTGTTTTAGATGACTGATAACAATTTTGGGACAAAGTTCTCTTGCGGTACGATTGCCGTCACACGAATGCTAGCCCCCGCATGAAGCCTTTTCTCCGACTACCTTGACAATCTTAATAGCTTGGGGAACCGTAGTTCAGTTCAGAGAGTATTTTGCTTGCACCGATATAAAAATGGGAACCATGGAGAATGCAGTGAGCGTGCCCTTGCTTCGGGCGCTAATAGCCAAGACTGATACTTATACGAATTAGTCGTACATGCGTCCATGCGTGGCCGGCACCACAGTCCCCAGCCCCCTCTTGCATTGAAGCTCATTCTGTGTGGATGGTGAAGAAGTGGTTGATTGGATGGTACCTTGCAAAAGTTGCAAGCTGCCATTGCGGGACATGCGCATACTGTAGCGTATGTGGAGGGGAATAATGGATCCAATTATCTGGCGCATCGAAGCGCTGCCGAAAAACAACATACGGTAAGGTACAGTACAGTAGGTATCGAACTACCTTATCAACCAAAGTGCAAATACTCCATACTGTGGTAGTGCGTGCAAGTGGTCTTAGTACATAGATGTGTGGTGGCCATGTGTTTTCATACCAGCTGCTCCGCCAGAGTTGATACAAACAATATCTTACTTTTTCTTTTTCTTTTTCTTTTTCTTTTTCTGAGCGTTGTCATACGATTACCACCACCATCTGTGTAACTGTCTGTGTCAGAATGGTGACATCGACCATCAGCTTCGGAATCCAATCCATGCGAACACTTCTTCCTATGGCAGCGCAGCGGCAGGTACCCAAGCGACAGACACATGTGACTTTCTTCCTTTAGCCTCATATGAACTGAACTGAATTGAGTTGGGCGGTACGGTAAGGTAAGGGAACGTTATTTGTTAGCCTCGCAGCCAATGCAAGCTGCAAGCTGCATCTCACACCACGGTCCGTCACAATCGAGCTCTAACTCGACCCCTCCGCCAATCGCCATCCCCCTCCCGACCCTCCTTCAGACCAGACCTGCACGAGACGTGCGCCACAACCCTGTCCACACCCTCTCATTCGATGCAGAAACCAATATTCCTCCCAGCTCCTCCGGCGCGTAGGAAATAGACCGTCGAGCATCCTCGGCGCATGCCTTCCTTGATCCTTCAGTAACGAGTGGACTGCTCATGCACCATGGCTGCACGACAACTGGTTCGTGCACCCACCCGATGCGCTGCCAGACATCCTGGTCCGCAACCGAAACCGTATCGACCTTGACGATGCTTAGAAGAGCGGTAACTTACATGGGACCGCGAGTCTGGGTCCCGGGGTGAAGATCGGACGCTCGTTGCGCTTTATCTACATTGATAATGCCGAGGGGCTGTCGCTCAGTGCTTTTCTCAACTGTGACTGTCGTTCCCGATTGACGACCTCCACCGAGTCCTTCTGTCTACTCTTCTCATCTCCTCTCTCTCTCTCTTGCGTGGGTGACGCATACGACTGGATTCGTAGTGTCCGTCGCAGTCGCAGTCACAGTCACTGTCGCCCTCGCCCTCGCTGTGCGACCAGCCCGCCTCAAGAAGACAGTACCCGGGGCCCCTCCAAGCCTACTCCCACCAGTCGAGCTCGCTGCCCCTCGCATCGCAACGGCCAGACTGCCCTCGAGGAGGCAACGTCGAGCTCTCTCTGCACTCGCGTCCTCCGATTTTTCCACCCCGCACCCCACACCACCAGCATGGGCAAACTCATCAAGAACCACTGGGCACGCCTCATCATCATGACCGCCGCATCCTGTAAGCCCCGCCTGTCTCCCCTTCCCATCCTCCCCTCCCCACCCCGCCCTTCCCTTCCCTTTTCTCCCCCCCTCCCCCCCCCAGAACCACCCCAACCCCTACCTACCCACCCCGCCTAACCACCCAACAGACCAAATAGCAGCCTCCCTCTCCGCCCTCTTCTTCCCCAAACTCTTCTTCGACTTCCTGACCAAAACCCTCGACGGCGCCGTCAAACCCATCCCCATCCTCCAGATCCTCAACCTGCTGCTCGGCCTGCTCGCCCTGGCCTGGGAATACCCGCTCCCACCCCTGGCCGGCACCGCCTTCCACCGCTCCGTCGAGGCCCGCTTGGTGCTGTACCCGCTCAGCTGCCTCGCCGCCGTGCTGCTGTACCAGGCCACCAACGCCGCCTTGTACTATGCCATTGGCATCGGGGTCTATTTCTGGGCGTTTAGTGAGGGCGAGGTCGTTTGTAAGACGCCGTGGAGCTTGCCGCGGAAGGGGGGTGGGAGGAGGGGGGAGGGGTTGTTGGTGTAGATTTGGGGTTTTGTTGCTATGGATGGTTTGGGTTGGGTCGTGGCGTTGATCTCCTGGTGGAGATGTTTGATGGGTGTGTATGGATGTGACGATGGCTAGGCGTAGAGGTTACAGGCACAGACGAATGGAACTCACATCGATCGCTTCGCTGGAGGGATCGAAAACAGAAGACAGGATGTGGTACTCTGAATGAGTGAGGCGTTGGTTACCGAATGGTCGACTGACGGATACCGGTATCATATCGTAACTACCTAGGTACCGAGACTACCTACCAACCTGAGCTACCCACTTCAGCAAAAGCCGTGATCCTGATACCATATAACACTGCAACTCATCCATCTCTCCACCCACCTCTCCCTCTTTCCCTCAGCCCGTCTGTACCATCCTCCGCCGCTCGGCGATATCCTAGCAGCCCCGACATACGTATTCTTTACCCCGAGCTCAATGATTAAGTAGATACTCAACAGCATACTGCACGATCCCGCCCGTCCGTCTGAGCGCCTCCACGTTCCTCTCAAACTCATGGAAGCCCATCTCATTCAGCTGCCTCAGCTGCTCTTCGTACCTTTCCTCCGGAGGTCGTGAATCCTGCGACGGTGGTGCTGCTGCTGCTTGGTCGAGGCCTGATATGCCTCCCGGACCCATAAGGGAGAGGAATGGGTTCGCGGCTGCCCCTCCGCCGGCACTGGGGTTACCGCCGCCGGCCCCGTTCATGGCCTGGAGCATTTGCTGCATGAGTTGGGGGTTTTGGAAGAGCGGGTTGGTGGCGAGGTTGGCGAAGGGATTTTGGTTTTGCGGGGGCTGTTGTGCTTGTTGGGTGGGATTGGTGCCGGCGGGGTTGAGTTGCGCTAGCAGGGCTGGGTTGAAGAGGTTCGCAAGTGGGTTCGCTGGAGTTGGCGGGTCCTGTGTTGCGTTGGGGGTACCTGTTGGTGCTGCTGCCGGGGTGCCTTGTGCTGCCGTTTGGGGGAAGGCGGTAGGGACGAAGAGGGCGGCGAAGGGATTGGCGCCTGCTGCTGCGGCCCCGGGGTTGCCGAACATGCCAAAAGGATTGACGGGTGGCTGTGGCGTGCCAGTCGTGTTTGTCTGATTGGGGGTCGAGGAGTTCACGCCGCCGTCCCTATTCTCTGCAGGCGTGGTGTTGATGACGCCCGGTGCTGGAAAGGCGTTTTGTCCGCCAGCTCCACCAAAAGGACCGGTGCCCATCGCTCTTTGCATCTGCGTAATCGACCGGATGGATTCGGGATCTGTCATCATGCGCAAAAATTCTGGAGACTGAATTATCTGTCGGACACCAGGCATGTTGCGAAGCATGGGGTTTTGCTGAATCATCATGTCGAGGACTTGGGGGTTTTGGAGAGCTTCATTGATGGTTGATTGAAATTGAGGGTTTTCGAGCATCGTAATCATCTGTTCCGGGTCTGGTGGCGGACCCATCTACAATCTGTCAGCCAACGGTACAGGCAGACTAAGAATGCTGTAGACCTACCCCTCCATCAGGACCAAACATTCCTGCTCCTGGTAGTTGAGCAAATCCCGCATATCGTGCGCCTGTCAAGCCAGCGAGAGGGTTGTTGCCCGTTCCGGCAGCAATGTTGGTTGGCACACCAGCCGCTGCCGGCGCCGAACCCGATCCAGCCCCAGACGTTGCACTTGAGCCTTGGTTGGAGGGATTCTGTCGGACATTACTTGCTGCTCCTTTGACCAGATGTACCGTGTGTCCATCTTTGATCTTGTAGCTACCCAATGTGTCTGGATCTTTCAGGACACGACCGGAGTAGATGAGACGTTGTCTGTCGGTGGGGAGATCTGCATAGTCGGAACCAGATAGTTTAGTCTTCAGATCAAGTACTGTGGTCGATGAGGGTAGAGTAAGAACATATTTCGCGTCACTGGAGGATTTGATGTTGAAAGTGATGGGTGCTTCGTCAGCAGCTGGTGCCTCATCGGCCATGTTGTCCTCTTTCGACATGTCGGTCATTCAAGTCAAGATTATCGCGCAGTCAAAGAGAGATTTGCAATAACTGAGCTGACGCGGTGAGAGGTAGTGTCTGTGGTGCAGCACGAAGATGTTTTGTTGAAGAAAGGTAATCTCAAGACAACAAGTATCGATAAAGGACCCGTATTTTAGTACAGCGTGGCGATGACGTTCACGCGAGGCTTTACTCTTCCACCGACCTCAGAGTAATGAACAAGGGAAGACTACGAATTACCAGGCTCAGGATTTACTATTTTTAGAAGGGCTGATTGATGTTCGCTAACGATAAATGTTCGAAAATTTGGGTAGCAACAAATAACTTCATGGCGCATACTTCGGTATCCGCACTGGTGTACAGATGGTGTACAGAGCCCGGAGTCTGGGCAGCACATAAAACCCTTCTACTCATCAGCGGCATCCATCTCAACATGCCCAATTTCATGACTTAAGGTAAGTTGTTAAGAGTTGACACTAATGTTAAAGTTATGCTAAAATTGACCGACTTTCTACTGTGTCGTGCCTCGGCCGAACCCCGCGCTATGCTTCTGTGTCCACGCCGAGCTCGTGTAGGGCTTTAACATATATCAAAAGCTTCCAATAAACGATGCCAATGCTTCCTCAATACTGACCACCTGCATTCCATGACCTAATCACATCGACAACAGCCACGTTTCACAAAGTCTCTACCCTTCCGACCTGCCTGACCTGCCGATACCCGTACACGATGCGCGCCATCCAAGTAAAGCAATATGTCAACGTACCTCATCCCACCCTTCATACACCTCCCCCCCCCCCCAATCGACAAACCCCCGCTGACACCCACCTCACCCCAGGGCCCTGACGACCTAACCGTAACCTCCATCCCCGACCCGACCCCCTCCCCAGACGAATACCTCATCGCCATCCACGCTACCGCAACCAACTTCTTCGACCTGCTCCAGATCCGCGGCAAATACCAACACCAACCGCCCCTCCCCTGGACCGCCGGCTCCGAGTTCTCCGGCGTCGTCCTCCGCACCCCATCCTCATCCTCCTCCTCCACCTCCTCCACCCCCAAATTCTCCATCGGCGACCGCGTCTTCGGCGCCACCCAAGGCGGCTACGCCACCCTCATCGCCGCGCGCGAGTCCCACCTACGGCCCGTCCCCGCCGGATGGAGCTTTTTCGACGCCGCCGGTCTGTTCGTGACGGCGCCGACGAGCTACGCCGCGCTCGTGACCCGCGCGCGCGTCCACAAGGGCGACTACGTGCTGGTGCACGCGGCCGCGGGCGGGGTCGGGCTGGCTGCCGTGCAGGTGGCCAGGGCGTTCGGCGCCACCGTCATCGCGACGGCCGGGTCGGCGCACAAGCTGGCGGTGGCGAGGGCGTTTGGGGCCGATCACGGCGTCGACTACCGGGATGCGGCGTGGCCGGAGCTAGTGAAGGCGTTGACGCCGCAGGGCCGCGGCGTGGATATCGTGTTTGATCCGGTGGGCTTGATCGCGCCGTCGATGAAATGCATTGCGTGGAATGGGCGCTTGCTTGTTATTGGGTTCGCGGCGGGGGAGATTGAGAGGGTGGCGATGAATCGGGTGTTGTTGAAGAATATCAGTATTGTGGGGCTGCATTGGGGGGTGTATGCGAGTGTGGAGCCCGAGACGGTGGAGGAGGTGTGGAAGGGGCTGTTCGAGTTGATGAGGGATGGGAAGTTTAGGGGCACGGGTTTCACGGATCGGGAGTTTGTCGGCTTGGAGAGCGTGCCGGGGGCGTTGAGGGCTTTGGGTGAGAGGGGGACTTGGGGGAAGGTCGTTGTTAGGTTGCCGCAGGAGAGGGAGGGGAGTAAGATCTGATCTTCATACGTCCTAGGAACTGTCTTTGAAGGGGTGTATATTATTGTATTTATCAGGAAGATGAATGTACATAGTCTCTCGGAAAAGTAAGAGTACCAAGAGACATTATTATATCCGTCGCAGCGAAGTAGATGAGGATCTCAGTCAGTCATGGAAAGAGAGCATTGATGGACTCCGCCAACGGTGTTCTGTATCAATTATTGCGTCGGACTCCTCGTATGTGTAGTTGTGCGTCCTATGCGCCCTGAAACAGGATTAAGCTTGCCACCATCCCCAATTGCCCCCTATATCATCCGAACAGATAACCTCGCCGACATAGCTGATCCTTCCAAGCCGAATCATAGCTTAGAGCATGGCCAGACCAGCAGCAAGACCCATCGCCAAACCAGCCACCTCCTTGTTGAAGCCGAAGACGCTGGCGGCACCAGTGAAAGTCGCCGCAGCGGGCTTGCTCGAAGTACCTGTCGGTGCTGCAACCCCGGAAACCGTGGTTGGCCCTTGTGCCGTTCCGTTCCCGAACATGACGCTCGTGGCCATTGTCGACTTTGGCGCTTGAGGTTGGCCGTCTGTGAGCTGGCTAACGGCAGGTACGGTGACACTTGACGGTTGTGCAGGAGCGGCCGGAGCCGAAGCCGGAGCAGAAGAGACGGGGGCAGCGGAAGAGGCCGGGGCCTGTGGTTGACCATCTGTGATCTGCGAGACGGCAGAGACGGTCTTGGCTGGTGCTGGTGTCGAGGTCGCTTGGGGCGCTTGAGGCTGACCGTCGGTGATCTGGCTCACAGCAGCCGCTGTCTTGGTTGATGCTGCGCCAGTCGGTGCCTGGGGCTGGCCGTCGCCAATCTGGCTGATCGGAGCGGCGGCGGCGGCGGCAGCACTAGTTGCCTGAACCTGACCATCGCCGGCCTGGCTGACTGCAGCTGCACCGGTGAATCCGGAGAGGAAACTCGGCGAGTAAGTTGCTGTGCCCTGGTATCCGGCGCACGCAGGGTTGGTTGTGATCGGAGGAGCTCTCCCACCACCGCAGTCAGGAATGTCGCAGATCTCACCGGTGCCAGGGACGTAGTTGATGAAGCCGGCGCCCGTTCGGGATGATGTACAGCCGACCAAGTCGGTACGGGCAGCGGTTATTGTGGCCAAGGCCAAAGAGAGCGTGAGAACTTTGATTGACGGCATTGCTAGAGATTGGAAATAACGCGTTTGAATTCTAGATGCAAGAGATGCGTGCTGCGAAGATTGAAGCGAGTGGCTAGATCAAATTGATCGAAAGCGAATGTGAATATTGACTGGACGCAAACAGCTACCGGAAGACGAAGAAAAGAGTTGAAATATGGATGAAGGAGAGTGTGAAAAGAGGAAAAAAAACCGACATATATACCTAAACGAAATTGCTGACATCCAAATTTAGAACTCAGGGGTAATCAATATAGGTAATTAGTACTGTAATGCTTTAGGCTGACTCCGGCTACAGGTGACGTTACATGCTGTGCTTAGCTTAGGTGATAGTACCTTACCTTAAACAGTTAATGCTGACTCAGATCATGTGCGCGGTACGGACTGCCGTACGATTAAGCGTACTACAGCCTCTGAAATGCTATAGCATCGGAAATCTCACGATGAGGTCGGTAACGTGTAACATCGAAGGTTACCTTATGTATCCAGGAGGCTCACAGCATCGAGGTATAGATGCATGCAATGAATCAGCACATACCCTACGACGTAGCGATTCAGCTTTTCTTAAGACAATCCAGAGCAGCTTTGAGACAAATGCAGCGTATAATCACTAGTCTGAGAGCGACATATGCTAAGAATACCAATCTACCTCACCACCGAAACCGGATACGATGTGATCGTTCTTTCAGTGAACGCCTGATCCAGTTCCGAAGCCCCGTATCATACAGTGGTATAACCGACGAAGACACCATGACGCAGTGCGGAATTCATTCGAACACAACAGATAGGAAAAAGACCAACGTGTAATGCAGACTATATCAACAAAACAGTCGACCCAACTGTGGCAACCATGAACCAGTATCCAGAATTTTCTAGCACTGCCTGCTTAAGACCAGAAGCTCCAGAAATTGCATTACCAGAACTTGAATCAGTCTGGACTCCGTCGCCGGTGGTATCGTTCGGGAGGGTTCCGTTGAGGATGAGTGTCTTTGTCCCGTTCACCGGAGCAATCTGAACAAGACTGCTGTTCATATCAGCTGCACTGCCGTTGCCGACTAAGGAGTCGAGGAAGGTGGAATTGTCATTGTCGTCGCAGCCACAGGCGCTGTACTGTTGGCAGAGGCACTGCACTGGAAGCGACTCGTCCGTTCCGTTAGGGTTCGTTGAGTTTGCCGCCGTTTGATTGTGGTAGTTGTATGGATGACTGTACGGGTATGCGTACGCGCCGTAGAGCCATAAGCCTGGAAAGAAACCGAGGGCTGCGCCGCCTAGCAAGTATGGCGCCACACCGCGTGGCGAGCGAGAGCCGGCGGAATATGCGGATGTTGAACCTCCGCCGTAATATCTGCCTCCGCCATAACTCGGTGCGGCGCCGGTACCAGCGCTGCCACGACCGCCGGACGAACTGAAAGTAGATGTTAGCCACCGGTGTCGGCAACAAGCAGCAGACGCCGGACTTACCCTGCGGCCCCGGAGCCTGGACTAGATGAACCACTTGAGGATGATCCACTACTGCGGCCACCTCCGCCAGACGAGCCGCCACCTCCGCCAGACGAGCCGCCACCTCCGCCAGACGAGCCGCCACCTCCGCCAGACGAGCCGCCACCTCCGCCAGACGAGCCGCCACCTCCGCC
>JAABUY010005015.1_pt1 | contig 13530 bp, 8 predicted proteins | sample 5560271 | NCBI WGS metagenome assembly JAABUY01 (sample SAMN10711886, study PRJNA513374) | rock metagenome | isolation source: Antarctica rocks | place: Antarctica: Victoria Land, University Valley
GGGGCTTGGGTTTCGCCAGTTCCTGCTCCGCGGGCTCGACCGTGTCCGCGGCGAGTGGAGCCTCGTGACCGTGGCTTGGAACATGAAGCGGATGTTCGTCCTTGCGGCCACAAACTGAGGCGGAAGCGCGCCAACTGGGCCTGGAATGGCACCGCCGCGGGGCGCCACGGTGCCATTCTGGCCGCCATACTCTTCAGCCAGCGCGTTCGACCGCCAAAAACCGCCCCAGCTCCACCCAGCAACGCATGATCGGCCCAGGCACGCGAAATCACTCGCAAACTCACTCCGACAGACTGCTAGGAGCCTGTCGGACTTAAGCCTGTCACGCAACTATCTAAAAGGAATACCGATCTGAGCGCAATTCCACTATGGTTCCAGGCGAACGCGAGACATAATATTCCAAAAAATCCCGATTTTTGCTTAAGTCCGACAGGCTGCTAGGGACAAAGTTTCTAACACATTGCATTAGCACAACGTCTTCTCGATCTGTATACGTTATTATCGCGGTATCGAGTGTGGTGATATCTAGGGCGGACAGGACTATTGTAAGTAGGATCGGCGAGATTGTTGCCGCTCCTACCAACTTTGTCCCTAGAACCCAAGACTCCATCAGGCGCGCATCCCAGGCGGCCCAGGCGGCTCACCTCCAAGGCGCAACCACACCTGAGTGGCCCATGGAGCCAACCTGCCCCGTGGCCAAACAGAAAACTCGGTCCTGGCGCCCTGACAGTCCCAGAACCGATGCAAGTTCGACCCGCCGCTACTCCGCCGCTGTCGCCATCGCCCCTACCGGCGTCACCCGGGCCGCGCAGAACTTGAACTCCGGGATCTTGCCGAACGGGTCCAATGCCGGGTTGGTCAGCAGGTTGGCCGCCGCCTCCGCGTAGCAGAATGGCAGGAACACCATGTTCTCCGGCACGTCGCGGTCGCTGCGCACCTTCACCTCCACCACGCCACGCCGCGTCTCCAGCCGGATGCGCTCCCCAGGCGTGATCTGCATGCGCCACAGGTCCTTGGGGGACATGAAGGCCACGGCCTCCGGCTCGATGGCGTCCAGTACCGCGGCGCGCCGGGTCATGGAGCCCGTGTGCCAGTGCTCCAGCACGCGCCCGGTGGAGAGCACCATCGGAAACTCCCCGTCCGGCAGCTCGTCGGGCGGAACGACGCTGGCGGGCACGATCCTGGCGCGGCCGCTTGCCGTCGGAAAGCCGGCGTAGAAGATGATCTCGTTGCCAGGCTTGTCCGGGGCATCGACCGGGTAGGTCACGGCGCCCTCGCGGACGACTCGGTCCCAGGTGATGTTGGCGAATGACGGCATCACCTGCGCCATCTCCGTGAACACCTCAGCCGGCCCGGCGTAGTTCCAGGGTAGGCCCATGCGCTGGGCGATGGATTGGATGATCATTAGATCCTGCCGCGCCTCGCCGGGCGGGTCCAGCACGGGATTGGCGATCTGCACCCGGCGGTCGGTGTTGGTAAAGGTGCCGGATTTCTCCGCGAACGCCGACGCCGGCAGCACCACGTCCGCATGGAACGCCGTCTCCGTCAGGAACAGGTCCTGCACGACCAAGTGCTCCAGCTTCGCCAGCGCCTCGCGGGCATGGTTCAGGTCGGGGTCGGACATCGCGGGGTTCTCCCCCTCGACATACATGCCGCGTATCGAGCCCGCGTGGATCGCGTCCATGATCTCGACGACCGTGAGGCCGCGGACGGGATCGATCGGGCTGTTCCAGTAGGTCTCGAAGTGTTCGCGGATGGCCGGGTTCTCGACGGACTGGTAGTCGGGCAGCACCATCGGGATCAGCCCGGCGTCACTGGCACCCTGCACGTTGTTCTGACCGCGAAGGGGGTGCAGCCCGGTGCCGGGCCGGCCGATCTGGCCGGTCACCAGCGCCAGCGCGATCAGGCAGCGCGAGTTGTCGGTGCCGTGGACGTGCTGGCTGATGCCCATGCCCCAGAAGATCAGGCTGGTGCGCGCCGTCGCATACAGCCGCGCAACCTCGCGGATCTCCGCGGCGGGGATGCCGCACACCGCCTCCATCCGCTCGGGCGGGAAGTCTTGGATGCGCCGCTTCAGCTCCTCGTAGCCCTCAGTGTAACCGGCGATATACTGGGCGTCGGTCAGGCCCTCGGTGATGATGGTGTGCAGCATCGCGTTGAGCAGCGCCACGTCGGAGCCGGGCTTGAAGGCCAGGTGGCGGTGGGCATGGCGCGACAACGTCTGGTGGCGCGGGTCGATGACGATCAGCTTGGCGCCATTCTTCTTGACGGCGTTCTTGATGAAGGTCGCAGCGACCGGGTGGTTCACGGTCGGGTTGGCGCCGATGACGATGATGACCTCGGCATCCAGCGCCGCCATGAACGGGGCCGAGACTGCGCCGGAGTTCAGCCCCTCCATCAGCGCCGCGACGGAGCTGGCGTGGCACAGCCGGGTGCAGTGGTCCACGTTGTTGCTGCCGAAGCCGGTGCGCACCAGCTTCTGGAACAGGTAGGCCTCCTCGTTGGACCCCTTGGCCGAGCCGAAGCCGGCAAGGGCGCGGGGGCCGTTCTCAGTGCGGATGCGCGATAGGCCGCTGGCGGCGCGATCCAGCGCCTCGTCCCAGGTCGCCTCGCGGAAGTGGGTCCAGGGGTTGGCGGGATCCACCTGGTCCTGCGCATGCTTGGGCATGTTGTCGAGCCGGATGAGCGGCTTGGTCAGGCGGTGCGGGTGGTGGATGTAGTCGAAGCCGAACCGGCCCTTAACGCACAGGCGGTTCTTGTTGGCCGGGCCGTCGCGGCCCTGCGCATAGACCACCTTCTTGTCCAGGACTTCATACGTCACCTGGCAGCCGACGCCGCAATAGGGGCACAGGCTGTCTACCTTCTTGTCGGGCCAGGCGATGCGCTGCTCGGCCTCGTTCAGGTAGGCCGCAGGCATCAGGGCGCCGGTGGGGCAGGCCTGCACGCACTCGCCGCAAGCGACGCAGGTGCTGCTGCCCATCGGGTCATCGAAGTCGAACACGATCTTGCTGTCGGCGTTGCGGTAGGCCATGCCGATGACGTCGTTGACCTGGACCTCGCGGCAGGCGCGGACGCACAGGTTGCACTGGATGCAGGCGTCCAGGTTGACGCGCATGGCGGGGTGGCTGGGGTCGTGCGCCCAGCGCTCCACGGCCGGGAACCGGCTTTCCGTCACACCGGTCTTGTCCGCCCAGGTCCAGAACGGCGATGTCGGGTCGTGCGAGGTCTCGCGGGCCGGCTGGTCGGACACCAGCAGCTCCATGACCATGGCCTGCGCCTTCTTCGCGCGCTCGGTTTGGCTGCGGACCTTCATGCCGACGGCAGGCATACGCTTGCAGGACGGGGCCAGCACGCGCTCGCCCTCAATCTCCACCATGCAGACACGACAGTTGCCGTCGGGGCGATAGCCCGGCTCGGGCCGGTGGCAAAGGTGCGGTATCTCGGTGCCGACGCGCCGGGCCACATCCCAGATGCTCTCGCCGGCCAGGGCGAACACGCGCTCGCCGTCCAGCTCGAACGCCAGCCCCTGCGTCTCGGTGGTGGTGCGGTCGAGGTCCTGCGGCCCCTCGGTCATCGTCGAACTGCTCATTCCGCGGCCCTCCTACCATTCAGCAAATGGGGAAAATACTTAAGCAGGCAAGTCAGCGGGTTGGACGCGGCCTGGCCGAGGCCGCAGATGCTGGCGTCGAGCATGACCTGGCTCAGCTCCCACAGCAGGTCGGTGTCCCAGACATCCCGCTCCATCAGCATCCGCGCCTTCTGGGTGCCGGTGCGGCAAGGCGTGCACTGGCCGCAACTTTCGTCCCCGAAGAAGCTCATGAGGTTGCGGACCATGGCCGGGATGTCGTCCGCTTCCGAGAAGATGACGACGGCCGCCGAGCCGATAAAGCAGCCGTATTTCTCCAGCGTGCCGAAGTCGAGCGGGATGTCGTTCATGTGGCCCGGCAGGATGCCGCCGGATGCGCCGCCGGGCAGGTAGCCGGCCAGGATGTGCCCGTCCAACATGCCGCCGCAGTGTTCGTCAATCAGCTCCTGCGCAGTCAGCCCCGCGGGGGCCAGCTTGACACCCGGCTCCTTGACGCGGCCCGACACGGAATAGCTGCGCAAGCCCTTGCGCCCGTTGCGGCCGTGGCTGTTCCACCACTCGCCGCCGCGCTCGACTAGGTCGCGCACCCAGAACAGCGTCTCGATGTTGTTGATGAGCGTCGGACGGCCGAACAGGCCGACCTGGTAGGGGTAGGGCGGCTTGTGCCGGGGCAGGCCGCGCTTGCCCTCGATGCTTTCCAGCATCGAGCTTTCCTCGCCGCAGATGTATGCGCCGGCGCCGCGGCGCAGGTGGATGGTGGAGCCGCCCGGCGGCAGCTTGGCGAGCTCCCCTGTCAGGATTGCGCGCTGCACGGGATATTCGTCGCGCAGGTAGATATAGATGTCCGCGGCCTCGACGACGTGCGCGCCGATCAGCATTCCCTCCAAGAAGCGGTGCGGGTCCGTGTTGAGGTAGAGGCCGTCCTTGAATGTGCCCGGCTCACCCTCGTCGCCGTTCACCGCCATCATCCGCGGCGCCGGCTCGTTGCGGACAGCGCGCCACTTGCGCCCGACCGGGAACCCGGCGCCGCCCAGGCCGCGCAGCCCGGCCTCGTCCAGCTTGGTCAGCACCTCCTCGACCCCGACCTCGCCGGAGCGGATGCGGCCCAGCAGCGCATAGCCGCCACCGGCCACGTAGGCATCATAATCCACGTAATTTGCATAGACATGCGCGTGCGTGTCTCCTGCGGCAACGGCGGCGGCCACGGCGTCCGCACTGGTGTTCCGCAGGAAGTTGTGGCCGACCTCCGCCACCGGCGCGTGGTGGCACAGGCCGACGCAGGGGGCGCGGACGACGCGGGCGCCGGGCAGGGCGCCGCTGGCCTCGCGCGCCTTCAGGTCGGCATACAAGGCCTCGGCGCCGAACATGGCGCAGGTGACCGTGTCGCACACGCGCACGACGGTGGAGGCCAGGTCGGGCGCGCCCTCCCGGACGACGTCGAAGTGGTCGTAGAACGTCGCGGTCTCGTAAACCTCGGCATAGGCCAGCCGCACCTCGTCCGCGAGCGCCGCCAGGTGAGGCGCCGAGATCTGGTGGTAGGTGTCCTGGATCAGGTGCAAGTACTCGATCAGCATGTCCCGCTGGCGCGGCGCATGACCTAGCAGGGCGGCGATCTCGTGCTTGGCCTGCGGCTGGACCTCACGGCCCTTCGGGGTGGATCGTGCGCGTCCCCCTCGTCCCGGGTGCTCAAAGCGCCTGACGTTTGACGTCGCATCCTGCATGACCGTCCCTCCCCTATACATTATACCAGACACGCTGGTTTTGACCTAACATATGTGAGCCGGCCGGCATGTCAGTGCGTTGCTGCGCCAATGAACCCGAAACTTGGATAACAAGCGGCATTCTTCTCCGCTGCGTGACGCAGGAGCGGTGGTCCTGCGTCACGCAGCGTTGGTCGTCTGGTTGGGTTGCTAGGGGCAATAGACCGGCGGCATCCAACCGGGTCGCTGATGCGCCCGGCCCGCTGCTATGTGGTGGCCTTGTGCGCCGAACCGCCACCCAGTTGCAGCCAGATCGTCTTCGTCTCCGTATAAGCCTCCAGTGCCGAGCGCCCGAGGTCACGGCCAATGCCGGACTCGCCGCCCATGCCGCCCCAGGGCAGGCGCGCATCGGTCGGGCCATAGGTATTGACCCAGACTGTCCCGGCGTTCATGCGGCTCGCGGCCCGGTGCGCCCGGTCCACGTTGGAGGTCCAGACCGCGCCGGCTAGACTGTAAGCCGTTCCGTTGGCCAGGCGCAGCGCCTCTGCCTCGTCGCCGAACCGCATGACGGAGACGACAGGCCCGAAAATCTCTTCTTGGGCGACCCGCATGCCGCCTTCCACGCCGGACAACACCGTCGGCTGCACGAAGTAGCCTCGGTTGCCGATGCGGCCGCCACCCGCGACGAGCTTTGCGCCTTCATTGAGACCGATTTCAATGTATCCCAGCACGCCCTCCATCTGCTTGCAAGAAATAACCGGCCCCATAGTGGTCTCTGCATCTGCCGGGTCGCCAACGCGCAGGCTGGCAACGCGCGCCGCCAACCGTGCCACGAACTCGTTATGGATGCTGTCCTCCACGATGATCCGGGTGGCCGCCGAGCAGACCTGGCCGGCGTTGAAAAACGCGCCATTGGCGACCTGCCGCACCGCGGCGTCCAAGTCCGCATCGGCGAACACCACTGCTGCCGCCTTACCGCCAAGTTCCAGGCCCACCCGCGTCACGTGCTCCGCCGCCGCCCGCATGATGGTCTTGCCCACGCCTGGGGAGCCGGTGAAGGCGATCTTGTCGATCCCGGGATGTGAGACGAGCGCGTTGCCAGCCACCGTGCCGGGGCCAGGGATCACGTTCAGCACACCGGGCGGGATGCCGGCCTCCAGCGCGGCGGCGCCGAGCCACAGGGCCGAAAGCGGCGTCAGCTCCGCCGGTTTCATGACCACGGTGCATCCGCAGGCCAGCGCCGGGGCGACCTTCCAGACCGCGTTCATAAGCGGGAAATTCCAGGGCACGATTGCCGCGACCACGCCCACCGGGGACAGCGTGGTATAGGTGAGCGCGTCCGCGCGCACGGGAATGACGTCGCCCGAAAGCTTGTCGGCCCACCCAGCGTAGTGCTCCAGCGTGTCGATGGCGTTTGTTACATCCTGACGGCGCGTCGCCGCGAGCGGCTTGCCCCCGTCAAGGCTTTCCAGCAAGACGATTTCCTCAAAACGCTGTCTCAGTATCTCGGCAAGGCGGTTCAGGACGCGGCCGCGCTGCGCGCCGGTCATGGCGCCCCATGGACCGTTAAGCGCCCGGCGTGCTGCAGCCACCGCGGCGTCAACATCGGACGCCCCCGCCCGCGCTACCTGGGCAATAACCTCTTCCGTGGCCGGGTTGAGCGTCGTGAACTGGCTTCCGGTCTGGGCATCGGCCCATTCGCCATCAATCAGCAGCTTGGTGCGGGGCAAGGCAACAGATAGGCTCATGACGGATTCCGATCGCAGATGAGACTTGCAGCATTGTCCAGGGTGCCTGAAGGATCAAACTGGATCTACGAAGGACCTCATCGGAATATCCGATCAACGCTGGCCCGGCAGCTCCAGCATCGCAGCAACGTCCAACAAGCTGGACTCTGCCAGGAAGGCCTTGGCCAATGGAGAAAGCGGATCGCGATTGCTGGCCACCAGCCCAACGACGTGGAGTGTCGACGGCTGGTCAAGTGGCAGCGCACGCAGGTCTGCACCAGTGCCGAGCACAGCCAGTAAGCTGTGCGGGACGATGCTCGACCAGCCACCCAGTCGGACATGGGCACAGATCGCCAGCATGGACGTTGTCTCCATCTGCGGTCTGGGCGCCGGGCCACCAACCTCCCGAATGATGCGGTTGATTATACGCCGGTTCTGCATGTCGGAACTCAGCAAGCAAAGCGGCAACGTGGCTGCTTCCTGCCAGGACACACGGTCCTGGCTGCCGAGCGGGCCGGGTGACGAGGTCAGCAGGACGTAGCGCTCTCGATAAAGTGGCAGCGAGCGCACGTTGGTCAGCGGCTCATTGTCCAGGTATGTAAGCCCCGCTTCCAAGTCGAAGCTTTCCAGCCCGCGCTGAATTTGCACCGAGGTCATCGAGGTCACATCAGCAGTCACGTTCGGATGGTAGCGGCAGAATGGAGTCACAATGAGCGGGGCAGCCGCGATTGCGGTCGGAATGACGCCGAGGCGCAGGCGCCCGCTCAAGCCGTGCCGCATTTCAGCCAATTCTTGCTCAAGCCCGTTCTGGTCCGCCAGCATCAGCTGCGCCCAGTCCAGCACTCGTCTTCCTTCCGGAGAAAGATCGCGGAAGCGCTGTCCCCCACGATCAATCAGCGGCACACCCAATTCGGCTTCGAGTTGCTTGATCGCCTCTGACAAAGTCGGCTGCGTTACGTTGCAGGCTGCGGCAGCGCGACCGTAGTGCTTCTCGCGAGCGAGGGCGACGAAGTAGCGAAGGTGCCGGAGGTTCATGCGAGAGGCTTGGCTCGCCAGCTCGATTGCTGCAAGCTGATCCTGCTGAAGTAAAACTTTGGCCGCTCAGTGCGCCCTCGCGTACGCGTTTGGCCACTTGGCCTTTGAAATGCGCCATTAACCGGCGCGGGGTCCGTTGCTCCGCCACACCTCCCTGCTGGGGTGTTCGGATTCCTTACGGAACCGTCCACCTCGCGGGGGAAGCCCATCACCAGGCTACCTCACCACCTTGCCGCGCCAACGCCGTGGCTCAGCCCATCGCTCCACAGATGGCGCCCCACCCCGCTTGCCTAACAGCGTTCATACCTCTTCAATCGGCAAGGTTCCACATCCCCACTGGCCAAGGATGTGCATCCGATCGCTTTCGAGGCTCTTCGGTGGTTGTTTGTTCTTCAGCTCGGGAACGTATGAGCCCCTCAGTGCGTCTGGCGCGACGGCCAAAATGCCGGCCCGAGTATTCGGCTCCGCCATCGCTTCCTCCAGCGCTTCTGGGTCGATCCATGTCATCCGTCCCAACTCCATGCGGGCATAGACAAGCCCAGTCTCGCGGCTCGCGAAGCTGACAGTCGTGAGCAGCCGTACGCACCGTTCGAGGAAGCGTGTGTTGCTTTCTGGTACCGCAGCCCGTGAATCCGGGTAAACGTCGTCCGCGCATCTCGCGTTCACGTTGATCTTTCGATAGCGCTCAACGTCGAGGATGCACTTGACATCGAGGATGGTCATGTCCCGGTTCCATCCGAAGGCGATGGTGCGCGGCCGCTCGCCATGCGGAACGCTATTGTCAAGAAATTCGTAATGCACTCGTTTTGTTGTCCGCATCGCCCAGGTGAAGAACAGGTCCGGCATGCCCGTAAATGCCTCGACATTATGCGCAAGCAGATCGTCCACAGCCTTGTAACGTCCCACACGCAGTCCGCGTTCCCAGGCGCGCTCAACGGTAATGTGCGGCGGAGTAACCATAAAGAAGAGATACACGAGATCGGCGAAGCGCGTGATCATCGTACTAGTCGTCTCATCAACGTCTGCTGCAAAACTATCGAACCGGAAACGGTCGATCAAAAGATGCGGTATCTCCGCACGCTCGCCTTTCCGTCCCATGTAGCGGTCCAGCTTCGAGTCGATGATGGCGAGCTCATCCCCAGTAAACATACCCGCATATTTATAGTTGTCTCCGAGTGAACTGAAGTCAAGAAGATACTTCCTCCAAATGTCAGGGCTGATAAGCGCAAATTGTTGCCAATCAATGCCAATCTCTGCTGCGAGCCTCTTCTGGTACGGGCGCATCGTACTCTTGCCGGAGGCCGAAGCTCCCTTTGTATTCATTGCGAAAGGTCGTTCTTGGAAGGGCAGTAGCTGATATCCCTCAGCTTGCGCCGCCTCCCGGAACCAGGAGTCGACGAGTTGGCTGATAATTTCTGTAACATGGCGGTTGCAGGCAATGCCGGTGACGATGGATGCGAGCACATTTGCATCGCCCCAAATGCGACCGTGCTTCCCGCGCACCGCTGACACCACTCTGATCAGCGTCTGATACGCCATCATGGCGAGCGGGTCGCTCGTACTTGATGCGGCCTTTTCCGCCCACTGCCCGAGAAAACGCTCTTCGCGATCACGAGCATTCTCGTGCTGGGCTACGTCTTGCCTCTCGCGAAATCGCCAGCGCAGGAAGCCGAACCGCCCACTCTGCCGGGCATCTTGGGCCGGAACCGCGACCGCGCCGAGCCGCATGGAACCGAGCACGCTTTCAGACTCGGCGTTGATCAACGCTGACAATTTCTGCTCGGCTTCCTGATACGCGCTCACGACCTTTGGCATGTGCGGCGCTATGTGCCTCGTCAGAATTGTATGCGTCATGTGTCGAAAACTGACGCCGAGATCATCAACCTCTGACCCATCAGGCACGGAAAGCTCGCCGGTCACTCGAATAAGGAGCTCGTGTACCACCAGGCGTTCGGGTCGGAAAACCACGAGCTCATCAACTTCGAGTCCCGTTAAGTCATGTAGCTCGCGCACTTCCTCATAGCTCTTAAACGCGTTTTCCGATCTGTAAATCGTCGCGAGAGGTGCCAGCCGGGATGGAAGGCGGGCCTGAATGCCCGGGTTCCAAGGACCATGTTCCATTGCCTCAACGGGGACTTGCGAGATCGTCATGAAGCGCACCAGGCAAGCAAGAACTGGAGGTGTTTGCCACAGGAGGCAAAACGTTGATACGGAAGCTCCAACCAGAAATTCCCCAGTTAGGCGTATTCATGCACCAAGGTCTGCGCCAAGTGAGCCGTGCCCAGAGCCAACTCTTACGCCAGTACAGCCTCGCTGCCAACTCACACTCTGCAATCTTGCATCAAAATGACAGGATATCACTGTCCACGCGGTAGCTCACCAAAGATCAATGTGGGTGAGCTTCTTGCCTTGCCGTGCTGGCGACAGGGTCGCCGCATGCAAACGCTGCGTCATCCAGCATCTTGTGTCGGCCGGGCCGGTGGTGTCGCGTAGGTGGTGGAATCGGGTGGTGGCGTAGTCTCCGGCTTATTCAATGAGCCATGACCGGCGTTTGCGTGCCGGCGGAGACTACGCCATGAAACAGGGTAGCACGACAAGGGAAGCGGGCGGCACGGGCTATTTGCGGGGGATGCCTGGTTTGGCCCGATCGAGGCGGGCATCCGGGAGCGCGTCCGCGGGTTTATCGAGGAGCTGCTGGAGCAGGAGCTGACGGCGGCGCTGGGGCGCAGCAAATCTGAGCGGGCTGCGGGCGAGCCGAAGGGCTACCGGAATGGCACGCGGGAGCGGCAGTTGCTGGGCAGCTTCGGCCCGGTCGAGGTTGAGGTGCCCCGCGCCCGCATGGCCGCGGCTGACGGCACCACCACGGAGTGGCGCAGTGCGGCACTGCCCCGCTACGCCCGGATGACGCGCCAGGTCGAGGCGCTGATCGCAGGGGCTTATCTGGCTGGCACCAACACGCGCCGGGTCAAGCGGGCGCTGTCGGCCCTGTTTGCGGGCGCGGTGGGCAAGGACGTGGTCAGCAGGACGTGGCGCAAGGTCAAGGTGGACTGGGAGGCATGGGGCAAGCGCGACCTGGCCGATGAGGACGTGGTGTGCCTGATCCTGGACGGGACCGTTGTGCGGGTGCGCCTGGACCGCAAGGCGACGAACAACTCGTTGCTGGTCGTGCTCGGCGTGCGGCGTGACGGGCAGAAGGTGCTCCTGGCCGTGCGCAACATGGGCGGCGAGAGCGAGGCCGCCTGGCGCGCCATCCTGGACGGCCTGATCGCCCGCGGCCTGCGCACGCCGGAGTTCCTCATCACCGACGGCGGGGCCGGCCTGGAGCGGGCGCTGGCGGCGTTGTGGCCCGATGTGCCGGCGCAGCGCTGCACCGTCCACAAGCACAGGAATCTTTTGGCCCACGCGCCGGATGCGCTGCACGAGGAGGTCACGGCCGACTACACGGACATGATCTACGCCGACACGCCCAAGGCCGTCCAAGAGCGCCGGCGCGCGTTCCTGCGCAAGTGGCGCCTACGGTGCCCGGCGGTGGCCACCAGCCTGGAAGAAGCAGGCGACCGCCTGTTCGCCTTTCTCCGTCTGCCCTTGTCGCAGTGGAAGTCGGCCCGGACCACCAACGCCATCGAGCGGCTGCACGAGGAGTTCAAGCGGCGCATCAAAACACAACCTGATTATGCATCTTCCTCAGCCGTTTCCGGCCTGGTACGATCCGCGGACAAAGACGATCTAAGCGGAGGACGGTGATGGCTCGCAATGCGGTGCAGTTCCAGAAAGGGCTCAGCGAGCCTGCGTTTGATCGGCAGTATGGCAGCGAGGAGCAGTGCCGAGCGGTGGTGATTGCGGCGCGGTGGCCCGACGGGTTCCAATGCCCAGGCTGCGGCGGGCGGGAGCACAGCGTGGTGAAAACCCGCGACCTGTTCCAATGCACCGCGTGCCGCCGGCAAACCTCGCCCATCGCCGGGACGATCTTCGCCTCGACCAAGCTGCCGCTGCGCACCTGGTTTCGCGCGATGTATCATCTGACGCAAAGCAAGCAGGGCATCTCCAGCATCGAACTGGGCCGGCGCTTGGGTGTCACGCAAACCACGGCCTGGGTGATCAAGCACAAGCTTGCGCAGGTCATGATGGAGCGCGACGCGGGCAAGCCGCTGACCGGGCGGGTCGAGATCGACGACGCCTACCTCGGCGGCGAGCGCTCGGGCGGCAAGCGGGGACGCGGCGCGCCGGGCAAGACGCCGTTCGTCGCTGCGGTGGAGACGACGCCGGAGGGCAAGCCGGTCCGCCTGAAGCTCGGCCGGGTCACCAGCTTCTGCAGCGCGTCCCTGTCGAGCTTTGCCAAGCGCAGCCTTGATCTAGCCTGCACAGTGGTCAGCGACGGATTGCAGTGTTTTGGCGGGGTGACCGACACGGGATGCGAGCACCAAGCCATCAAGACCGGATCGGGTCCAGCCGCGGCACGCGTGCCCGCCTTCAAGTCGGTCAACACGGCGCTGGGCAACATTAAGGCTGCGATCACCGGCACCTATCGCGCGATCAGCGCCAAGCACGTACCGCGCTACTTGGCCGAGTTCGAATACCGCTTCAACCGGCGATACGATCTGGCCGCGATGATGCCGCGTCTGTGCTGGGCCGGCGTGCGGACTGTGCCCATGCCCTATCGGCTGCTGAAATTGACTGAGGTTTATGCGTAATCAGGAAACACAAACTGTGCTGCCCTCGGCCGAAACCGCCGCCATGCTGTTCTGGGCGTTGATGGCGTCCGGCGGCGTGGTTCAAAGAGGGGTTACACACGCAGCCGGGTTGACGACGCCACGACGGATGATGGCACCCTGGTTCCTTTAGGTGTGGTGCGCGTATGGATCGATACGTTGGCGCGGCAGCGAACCTGCCCGAGAGTGATCGTAAGGACCTGGCCGTTCAGGCGTTGGCGCGATCGGCGCCAATCAGTGATCTGGCGGCCCGGCATGGCGTGAGCCGCAAGTTCGTCTACCAGCAGACGCACATAGCCCATGCGGCGTTGGACGACGCCTTCTTGTCTGCCGCGCCGCAAGAGCCGGAACAGGAGGTGCTGTTCGAGTTGACGGTCACCAAGAGCTGGCTGCGCCAGGCGATCGTCGGGCTGACGCTGATCTGCCGCAGCTCGTATCGCGGCGTCGTCGAGTTCCTGCGCGACCTGCTGGGTGTGCCCGTCAGCCTGGGCTGCGTCCACGACGTGCTCGAGGCGGCCACACGGCAGGCGAGCGCGATCAACCACGGCCAGGACCTGTCAGGCATTCGTGTGGGCTTGCATGACGAGATCTTCCAGGGCGCCACGCCGGTGCTGGCCGGCGTCGATGCGGCATCGACGTATTGCTACATCCTAGCAGCCTGTCGGAGTGAAGTTGCGAGCTATTTCGTGTGCCTGGGCTAATCATGCGTTGCTGGGTGGCGCTGGGACGGTTTCTCGCGGTCGAACTTGCTGACTGAGGAGTATGGTGGCCAA
>JAABUY010005019.1_pt1 | contig 13521 bp, 12 predicted proteins | sample 5560271 | NCBI WGS metagenome assembly JAABUY01 (sample SAMN10711886, study PRJNA513374) | rock metagenome | isolation source: Antarctica rocks | place: Antarctica: Victoria Land, University Valley
CGATACTTCGGCTGACGCCTCACGGGGTGATCGCGGAAAAGCCCCTTGCACCCATGATGGCGGAAGCTGTCGCAGAGTCAAGCGACGTACCTCACCAACCAGAACCACTCTATTTGGGTATACCCCAACGAGCCGTCCGCGTGAGACACTTTCCTTGTGCCATTAGGGTTGCTTTGAGCATTCTGGAACGATAGCGTCCCGGGGTCTAGATCCTTCCGGAACAATCATGGCCGCCTACGGCTACGCCCGCGTCAGCACCTTCGACCAGGACCTCACCATCCAGCAGCGGGCGCTGCGGGCCGCCGGCTGCGGTGTGGTCCGGGCCGAGAAGGCGAGCGGCAGCCGACGCGACGGCCGGACCGAGCTGCAGGTGCTGCTCGACTTCGTGCAGCCGGGCGACACCCTGGTCGTCACCCGCATCGACCGCCTCGCCCGTTCGCTGAAGGACCTGCAGGACATCGTCCACGAGCTGAAGGGTCGCGGCGTCACCCTGCGCGCGACCGAGCAGCCGGTGGACACCGGCACGGCGGCCGGCAAGGCGTTCCTCGACATGCTCGGCGTGTTCGCGGAGTTCGAAACCAACCTGCGCCGCGAGCGGCAGCTCGAGGGGATCGCGCTGGCCAAGACCCGCGGTGTCTATCGCGGCCGCAAGCCGAGCATCGACGGAGCGGAGATCCGGCGGCTGCGCGAGCAGAACGGCCTCGGTCCGACCGCCATCGCCCGCCGGCTCGGCATCGGCCGCGCCAGCGTTTATCGCGCGCTCGGGGTCGGGTAGTGGCCGGGGGCGGTCGCCGTGCGGTGCCGCCCGAAACCCTTGTCGGCCTGCGCCGCCGGCTGGATACCCTGCCCGGCCGCCATCCCGACCGGGCCCGCATGATCGAGCAGGCCGCCTCGCTCTACGACGTCTCCGCCACCACGCTCTATCGCCAGCTCCGTACCCTGCACCGGCCTCGTCCCGTGCGTCGTGCCGACCGCGGCCAGCCGCGCAAGGTGCCGATCGCCGAGCTGGAGCGCTGGTGCGAGATTATCGCCGCCCTGAAACTACGCACCACCAACAAGAAGGGCCGGCACCTCTCGACGGCCCGTGCCCTGGCGCTGATGGAAGAGCACGGCATCGAGACGCCGGACGGCTTGGTGCGCCTGCCGCCCAAGGTGCTGACCCGGCCGACCGCAGACCGCTACCTGCGCCAGTGGGGCTTCGACCAAGTGCGCCTCGCCCGCGGGCCGGCGGCGGTGCGCTTCCAGGCGCGGCGCTCCAACGAGATGTGGCACTTCGATCTGAGCCCGTCCGACCTCAAGCACGTCGCGCATCCGCTCTGGAGCGAGCCTGGCCGGGGCGCCCCTACCCTGATGCTCTACAGCGTCGTCGATGACCGTTCCGGCGTCGCCTACCAGGAATACCGCTGCGTCTACGGCGAGGACGTGGAGGGGGCGCTGCGCTTCCTGTTCAACGCGATGACGGCCAAGCCCGACGATGGCGGCCTGGTCGCGCAAGGCATCCCGGAGGCCCTCTACTGCGACAATGGTCCGATCACGAAGAGCCGGGTGTTCCAGCGTGTGCTCGACTGCCTCGGCGTGCGGCTGATGACGCACCTGCCCGCCGGCAAGGACGGGCGGCGCGTGACGGCGCGGAGCAAGGGCAAGGTGGAACGCCCGTTCCGCACCGTGAAGGAGGCGCACGAGACGCTCTACCACTTCCACAAGCCGGAGAACGAGGCGGAGGCAAACCTGTGGCTGCACCGCTACCTGGCCACCTACAACGGCCAGCAGCACCGTGGCGAACCCCACAGCCGGACCGAGGACTGGCTGACGAACCTGCCCGAGACCGGCGTGCGCGCGATGTGCGCCTGGGAGCGCTTCTGTGCCTTTGCCCGCGAGCCAGAGCGCCGGCAGGTGGGCGGCGACGCGCGGGTCAGCGTGGACGGCGCGTCCTACGAGGTGGATGCCGATCTTGCCGGCGAGACTGTGCTGCTGTGGTGGGGCCTGTTCGACCGCGATCTCTACGTCGAGTGCGGGGAGCGCCGGTTCGGCCCCTACACCCCGGTCGGTGGCCCCATCCCGCTGCATCGCTATCGCGCGCACCAGAAGACCAGGGGCGAGGAGCGGGCCGACCGCATTGCCGCCCTTGCCGACCGGCTCGGCCTGCCGCGCGCTGCCCTCGATGGCCAGCCCGACCTGACCGGGATGGCGGCGCCGGTCCCCATGCGATCGGCACCGGCCAAGGTGGCGTTCTGCGATCCAGACCCGTTCCAGGAGATCGCCTTTCCGAACGCCGTGCGGGCCAAGCTCGCTATCGCCGACCTGCTCGGCCGCCCTCTGGCGCGGCTGTCCGTCGAGGAGCGGGACTGGATCAACGGCCTGCTCGGCGAGACCCTTGGCAAGACCGCGGTGCTGGCGCGCGTGCGCGAGCACTTCATGGCGCCACGTGTGGCCGCCGCCAGCGCCGGGACAGGCGAGGAAGGCATCCCATGCTGACCGAGGTGACGAAGTTCTACGGCTTGACGGGCGATCTGCAGGCGGCTGGCTACTATGAGACCGAGCATCACCGCCAGGTCTGCCGCGAGGTGCGCGCGGCCATTCTTGCCGGCCGGCTGGTGGCGATCGCGGGCATGGTGGGCAGCGGCAAGACGGCGTTGCTCCGCCACCTCCAGGCCGACCTGATGCGCGAGAACAAGGTGCTGGTGTCCAAGTCGCTCGCGGTGGACCAGGAGCGCACCACAATCGCCACCCTGATCGACGCCCTGTTCTATGATCTCTCGCCGGAGGGGGAGGTCCGCATCCCAAAGCAGGGCGAAAAGCGCGAGCGCGAGCTGCGCGCCCTGTTCCGGCGCCGACGCAAGCCGGTCGCGCTGTTCGTCGACGAGGCCCACAACCTGCACCCCAAGACGCTGACCGGACTGAAGCGACTCATGGAGGTGATAACCGACGGCGGAGGACGGCTCTCCGTCGTGCTGGCGGGCCATCCCAAGCTCAGGAACGACCTGCGCCGGCCCACCATGGAGGAGATCGGCTATCGCACCAGTTCGTTCGCCTTCGAGGGCATTGCCGGGCAGCAGCGCGACTATATCGACTGGCTGCTCGCTGCCTCGGCGGCGCAGGGCACGACACCGGGTGAGTTGATCACCGAACCCGCGATCGAGCTTCTGGCCGCACGCCTGCGCACCCCCTTGCAGGTCGAGCAGCACCTGACACTGGCGTTCGAGGAGGGCTTCCGGGTCGGCGAGAAGCCGGTCACGGCCGAGGTGGTCGAGGCGGTGCTGTCGCGCCAGCTCGACGACCTGGAACCCAAGCTGACCCGACACGGCTACAACGTCCGGACCTTGTCCGAGCAGTTCAACGCCAGGCCGGCCGAGATCAAGCGTCTGCTCCGCGGCGAGCTGGAGGCAGCGTGCACCCGCGAACTCACCGACGAGATGCTCGCTGCCGGTTTGCCGCTGTGATCCGGGTCAGTGACGCCGATCGTGAGCACGCACCGACGATGTCGAGCACCGATCACCAAACGTGAGCATGGAGACACCTAATGTGAGCACGGCGACCTGCCCGCGATCAGCAAATCCGAGCAGGATCTGGCGATGAAAGCGAGCACAGCCGTCGATGATGTCGAGCGGCTACACCTAGCGTCACGGGTGCGAAGGTCGCCGCGGCCACCGTGCCCAAGCTGCTCGCCGCAATGGTCGGCGTGGCAGGGACACCGCCTTCCGACGACGTGGCGACCGTTCCTGTCAGGTCCACGACCGCAAGGTCGCTGGGCAGCAGACCGAGTGTTCCTGTGCTGGAGTCCGGCACGCTGACCTGCACCGTGCCCGATGCCGTCCCATCGGATCGCCACAGGCTGTAGGCGCCAGCCGCGTTAACCCCGGAGAAATAGAGGCTCCCGTCGAACACGGTCATCGACACGTTCGAGTGGTCGGACGCGTCCAGGGCAATGGGAGAGAGGCCCCCCGGACCCGCTCCCGCGACGCTGAGCTCCGAGGTGCCCCCAGCGGTTCCGTCCGACTTCCACAATCCGGTCTGACCGTCGCTGTCGATGCCTCCGAAGTAGAGGGACCCATCGAACACCGTGAGCGAAACCGGCGCGACGCCGTTCGGACCGCTGTTGGCGATCGCGAGTTCCGTCGTGCCCTGTGCGGTGCCGTCGGTCGACCACAGGCCGACGCTGCCGGACGCGTCGGCACCGGCGAAGTACGTCAGCCCTTTGAACGCGACCAAGTTCGAGGTCGTTGGATTGATGCCGGTCGCCGCAGTTCCCGTGACGGCCAGTTCGGACGTTCCGCCGGAGGTGCCATCCGACACCCACAGGCCTGTGCGGCCCGTGATGTCCGTCCCGGCGAACAGGAGCTTGCCGTTGGCGACCGTGATGTTCATGGGGTTGAGACCCGGACCATCAAGGCTGAGGTTTGTGGAATCGATGCCGAACACGGGGAGCACGGACGTGCCGATCGCCGTGCCGTCGGAGACCCAGAGCCTGCTGACACCGGTGGCGTCCAGCCCGGAGAAGTACAGTCTTCCGCCATAGGAGACGATGTCGTCGGGAGTGAGCCCCGACGAGTTCGCGCCGGCGACGGCAAGAGGATTGGTTCCAGCCGCGGTTCCGTCGCTCACGTGGAGGTCGACGTTCCCCGAAGCGTCCTGGCCCGAGAAGTAGAGCTTCCCATCGAACGCGATCAGGTTCCTGGCTTCCAGGTCGGGCACGGACGCGGATGCCGTGACCTGGCTCGCCGTGCCGGAAGGTTTGGCCAGCGCCCACAACTGGGTGCTGCCCTGAGTGCCTCCGTTGAAGTAGAGCTTGCCATTAAATGCAGTCAGGCCGGTGACAGCAGCGCCATCCAGAGGATAGCCAGTCAGGCTGAGTTCGGTTGCGCTGCCAATCAGCGAGGTGGTTTCAAAAAGCTGATTATCGTCCGTGGGTGACGTGCCCAGGAACAACAGCGACTGGTCCATCGGTGCATCTCTGTCTGAGGCGTTTGTCTATTGGTGTAGTTTTCTACATTGTGTTCTAAAAGTTAAGATACCGCTAACGTAACCGAGAAGGTGCAGCCATTCTGTAACCTACTCACCTGGGTTGGTAGCCTGATTGTGGGAGCACTGGACCGTCGACGGGGCTGTTGACGCGGGGCAGGATGGTTTGGCTGACTGGCTGCATGACGCCCGAGATTGATCCCGGCAGGCTGAGCGATGCAGAGAAGGACGCGCTGATCCTGGCGCTGTTCGCTCGCGTTGCGGCCCTGGAGAAGCGGGTCGAGGAACTGACCCGCCCGCCGAAGACGCCGGACAACTCCTTCACGCCGCCTGCGCGAGGCCACAAGCCGAACCGGCCCTCATGCGATAGGCCCCTGCGCGGCAGCCGTCCTGGGGCGGCGTGTGCCCTGGCCGAGAACCCGGACCACCTGGTCGAGGGGCGCCTGGATGCCTGCCCCGCCTGCCAAGCCCGCTTTCCCGCCTCCGCCCAAACGCCGCAGAGCGCCTACGACCGCATCGAGCTGCCGCCGGTGCGCCCGCTTGTGACCCGCGTGCACCTGTTCGGTGGGCGCTGCGTCTGCTGCGGCGTGCGCTCTGTGGCGCCTGCACCTGCGGGCCTGGAGCCTGGCTCGCCGTTCGGTCGCAGCATCGAGGCCATGGTGGTCTATCTGCATTACGCCCACGCAATCGGGCTGGAGCGGCTGCGCGCGCTGAGGGGCGAGGTGTTCGGCCTGTCCATCAGCGAGGGTGCGCTGTGCAACATCCTGGCCCGGGCACGGGCGCCGCTGGGTGCGGCTGCGACGGCGATCACCGCCACGGTGCGCGAGGCGCGAATGGTGTGCAGCGACGAGACGTCGGTGCGGGTGGCGGGCAGGACCTGGTGGGAGTGGGCGGAGCCTGCCAAAGGTTCCGGCGATGCGAAGCATCGATGGAAGGCAGGCGGAGGGGTTCGTCACCAGGGCGGCCGTGCTGCACCTGATCCGCCCCAGCCGGGGCCGGGTCGTGCCGCAGGAGGTGTTCGGGGCCGTGCGCCCCGGTGTCTGGGTGTCGGACGCGCTGGGCAGCCAGCGCGGCCACGCCGAGCGATGGCAGATGTGCCTAACGCACCTGCTGCGCGATGCGCAATGGGCCATCGAGTGCGGCGACGCGGGGTTCGGCGCGCAGTTCAGGATGTGGCTGCTGCGAGCCATGGCGATCGGGCAAAGGCGCGACGACCTGCGCGACAGCACGCTCGTGCGATATTGCCACGACCTGGAGCGACGGCTCGACCGCATCATGGCCCACGCGGTGCCGCAAGGACGCGCGGGCGAGAAGCTGTGCCGACGCATCGGCCGCTGCCGGGAGCACCTGAGCGTGTTCGTCACTGACCGCGACGTGCCGCCGACCAACAACGTCTCCGAGCGCGCGCTGCGGCCGAGCGTGGTGTTTCGCAAGGTCACCAACGCGCTCCGCTCGCAATGGGGCGCCGAGACCTATGCCGCGCTCCGATCCGTCGTCAGCACCGCAAAGACACACGGCGCAACCGTGCTGGTAGCCGTTCAGGACGCGCTACGCGGCGAGGCGTCCTGCGCACCAGGGTGAGCAATTACCTGAATTTTAATCTCTTCTAGAATTACGGCTAGACAGCAAAAGAACAAAACGAAACGATGCAGTATCAATCCTCTCACAAGTGAGAGAGGCACCTTGAACATCAACTAAGCGACAAGTTGAAGCTGTAAATTTTCCAAATAACGTTTTTTCTAACGCTAAAGTAGAAAAAGTTTTTTGTGATGGATAAAGCTGATTCCGACCAAAAATGGTAATACTGATAGCACCATTCTCACAATGTTGAGCCTCAACCACCATCTTTGCACCGTTTTCAACATATAAAAGAGCATCCTCGAGCAAGGAATTTAATATTACTTCCATCCAAATGCGATCAATGCAGGCGCGGAGCCTGTGGCTAGATGGCTTCAATCTTAGGTCAATGCCGCGCTGAAGGTACGCTGGTTGCGCATTGCGCACAACAGCCAACAAAAAACTTGTCAAATAAACCCATTCAAGGTTAAGCATAATCGAAGACGGAGCCTCTTCAAAAATCTCTCGCGCTGACTCAAGAATTTGACGACCTTCAGCAAGAGTTGCTGTCATGCTATTTATGCAGGAATGAGCATTATCAATTTGCGCAGCGTGGTCATAGCCTAAAACAGTAAGTTCACGACTGAGTTCGTTGAACACTGTCAGCATCTTGCTAGTTAACATAGTCACAAGACTTTTCCGCTCGCCATCTCGTGCTTCAGCCGTCTGCCTTGCCTGCTCAAGCGAACGACGCATGCGTCGGCGATCTAAAACGTCAATGTAAATGGCTAGTGCGCCTTCAACGATCTCGTAATCATTTGCAGAGAAGTTTTGATCAATTGTCGCATTCACACGTCCGCCGATTATCAGGGCGTATCCTGTAGCTACATCTAATGAACCAAGAAGACTAGATGTACCTAACAAATCTAAAAGAAGCTTAGTTGCATCTGCAGGACAAACAACGCCTGGAGCAAAAAATAAAGAAGGAACATCTTTTAAATCAATACTAGTATTAATGATATTTTGTGAAACCCCTGTTAAAGCCACAATATGAAACATTGATCCACCAAGTCGGTCTGTACGAAGCAATGCTGCGCAATCACATAGCATATTCTCAACGACAAGCATAATAAATTGACTAGCAACCGCATCTACTGAAGAGCTATAATCGTCTAATCTATATGCATCGCGCAGTAGGCGTGTTACTGTGCGGCTTCTAAATAAATCTCGCCGAGCTTCCGAAAGCTGCAAATTAAGTGCGTGTAGCTTGGCCGCATTGTCCGTGCTTGGCGGTGAGATTGGGGTGCTATTACTGGTGTCGTGCGTCAAGTGTATCTCCGTATAGACGGACGTTGACGCTCCGTCAAACGCCAGGGCCAGTCACATCGATCCTAATTGAGATTGTACCAAACTTTAGGGCAGGAAAGCCAGCACACGCTCGTCGATGTTAAAATTTGTTAGGTGTTCAGTCCCAGGGTGTGGTGACACATTGAACCGTCAGGCAGCGAGGGACGAGCTATGGGCCAGGTTCTCCGCGGCAGCGCCACGACGACACAGGCAGTCCGTCTCGCCATACAGCGGAGTGAAGCAAGCGTAAGGGCACTTGCCCTGCGCCACGGCATAAGCCCCACCACCGTCCAGAAGTGGCGCAGGCGCCAGACCACCGACGACGTGGCGATGGGACCCAAGTGCCCGTTTAAGAATGGTCATGGGTGGGCGACGCGTCGGAGGAGCAGGGCGCCCCTGCTGACGTGGATCATGGCCTCGGAGACGTCCAGGCGCTTCTCGTAGTCGCGCACCAGGCGGCGCCAGCGGGTCATCCAGCCGAAGGTGCGCTCCACCACCCAGCGCCGCGGCAGGACCTGGAAGCCGACCTGGCCGGGCAGCTTGCGCACGATCCCGAGGACGAAGTCGTGGTAGGCGGCCGCACTCGCCAGCTTGCCCCTGTCATAGGCGCCGTCGGCGAACAGGTGCCTCAGCCACGGCCAGCGTCTGTGGACGGCTCCGACGATCTTCTCCGCACCTGCCGCGTCCTGCACATCGGCCGTGGTCAGGTTGACCATCAGCAACCGCCCATCCGTGTCCACCGCGATGTGGCGCTTGCGGCCCTTGGTCCGCTTGGCAGCGTCGTAGCCGCCACCGCCGGGCGCGTGCGGTGCCTTCACCGTCTGGCTGTCCAGCACGCCTGCGCTCGGGCTGGCCTCGCGCCCAGCCTGCTCGCGGTCGAACATCAGCGCCACGTCGTGGATGGTGCGGAACAGCAGGCGGCGCACGAAGCGCCGGAACCACCAGGAGATCGTCTGCCAAGGGCCGAAGTGCACCGGCAGCATCCGCCAGCCCCCGCCGGAGCGGGCCATGTATCTGATCGCGTTCAGCACCTCGCGCAGATCGGCTTTCGGCGGCCTGCCACGTCCGGCCGGTGCAGGCAGGAACGGCTTGATCCGCTCCCATTCCTCGTCCGTCAGATCAATCGGGTAGCGCCGCCGCTCGAAAGCAGCCTGCCGGGCTCGATGTTCCTTGGTCCACATCCAGCCTATCTGGGGAGGCGCCCGACCCAAACTCAACTGCCTCACGCGTTTTTAAACGGGGTCCAAGCAACCGCAATCCTCCGTGCTCAGCGCCGAGCAGGAGGCCGTGGTCGTCGCCTTCCGCCGCCACACTCTCCTGCCCCTCGACGACTGCCTGTATGCCCTGCAGCCCAGCATCCCCGGGCTGACCCGTTCCAGCCTGCACCGCTGCCTGCAGCGTCACGGCATCTCCCGCTTGCCTATTGCCGAAGGCGAGGAGCCAGGCAAGAAGCGCTTCAAGGCCTATCCGATCGGCACCCTCCACATCGACATCGCCGAGGTCCGCACCGAGGCGGGCAAGCTGCACCTGTTCGTGGCCATCGACCGCACCAGCAAGCTCGCCTTTGCCCAGCTGCACGAGAAGGCAACACGCCAGATCGCTGCCGACTTCCTCCACGCCCTGGTCAAGGCCGTGCCCTACAGGATCCACACCCTGCTCACCGACAACGGCGTCCAGTTCGCCCACACCGGCCCGGAGGAAGGCAGTGCTGGGGATACCTCGGCGTCCTGGCGTGCCCGTCAGCAGGCGCGCACCGGACGCGTTCACGCCTTTGGTTGTGCCTGCGAGAAACACGGCATCGAGCACAGGCTGACCAGGCCGTATCATCCCTGGACCAACGGGCAGGTCGAACGGATGAACCGCACGCTCAAGGAAGCGACCGTGCACCGCTACCACTACGCCAGCCATGACGACCTGCGCGGGCACGTCCAGCTCTTCCTGGATGCCTACAACCATGCCCGCCGCCTCAAGGCGCTGCGTGGCCTCACGCCTTACGAGTTCACCTGCCAGACCTGGACCAAAGAGCCGGACCGGTTCAGGATCGATCCGTCACACCACGCCCTGGGACTGAACGCCTAATGATATCTATGTCTCTTTTATCGCCGCTGTCTAATTTTTTTATTCAACACAAAATATGCAATAATTGTTTAACTAGATAAATTTTGAGATTTTCTCCGTGTTTGCCTAAATATTTGCTTGTTCATCATTATGTATCAAGCATCTCTCAACGGTGTTCTCATCCGCTTCTTCTCCTAAGTCATCTATCAGAAATTATTAACTCGACCTAACCTTGCGTTTTCTGTAGAAAGGGGATGACATTAACGCGATCAGGGGGAACACGCGGTGGGCGACTTGATTGGAACATGGTCAGAGTCCACTTCAGAACGATTTACAGAACATTTTGATGTGAAGGACTCCATGTCTGAAATTCTTTTATCAGTAAAGGTAAAAGAATACAGTAAATCTTTATCTCTAACATCAGTACAACAAGCAGATAGTTTATTACTATCATCATTACTATCTTCTGGCCGCGCTGGAAGTCTAGTCTCTGAGCGTCTAGTAGCTCATTTTGGTAGTTTTGCAATGGTCATCTCTACATCAGCAACAGAGCTATACCGTTTTGGCGGCTTGACTAAAAGTGAAGTGTTCGCGATTAAAGCCGTACATGCCGCTGCATTACGACTAATTCGATCTGAAGTTGATAATCGTTGCATAATTACTGATCGGCAATCATTAGTAAATTATGTGACCGCCTTGTATTCGCGTGATGTTATTGAAATTTTTCGTGTCCTTTTCTTGAATTCCTGCAATCGTCTTCTCGCTGATGAGATTGTTGCGCGTGGTACAGTAAACCATGTTTCTCCATACCCGCGAGAGATTCTCAAACGCGCTATTGAGCTGGGCGCAACAGCTTTGATTTTAATACACAATCACCCAAGCGGCGATCCAACTCCAAGCATTGAAGATGTCGACTCTACCGCTCTTATTATAAAATTAGCAAATGCTTTGAAGATACATGTGCATGATCACATTGTAATTTCTCAGAGTGGTATGCAAAGTTTTCGCGAGCTAGGTTTACTACCTTGCAGCTCTTGATAGCTTTTAACTATATAAAACACTAGACATCTTGCTTGTAAATAAAGTAAGGATTATCTCAGAATGATTAAGGTCAGTATTGCACGTCATCATGACACTATGATCGCCGTTAACAATGTTTTAGAGCAGTGTGAGGCGCACAGTGCAGCCCTCCTTCTTGTCTTCGCTGCACGGCGGCACAACCCTGAACAAATATTGACTGCGGTGCAGTCTATGGCCCCAGGCGTCACAGTATTTGGCGGTTCTGTGGTTGGCACTATAACGCGTGATGTCGCCAGCTATGGAGGTTATGAGTTTGCAGCGATAGCTTTTCATCCTGGACCAGATTTGCCACAGGTTGTAGCTGCAGATCCATGCGAGACGACCGATGTAGCCATTGGACGCAGCCTCGGGAATGCCATTGTTACAGCTTCTAGCAATCTTCAGGCCGTACTTTTATTCTATACAAGTGTAGCTAATGTGGCGTCTCGTCAGCTCCATCATGGCACAGACATCCTTGCTGGCCTTCTAGACGGCCTGGGAGCTATAAATATTGATGTTGCTGGAGGCGGATTGCTAACCGGGTTTGATTTTGATGATTCTTGGATTATAACACCAGATGGTGTTCGTAAGCATGGCGCATTTGCTGTTGTTTTTCCGTCTCATCTTCGTCTTGAAACTTGTGTGTTAGGTGCATGTTGTCCTATTGGTCCGCCAATGACCATAACAGCTATTGATGGTGCGCGAGTCTTATCTTTTGATGGTCTACCTGCACTTGATGCGCTTTGTGCTCTTCTACAACGCAAGCCTAGTTCTAATGGTAATATTCTTAGCCTGAATCTTTGTCTTGGGCTCTTCAACCCACCTAGTGCTAAAGTATATGGTGAATCAAGAGATGTGATACGCGTCATTGTTTCCGAAGACGTTAACACCCATTCTATATGCCTCCTGGAACCGGATTTTAGCGTTGGAGATCAAGTCCGTTTTATGCTGCGTGATAATGATTATATGATGTCATCTGCCAGGGTCATAGGCAGTAAAACAGATTCTAGATCTATAATATCTGTGTACATTGATTGTGCTGGGCGTGCAAGCGTATTGACTGGAACACAAGAAGAGGAGGGTGTAGTCGCTATGTCTGGCCTTCCTGGTGACGTACCAGCGCTGGGCCTTTATTCTGGGGTTGAGATCGCTTCTATAAATCAAATACCGCGTTCTCTTGATTTAACAGGTGTCATGGTTTCTATAGTGAGAAGCTAGGTGTTCAGTCCCAGGGTGTGGTGACACATTGAACCGTCAGGCAGCGAGGGACGAGCTATGGGCCAGGTTCTCCGCGGCAGCGCCACGACGACACAGGCAGTCCGTCTCGCCATACAGCGGAGTGAAGCAAGCGTAAGGGCACTTGCCCTGCGCCACGGCGTTGTTGCACGGAGCGCGGATCTGACGAGGTTTCCCGCTTCGGCGGCGAGGATCAGGTCCGACGCACGGAGACGGGCTTGGCAATCCGGATCATGCGGTTAAGGGCGCCGACAGCAAGCGCTGCCTCGCCCTGCTGACCAGGCAGGGTGCGGGCGCGGAGCTTGGGGCCGATCAGGTGCTTGTAGCGACCCATGGCGGTTTCGACGAGGTTGCGCCGGCCGTAGCCGGTGACCTGCTGCCAGCCCATACGGCCCCGTTCGGCGATCAGCTGGACATGGCGATCCCGCGGGGTCTGGGCAGCAAGGTCGTTGGTGCTTGGCACAGCAGAGGCGCGTGGCGGGATGACCACGTCCGGTGGCGGGCCATGCTGCCGGGTGGCCGCCTGGTAGACGGCATCGCTGTCGTAGGCGCCGTCCGCAGTCACGGTGGCGACGCTGCCCTCTACCTGCCCGAGCAGACTTGGCGCCTGAGCCGCATCGTCCGCATGCCCCTCGGTCAGAACGTGGGCGGCGATCTCGCCGGTGTCGGCGTCCACGGCAAGGTGGAGCTTGCGCCATTGCCGGCGGGCTCTCCCGTGTTTCTGTGCGTCCCACTCGCCCTGCCCGAACAGCTGCAGGCCGGTGCTGCCCAGCACGAGGTGCACAGGCCCATCGTGCCGGGCAGCACGATGCTGCCGGTCGGCGAAAGCGCGACCGCGCCGGGACAAGGTGGTGTGGTCGGGCACTGCCAACTCGAGGCCGAGCAGAGCGAGCACGCTGCGGCTGAACGCCTCGGCCTGGCGCAGGGCCAAGCGGAAAACGAGCCGCAGCGTCAGCACCAACTCGATCGCCACATCGGAGTAGACCGACTGGCCGCCCGGCGTGGTGCGGCGCGGGCCGGCCAGCCGGCACGGACCGCCTCATCAAGCCAGAACGTCAGGTCACCGCGTCGCCGCAGCCCGGCTTCGTAGGCTGGCCAGTTCGTCACCCGCCAGCGCTGCTTCGGGATGCGGTGACGGCGGGCAGCATTGTGTCAGGCGACAGGGTAAACCCATCCACCGTGTTGCCTCACGACGGGTTGTTACCCAGAACTTTCGTGTCGCTTCCCACCGGGACTGCGTCATCGGCGCCGACAGCGTCCGGCATCAGCCCCTCGGCGCTGGTATCGGACCCAGCAGAACCTCGC
>JAABUY010005021.1_pt1 | contig 13520 bp, 19 predicted proteins | sample 5560271 | NCBI WGS metagenome assembly JAABUY01 (sample SAMN10711886, study PRJNA513374) | rock metagenome | isolation source: Antarctica rocks | place: Antarctica: Victoria Land, University Valley
GGCTGGAGGTGGGGTGGCGGTGGGGACGGGCGCGAACATGGGGGAGGTGGGGTTGAATAGGATGGCAAAGAGGATGGTGGGGAGGGGGAGAGGGAAGGTGTAGGCGGGTACCGAGCGAGATGGGGAATCGATACTGGCAGTTTCTATGGTTTATATGCCATCCACATCGTGTCTGCTGGCACCGCAAGTTCGTCCTTGTCCCGGCATTCGCTGATCGAGCAAGTCCAAGCGTCTCGAGCATTCTCACAGATCACAGCCCACGAAATGCATCATTGACATCACCATTGTCAAGAGCAACCCCCATGCATTGTACCTCCCACTTCATCTCGTTATCACCCGCTTGACCTCCCCCTAATACCCCACGCTCTTCAGATAATCCGCCAACTTTGTGACCACCACATTCGCGTCCCCAGCCTGCACCGGCGCGTCATACTACCGTCACCGCACCAGATAAGCCTCTCGACCTAAGCTAATCATCAAGGAGCGACATACCTCGGCAACGAGGATCGCCTGGGTGGTGGGACAGACGAACACCCCTCGTTCCTACACAATCAGCTTAACCTCCGATCCGAGCGAGCAGGATACTGAAAGAGCAGGAGATGGGGAGAATGCAAGTTTGGGAGAACGGGGATTTGGGAGAGTTTGGGAGGTGGCAGAGTGGGGAAGAGATGGAGGGGGTAGATGGGAGAATGGAAAGAGAAGAAGGAAGAGGGAGAGGAGGAACTCACGCCTTTCCGCCCAATCACCTCGTCCGACTCAGCCTTGATGCACATAAACTTGAACCCCGCCAGGGTGATCCCGTTCGCTATGCCACACAAACCCATCAGCGCTGCCGCCTCGGTATCACGGGTGATCAGGAGGTAGGACAAACCTCGCGCGGCATCGGGGTCTGCGAAGAGATGTTTCACGATCGCATCTTGTTCTTTCTGGTTGAGCTACACGGCATCAGCTTAGTGCCAGGAATGAATACGAGTAAAGGGTAAAGGGTGAGGGTTGAAGGCTAAGCGTGGGGTCCGGGGGGAAGGAATGCGGGATGATGCATTAAGATTATAGGACGTGAGGAGGGAGGAGAGAGGATGAGGTAAGTGGGGAAGAGGTCGACCCACATTGTATCCCTTGGACGCGGCCCAGATCCCACCTTGCTTACCGAGGATGGCGGCTTTCGTCACTTTTTGAGTCGCGAGGAGTTGGTCGTCGACGTAGGCTGGGTGTGGGGCAGGCAGTGGTCAGGGATTGAATGGAGCAACGACATCGATCGACGAGAGGGCGCGAGAGGGCGAGAGGGCGAGAGTGGGTTTGGGTCAGGCGTGATGAAGAGAGGATTCCGTCAGCTCTTGTGCAGGCGGAGGAAGCAAGTTGAAGGGTTGACTGGAGCGCTCAAGATGGAGTCGCAGTGATGTGCGGTATGGTGTAGGGACTTCGAGCTGCTCACCTTGCCAGGACATCTTTGCGCGATATACAAGTTGTAAAGAAGACGTTCTTGTGTCTAGCTTGTCTAGTAACGAACGGAAGGCATCCTTAGCCCCCACGCCTAGTTCTCGCCTACCCTTCCGGCCCTGAAGGTCTGCAAAGAGAGCTCCATGGTTGGACGCGGTGGACATGATGCCTGCCATCATTCTGATATGCTGTATCTTGCGTGAATGTAGGCTACACTCCCTCCCAACCATCAATCACCGGCGGCCTTCACACATACACCGCCTTGAGGATGAAATTGGTCATGATCGCCGCTACCCTTTCGTTAGCGCTACCCCGCTTTACCGGAAGGGCCGACAAACCCAGCAGGCACACGCAAAGCACCGTCTAGCCCCTCGTCAGCTCTATCCGTCCAGTCTGGAACAAAAGAAACGTACCGGCCCCAATCGATCGTCATATGGCGCTCCCGTTCTCAGCCGTATTGATCGAGCTCGCATCTGGTACACCGTCAAAGCGTAGACCATCACCGCCATCGCTATCGACCTAAATCAGCGGCGAGACCCTAAATAGAAAAGGAAGTCGGACCGATGATCGTATACATCGCTGCGGAGATCTTGCCGACCTGTCACAATGTCAGCGATCTGGGTGTAACACGGGTATGGACGGGAGAGACTCACTTTGTCACCGAAATTGAGCAGACCGACCGCGAGGCCGCCGAGAACGACGGCAAAGTGGAGCCATGAGAGGAAGGTACGTCTTGATGGGCCGATAGTACAATGTGGGTCGCAGGTAGAGGGATCGAGCCATGGGGGAGGACGGAGGGAGGAAGGGAATGACGCAAGAGGTGAAGAGAAGCAGTTCTCGTCAGCAGTGCAATGAGAAGGCACGGAAGACGTGCTCGTTGGCGAAGAAGACTTTCGGCTCGATTCGGATGGGGAGGGCGATTCGCTATTGACGGCGACCGGAGTGTGCCAGATAGCGAGGACGTAAAGGGGAAGAGGGTGGGAGGAGAGTATGAGTGCACGATCAGCTTCCCTTTCTACAGGTACATATGTGCGTCAATGACCTTCTTTGCTGTACGTTGCAAGAGGGGTTGAGTGGACATGCTGAGGTACGGCTATGAGATTCGTAGAAGAAAACACCAGGCCAGCAGCAAGGATGAGCACGATCTGCTGCGAAGCTTCAAGTGAGCGAAATCATCCCGTCGAGCACGTGCGCGGAATCAGGGTCCAAGGGATAAGCTACGCCTAATCGGGAAAGGAATCAACCGTTTTCTCGGGATTCCCCACTTCCGGGTGGCGTATATCCCGGCTCGGAGCGGGCGCTCGCTCATATTCCTTACCTTTTTCCAGTCTTGCACAAGGACGGATCGGGCGGTTACTTGAGAATTGACCTTGAATCACACCTTCTTTTGTTTCCCTCACATTCTGGAGATCACTATCATAACGAAAGATCGCTTCGTGATCGTCGACTCCTGACGACAAGCTGGGACGACTTCAATTTCGCCGCTTGGGACGAGCGAGTACATAGCACCGGAATTGCGGCCCTCCTTTGCGGTTCCACGATCATCCCCTCACAACATCACTCGTCTTCACCTATATTGAAGTATACTCTTCACTTGGCCTACATCAGCTGGACAATCACCGCTCGGGTATATCACGTGGGCAGGTGTGGGTGGAAGAGTGGGAGGGACCCAGAGGAGTGGTGAGTGATATGATTCTCCCGCTCATCCGGCTGTGTGCATTTGTGTATATGTGGGCGCGACCATCTTTTCATCATCATCATCTCACGTGTTTCACATTCTTCATCACTCGCTGCGACTTTTTCTCCCTTCTTGGCGTCATGACGTCGTTGTCAATGTGCTGATCGAGTACATCCTTAGAAACAAAATCCCTCTCCAAGAGTGCGATCTAGCAAAGAGACTACGAGCGCACGAGACAACAGCGACCACACAACGATCACGTTATGGGAATGTCTCGACCAAACCCCGCCTCTCGCTCGCGCTACTCCCTCTACCCATCCTCCACTCCCCTCCTCCCTTCATCTACATTTACCTTCCTCGCATCACTGCGAGGCCAGCTCCTAATCTGTACCGTCGTCCTCGTCCTCGGAGCCATCTATCTCGTCGTCAGGGAGCCCATATCCACCTTTCGCCGACATCGCCGAGAAGCGCTCTCTCGGATCAGAGAGGAGGAGCTGATGTCGATGGAATTTGAGGAGAAGGATGACGGGAAGGTCTTGAAGGAGAGGGAGAAGGACAAGGAGAGGGGGAGAGAGAAGAGGAAAGACGGCAAGCGGAGGAAGGGGTCGTTGTTACGAATTGCGGGAGGGAGTGAGGAATCCAGTGCGGCAGGACCGAGCTCGATCGAATCGTCGCCAGCTTCTCTGCGGGCGGTTCCCACTATATTCCAATCATCTCCAATCGCAAATGACGCGACTCCCCCTACTCCACGATCCCCCTCTCCAACCCCAGCTAATCCACAACCATCCCCGCTTGTCGAGCGCCAGATCAACGCCAATAGACTTCTTCCACCCCTACCTATCATTATCTCTCAACAGGCATCACCCCGGCCGTGGGAGATCCCCTTACCCGATTCCCCTGCGGCAGGACCTTCACGCCTATCCTCAGCGGAAGCGGAAGACGTTTCCGTCAATGGCGACGATGCGTCCGACTCCGCACTCAGCAACGAGCCTGACTCGAAGCAGATCGGCCGAAGCAACGGCTTCTCGATCATTCCCGAGGAGGGCTATCTCCCCGTTGTGCCAGTCACCACCAGCACGAAGAAGAAGAGGCGAAAAGCCAAGGCAGTCTCGCCATTCCCTGCCCGGTCCCTCTCAGCCGGGCCTACGGACACATCTCATACCGAGTTCTCGAGCCGCCATGCGTCGCCAGCAGGACGATCCCCGCTTGAGCCTTCATCACGTCATGCGCGCAAGGCGAGTCTGAGTCGCCCGCCGAATGCGGATCTCGAAGATCTTCTTGACGAACGGGATCGATTGATCGATTCACTACGTGCGGAGATCGGGCGGGCCAAAGCTGAGGAAGGCAAAGCGAGGGAGAGTGTGCGTATAGCTCAGGCTAACGAGGAGAGGACTAGTCGGGATGTCGATCAGATGAGGCGCACGAGTCATAAGACTGAGTCGGAGAGTCGCAGGCGCCATCGCGAGGTGAGCGCCTTCGCCTTTTCTGCGCTTCTGTGCTGATAGTGCTGCAGCTGCAAGGAAGAATGAATCAGATGAATCAAGTCCATGACGCCGCACTCTACCGCCTCGACACGCTCGAACGCCTCATTCGCGAATCGGGCTCTCCAGTGCCACCGCCTTCCCCCCTTCCGATGCTACACCTACAAAGCTCGACGTCACCCATCCCACCACCCAGTCCGTTTGGGATGCAGACGGCGCCATCCCTCGGTCTAGCCTACATCCCATATCCTAGCCCGGGAATGTATCCCTCTCCGATACTTCACCCGTACCACTACGCACAGCCATCCAACTCGCGTAAACTTATGCGTCGATCGTCGAATGGCGAGCTGAACGGGAACGATTCCGTGGGAGCGCTCTCGTCCGGCCAACTTATGCCGTCCCGACAACCGAGCGGCGCATATCCGAGCATTGGATCAGGGACAATGCCGCTTGGATCTCCGGCAATCAGAGTGCCCAGTCCGAGCTCATTGCGCGAAGGACAGTCTTCCGCGGCGGATCTTCGACGTCTTAGTATCGAGAGCTCGGTACTGAAGAAGAAGATCAAGCCGAAGTCGGGATCTGAGAGCGGCGAGTCGAGCTCGAACCGCGCAGGCAGCGAGCCCCTCATCGAGGCGAACGAATCTTTGGAAGGGCTGGGCTTCGTCGTGGAGGGTGCAGACGGTAATCGCCTTGCGACGATCTCGGTCCCAAACGTTAGCAGCCTGGGCAACTCGAACTCGGGGGAGGGGTCAACTTCATCATCCAGTCACCCGGCTAGTCCGTCTCCCCAACCGCGTAGTCATATCCTAGTCACTCCCGCTACCGCTGACCCTTTCCATCGCAACGGGACCCACACATTTGACTCGCCGGCCTTAGCCCCTCATCTGAATGGGATCAAGGTGGTCATCGATAACGAGCAGGGCAATCTCTATTTCCGAGATGATCAGTCGCCATCTCGCGAACCGTCGCCTCTTTCTGAAGGCGAGAAAATAGGAGAGGAGAAGAGGGAGTACTCGGAGCCCGTCTTCGCGAGTCTCGCGCACACCCCGGAACAGTTGCGAGAGATCGCCCGGATGAGGGAAGATGCGGTAAGAGCCCAAAGGGGACGGAAGAGGTTGAGCGAAGTGACAGGGGTGGGCGTTGTGGTCGCGCCGTTGACGCCGAGCCTGGGCCAGAGTCCGATGCCGCTGAACCGTGAATGACTTTGAGATCAAGGGGGAGGAGGTGGTGTTTCTCGCGGATGATGGATGATGGACTTTTTGTTTTGCATATATCGAGAGGAAAGGATGCGGACGCCGGCGCGGACGGACAATCATGGTTAGGCATATTTGCACATACGAGGCATATCTGTGCAAGCGATGCTTCCTCGGGCGTGACATATCATGGTTTACCTCGTATCTATACTCACGGGTTGCTGACAGACTAGGTCAAACAGCAAGGCGGGTACTGAGGTCGAAGTCTCTCGATGCGATGATGCCAACTCAAGCCGGACGCTCTGGACCTCTGACACTTCGAGGTGAAAGGATTTGCCACGATCTCCTTCGACCCGCTGACAGCCATGATGCCGAAGAAGACTTTCCGGAAACCGCCCATCAAAGGATGGGCAAGACGTCAAAAGAGGATCTCGTAGAAAGTGCAAGAATAATTCGCTGTGCTCATTGACTCTTCTTTCCACTTCACCTCCACACCAATCATCCGCATCAATATGGGACGCGTTGCGACATTAGCCAGCACGGGTGGGGCGACGGAGACCGAGACGGAGACGGAGAAGCCGTTGACGCTCCGCTCGAGAGGTAAGCCCGAAACCTTTGGCTCCGAGACTCGAGCTACCGGTATGTCACCTGCCACGCGAAATCACGGGATTCTGACGGATGACACAGTTGACACGAACACTGCTGCTACTAGCACTGAAGATATCAAGACGGTCCCGATACCGTCGCAGAACCATGAGGATATCGAAGAATTCAGCAAGAATCTCCCGTCGGTGGCCAGTCAAGGACCGACTGCTTCCACCGTTTCCAGTCCATCCGACCCCGAAGGCATCTACACCGAACCCCTTCCGTCCGAGTCTCGTGACGGTATCTACAGCCGGAGCAAAAAGACTGACACCACGAAACCCACTCACTATACCCCCAATGATAAATTCCTGAGACCTGACAAATCAGTTTACAAGCCCCTACACTGGCGGGAACTCACCTCAACCGAGAAGCCGGCGACAAAGAAAGGTAATACCTTCAAGAACGATTCGAGCTTGGTCCATTACGAAGATGGGACGTTAGTGACCGAAGACGATTTCCGGATCACCCAGTTGGAGTCTGATCGTGGGAAGGGTGGGATCACCTCCGGTGGGAAGGAGAGGCGGATCAGGGATCGGGATGGGAGTATGATGGATTTCTATACCGATGAGGTGAGAGTACCGATCGCGCCTGTCACCATCGAGGATTTCGGGTGGTTGAGTCGGTATGGCACGGAAACCTGCGATAATCCGTACGCGAGGGATGACTGGAAGAGGGAGAGGAAGGCGGTGAGGGAGATGGGGTTGAGGACTAGATCGGATTTCGATATCAAGTTGAATCAACGGATCGATCGGTATGTGGATCCGGATCAACAGGAGACGTACAAGGATGTATGGTCATATGCCAAGGCAAAGGAGATGGGGTTTGGGAATGATTGGGCATCGCAATTTCTCTGGATGGGGAAACATGGTCAGAAGCTCTTGCTCAGTAACGCACAGAAGGCGGCACTGACCGAACGAGAGACGGAGGCTTGGGCCAAGAAAGGGAAGGACGTGTCGACGTATGACCTCTATTCCGACTTTCAGAAGAGCGCGGTGGATCAGTGGACTGATCGGTGTAGGACCGCCATCTCGTGCAACAAAAAGACGCAGCAAGGCTGCGAGTCCGTCCAGGTCTCAAACTTCACCATGGAGAGTCTCGCTCGGATGGAGACCGAACAGATGAAAGGCCTCGATCTCGCCACGAAACCATACAAGGAGAGCACAGCTGCCACCGGTTGGTACATGGACGGTGATGAATACAAGCGTGACCCCTTACCCGCCCTTGTGCTGCCAAACAATACCTACGGGATCCGGTACTCGACCTTCAAAGACAACTTTTCCCTTCTGGACCAACAGCCCGAGCGCGACAAGGCTGAACAAGAATTCTCGGAGTCCAAACTTGATGAGTGGTCCAAAGCCCTCTCCAAATTCCAGATTGGACCGCATCCAAAGGCAAAAGCTCTCCAAGCAGGGGCGATCCTTCCCAATTACGTCGTATTCGATACCGACAAGGAGAGGGATAGCTTCTTGAGTCGGATTGATGATACTGACAGGACAACGGCAACAAAGGAGGCAATGAAGAACCCAAAGCCATGGTATATACCAAGCAGGTATGGAGGGGATAAACTCCTTGATGATCGCAAGTTGGAGAAGTGGTGGGAAAGGCATGGCGAAGATGGGTTGTCAAATGCAACGAGGACGCCAACGGTGACAAGGACTAGCCAGGGGGCTGCGACTGTAGATTAGGTAGCCAGATCAAATTGGGTATATTGCTGTCTACATTTGCGAGCTGTATACATGATCTGTTTGCTTCCATGGGTATACCACTGCAATCCCTTAGGTGCCAAGTGGAAAAGTGATAGAAGTTCCAGAAGTACAATGAATGGCATGAGAATGTATACTCTGGCTATCTCAGCTCCGGATGACTGGAATCGAGGGTCTTGTTGTTGGAATGCAGGTGACCATCTGCTTAGTCAAGACTCCGCACAAGATAATGTGCGCAAAAGCTGCATACGTATGGGAAATCTATCTCTGTGAAACGAGAAAAGGGAAAACTCTTCTTGTCTACATGCCGCAATCGAGCTAAAGTCACACATTACTTTGCACAATCAAATCTCCTTGCTTTCCTTGTGATATTGATACATCAATGCTATTTGTCTTGTGTTGGATTGGTTTAAGCTGGCAGTGCTTGATCAGTTAGGCTTGCCTCTGAATAACGCATGTTCTGGGAAACATATATTTGCCTCTTCCAAGTAGTGGTGTTTGACGAAATGAACGCGCGGATTGCCACGTGACACCGGTTAACACTGTTTAGCGGATTGCGGAGGTCCGCTCCCTTGATTCCGACATTTCCAACACTTGATATCCGCGTCCAATCGTATTCAACCGCTCCGTTCCCATTTCCACACATAAGAGCGAGACCAGAGGCCGCTTTCCCCCTCACTATCACCTTACTCAGTAGTCTTGGGTAAACGCAAGCCAATCCATCACCATGTCCCTCCCTCACGGCGTACACCTCACCATCTCCCCTCCCAAGGGAGGCGAGTCCATCCTCTCCCACGAAGCTCTTGAATTCCTCGCCATGCTCCACAGGACTTTTGACAAGAGGAGGAAGGAGCTGCTCGAGAACCGAAAGAAAGTTCAGGCGGATCTCGACAAGGTGAAATAAAATCATCGACGTTCAAAGGACGGTTAGGAGTCCATCGCGAGATGCAATACTCCGCTCAAGAGACGTGTTCCCGTAGAGCACGCTAACGCCCTGTAATAGGGCAAGGCTCTAACCTTCCTCCCCGAGACGGCCGACATCCGATCTTCTCCAGCTTGGTCATGCGCCCCGCCAGGTCCTGGACTCGAGGATCGCCGGTGAGTCTCACGCGTCTCCCTTCCACCTCTTCAGCCAAGCTCGCACCGTTGCGTCGCGGTGGGGACCCCGATTGCTGACGTGTGGCTGCTTGCAGCGTCGAGATTACGGGTCCCACCGACCGGAAGATGGTCATCAACGCGCTCAACTCCGGCGCCAAGACGTTCATGGCGGACTTTGAAGGTAAGTCAGCTCAGCCGCGTAGCGCATCCACGCCCTGTCAGGCTTGTTTGAGTGTCACCGCTGATGGACTTCGGTAGACTCCAACTCGCCTACTTGGTCTAACATGGTGCTCGGACAGGCTAATCTGCGCGATGCCAACCGGTAAGCTGCTGGTATTCCGGAGCGTGGACATCGCTAAATTCGATTTGCAGCCGCGAGATCGATTTTGAGACTGGCGGAAAGTCGTACAAGCTAAGCGAGAAACCCGCTGTCCTCCTTGTCCGGTGAGTCCGTCCGACTGCAGCACGTCTGGCGTATGGGCTGAGCTCTGTACAGTCCTCGTGGTTGGCACCTGGACGAGCCTCGCCTCATCATTGACGGTACTCCCATGTCCGGATCACTCTTCGACTTCGGTATCTACTTCTTCCACAACGCCCGCGAGCTCATCAACCGAGGATCCGGCCCATACTTCTACCTCCCAAAGATGGAGCACCACCTCGAGGCTCGGCTTTGGAACGATGTTTTCTGTCTCGCTACCAACAAGCTCGGTGTCAAGCAAGGATGCATTCGCGCGACAGTACTCATCGAGACGCTACCGGCTGCATTCCAGATGGAGGAGATCCTGTTTGAGTTGAAGGAGCATTCGGCAGGGTTAAATTGCGGGCGATGGGACTACATCTTCAGCTTGTGAGTCAGTCTGTCTGACATCCGCAAAGAGGATGACTGATGCATGACATAGTATCAAAAAGCAACGAGCCTCAAAGACCGCTGTCTTCCCTGATCGTGGGGACGTTACCATGACTGTGCCGTTCATGGACGCGTATGTCCGCCTTCTCATCCAGACTTGCCACAAGTACGTCTCTTCCCTCATCGTTCTTTTTTACCGACCGACGCTTCTCAGACGCAAGGTCGCCGCAATGGGGGGAATGTCCGCTCAGATTCCCATAAAGAACGATGAGAACGCGAACATGCGCGCCATGTCCAAGGTCCGCGCGGACAAGCAGCGCGAGGTGGCTGCGGGTCACGATGGGACCTGGGTCGCTCACCCGGCACTGGTCAAGATAGCGATGGACATCTTCGACGAGCATATGAAGGGCCCGAACCAGGTATGACAACTCCGCGATTTGCGCCACTTCAAGTTGATATTGGACAGTATTATGTAAGGAGGGAGGACGTCACGGTCACGGACAAGCAGATTGCGGATCCGAAAGTGCCAGGGAAGGTGACGGATCAGGGTGTGAGGGACAACATCTCCGCGTGAGTTGGGTCGGGGAGCGGGATTTGAATGCAAGTCTGACGCATTTAGGGCGCTTTCGTACTGCGCTGCGTGGATCTCGGGTAATGGCTGTGTGCCGATCAACTTCTTGATGGTGAGTGGTTCATATCTCTAAGGCGAATGGGGGCTGATCTCAGTACCAACGCGCAGGAGGACGCCGCTACCGCTGAGATCGCCCGCGTACAGTTGTGGCAGTGGTGCAAGTACGGATCCAAGACCGTGAGTTGCCCACGCCCTGCTATCTCCCCCTCCCCTGAGCTCACCTGATGAGCTCCCAAGCTCGCCCTCGGCTGAGACATCACTAGGACACCGGCAAACTGATCACCCCTGCCCACCTCCAACCCATCTTCTCCGAAGAAGCTGCCAAAGTCTCCAAACTTCCCGGGATCGAGGCGGCGCACGTCAAGATCGCCTCGGAATACATGATCGGGCAAATCAAGAGTCATTGGCCGAGCGACTTCTTGACCAGCGACTTGATGCATCACCTCGAGGGGGTCGGGACCGTTGGAGGATCGACGGCGAAGGCGAGTCTCTGAGACGGGGTGCTGACTTCAAGCCGGAGGGACGCATGTATGGCGATAGAGCAAGACGAGGAGGGTTTGTGTGTACCGTTAGCATATTGGTGTGATGTCATGATGTTGTCCTCATCCCGCTACATCCCAGGCGTGGGTTTTCTGCTGCTGGTATCCCCGATTGTCCTAGGAGCCTCATTGAGCGGGTGATTGTGCAGCACATTCTATGAGCTATCCCATTGCAGTCTTGTCTAAAAAGAGTAACACTTAATCCAAGCAAGTTATTACCAATTTGTCGCGAAGACGTCCATTGAGAGAGCTGCGTGAAAAGTTGCAATACGGTCAAGATGCACAAAAACGAAATTCTGTCTTTCATCATTCTTTCCCACACAAGAAATTTGCCTTGAAAAGTGTGGGAAAAGTATTTTTTGTAACGAAACCGTTCTGTCCAATCGCAATATCTCCTTGGACACTGCCCAGTATGGTAAGTTGGACAAAGATTGGGACTCCAGGTGGTTAGACAGGAGTGGGAGTGGCGGTTGGTTATTTAATATTTGAGAAGACTACAGCAGTAAGTAGGCTGTCGCTTTCCCGGAGGGATCGTGAACGTCAGTGATGATAGTAACTGGGCTTCGTTCCAGTACACTTGCTCCTTCTTGGTATCACCAGACTTGGATGAGCGTGCAGTATTGTGAAGAGGTTGGAGACGAGAACGCAGAGATGAGGAGGGAGGAATCCAAGCGAAGAATGGTTGGGGACTCTCTCTCAACTTGGCAGACGTAACGGTAATGTGACGGTGACGGTCCATGAGTGTACCACTGATGCTCCATCTACAGAAATGGCGTATGTAGTGTATGAAAGCAAGAGAAGGGGGAAAATTCAGTAATGAGTGTAAGATAGATGAATGTGATAAAGCAATGAGAAGGGTATAGTGATGGTGCTGTGAATATGGAGGAGGTGGAAGAGATGGGGAAGGTAATGACAGTAAGGTTTCAGCTTCTCAGCGATCACCCAGATGGCAATTTTTGTAGTGTCATAAGAGAGCTCATGGTTGCTTGTTGGAGTCTGAAACATGAAATGAGATGTGAAAGATGATTAAAGCTGGAAACAACCTGTACAATATGGTAGGAGGGAAGAAAGACAGATCTTGTATATATCATTGGACAAGTAGTGGGAGAAGGCATGTATAAAAGGACTGACAGAGAACAGAGAGAATCCCGCGAACAGATTACATGATGTCAACCTCACCAAGTCCACCGACTATGTGAGGGCTTCTCACTAATGCTTATCAAGAGGAGACATCTCGAATTCAAGCCTGAATGACTCGAGGTAGCTGACGTTTGACATATGATCCAGAGCTGGGGGCTCTATCTCCATTTTGTATGGACTTTGTATACCTTGCAGGCGGTTTGTAAATAGAACGGGTGGCAAAGGTTGAGGGGACCAATCAGATTAAGGCCTCAAGGAGAATTATACGAAATAAGGTTGGGTGCACAGGAACAAAGGTACGAGACTGATGTCTTTCTCCAGAGGCAAACCATGCATGTGGTACCACAATGCATGGGTATGTTGGTCTTGTTGGTTCATGAGGGTCCCGCTCAGAGTGTTTATCTGCTCCGAGTATCATTAAGGCCACCCCATAGTCCTTATCCATACCGTGCCATTATCCCTCTCCGTGTTGAGCCTCCGCAGACAACTCTTGTTATCGCGCGCTACACCCACCAACGATCGGTCGAGCTACGGATACTAGACCGTCCTTTGATCGATTCGAGTCATTCTGTAACCTCGAGCTACCTCGAGTTACCTAGATCTACTTCAAGATATCTCCTCTTGACAAGCGTCAGTGAGCCTCGACGGTCCGTGACACACGATCCGCAGAAATATATTAGTTCCATAGTTTGCCCCCTGCTGGTTCCACTCGTGTTGTATTTTGTTAAGTGGCAAAAACCCCTCCTGGTTCCATGACACCACAAGTTCAAAACAACCATTGGCGTTGAGACTCTGGTTGACTGCTCACATTGAGTGCTTCATCAGCCTTTTGCAATGCGTGTTGCAATGCTTGGTTGAGCTGTCTGCACGATCTGATGTAGCCTTCCAAGACACAGCTGATTGACCAAGTATACTGTTTGGGTGCATGTCAGGGTGCTACGCCGACCAGTGATAAGGCCCGACGTCCAACTCCTACGACTAGCGATCGTGGCCGAAGGTGACGATTGATAGGCAAAGAGGGTTCAGCGTCAAAGGTACTGTCGGGGACGTATGAGAACGTAGCCGAAGTAGGCACTGGTCGGGTAGCGCTATCGATGCAAAGACTAAGACAAGGGCGTATACTACGAA
>JAABUY010005024.1_pt1 | contig 13517 bp, 13 predicted proteins | sample 5560271 | NCBI WGS metagenome assembly JAABUY01 (sample SAMN10711886, study PRJNA513374) | rock metagenome | isolation source: Antarctica rocks | place: Antarctica: Victoria Land, University Valley
GCGCCAGGTTGGGCGTGGGCGCTTGCGCCGAGGGCGGCGCGATCAAGGGGGCGTAGGCAGCAATCATCAGCGGTCCTCCTCTCCTCAGTCTACTCCACCTCTGCCCAAACCTAACGTTGTAGTACTAGGACGCGGGGTGGTCCTCGACCATCTCCCCGGGGTGGCCCGCCCGAATGACCTCACCTGTGGCCCGCCGGCGCAGGACACCTGTCCTTCCGAGGTGGGTGCCCAGATGGCGCGGGTGCGGATTACGCAGGGTAGGACGACGCTGTGGACGTTTACCGTGGTCCGCCCCTCGGCCTCCTCAGGGACCCGCGGCTCCGGCATCGAGTTGCGGAACGTGAACTACCGGAACAAGTCGGTACTCTACCGCGCCCATGTCCCCATCCTGAACGTGCAGTATGACGCCGACGGCGTGGGGGCGGGCTGCGGCCCGACCTACCGGGACTGGCAGAACGCGGAGAACTGCTTCGAGGCCGCAGGCAGCGATCCGGCTCTCGGCTTTCGGCTCTGCTCCGCCCCGGCCACAACCATCCTCGACACTGACTCGGACGCGGGCACCTTCCGTGGGGTCGCGATCTATGTGCAAGGCCAGGAAGTGGTGCTGGTAAGCGAACTTGCCGCCGGCTGGTATCGGTACATCAGTATGTGGCGCTTCCATGCTAACGGGACGATCCGCCCGCGCTTCGGGTTTGCCGCCACCAATAACCCCTGCACCTGCCACCCGCACCACCATCACTGCTACTGGCGGTTGGACTTCGACATCGCCGCTCCGGCGCCCAACGTGGTGGAAGAGTTTAATGATCCGCCCATTATCGGGGGCAAACACTGGCACAAGAAGGTCTACGAGATCCGACGCTCCCGGGATGCCGGACACAAACGAACATGGCGGGTCTCGCATCCGCCGAGCGGAGCGGGCTACGAGATTATCCCTGGCCCCACTGACGGCACGGCGGACGCCTACGGCGTGGGCGACGTGTGGGTGTTGCGCTACCATGGGTCAGGTCCGCCCCCGGCGGGGGAGTCAGATGATGGGGTGAACATTACCACGGGCTCTGAGCCTGACACCATGGCCCACATTGATAACTTTAAGAACGGGGAACTGGTGGAGAACCAGGACGTCGTGATCTGGTATGGCGCGCACTTCTTCCACGACGAACACCACGGCGTCGGGAGCCACATCGTGGGTCCGGAACTGCGGCCAGTCAACTGGTAGCGTGTCATGGCCTTGTCGTAGTAGCGGAACAAAAACCAACGTTTAGGTCGTTTGTCCCCTGCCCAGGCGACCGCACACACGGTGCGCCGCTACGGCGTGAAGAACCGGTAGTAGTCGCAACTGGAGGCCCGCGCGCGCAACGCGTACCCATCCACGATCGTGTCGAAGCGCAGGCGCTCGGGCGAGTAGTCATCGGCTCCGACGCGAAAGATGTCCGGCTCGAGGGCTGTCACGGGCTCTTCGTCACCAGAGGGTTCGATTAGTAGCAGGGCACCTTTACGCAAGACGATGCGAAAGTTAGTGCGCCAGGGGTTATGGGCGCGATAGTGGCCGGGATAGGCGAGCCATTCCGGCGGATGCGCGACGGTCGTCAGACCGTCGTACTGGGCGTTGACGTACCAATCGGGACCGTGGAACGCCTCGACCACGTGGGCTCCGCTGCGCCCGAAGCGGAGCAGGAAGAGGGCGAAATCGGGGTGCGGCACGTAGAATGTGTCGTCGCCACGGTCTTCGAGGACCAGGCGCTCGCCGCCGTCGTCGAGGATCAGGCGCTCACCGTCGGCCGCGAGGGTGAGCGTGCGGTTGCGGTCAGGGTCGCTCGAGGGATCGCACAGGTGATACGTGCCCGCGTAGTCGGCGGCGTTGGAAACCCGCGTCGGGTCCGGCAGGGTAGGCGCGGGCGGGTCGCGCTGTTCAAACAGAGCGCGCAGGAGCTGGACGGCATAGACGGGGACGCCGGGAGCGAACGGGCCGTTCATCAGCGCGACAGCCGCGAGGCCTGATTCCCGGTCGGCGCGCCACGTCGACCAGTACCCAGGCATCATGCCGCCGTGCATTAGATAAGCGTGACCGTCAACCACCGGCATTTCGAGCCCATATCCATAGGCGTAGTCTGGCCCAATGATGCTATGGGGGGACGTCATGCGGTCAAAGCTCTCGGCCGAGATGAGCGGGCCGTGCGGTCCCCGTCCACGGTTGAGCAGCATACGGACGTAGGCGGCCATATCACCAACGGTAGAGACCACGCAGCCGTCGCCGGTATCGGTTTCAATCCAGGGCGCGGGAACGAGCGGGTGGGTGCGGTGCGGGGGGCGGTCATCGTAGCGTGGCAGGTAGCCCACGGCAAGGCGCGCGCGCGTCGCATGCGTGATGACGGGCTCGGTCAAGGTCATGTCCAGGGGGTCAAGGATGTCCCGTTGGACGACCGTGCCGTAGGGCTCGCCCGTGAGCTGTTCGAGAAGCAGGCCCAGCACCTTGTAGCCGACGTTCGAGTAGTAATAATGTTGTCCGGGCGGGTACGGGGCCTCCACGTCGCGGAGGGCCCACACCTCATACCGGCCATCCGGGCTGAAATCGGTGCCGTAGGCCAGGCCGGCGGAGTGGCTGAGGAGGTGGTGCGCGGTGATTGGCGCGTAGCGCGAGGGCACCTGGAACCAGGGGAGGTAGGTACTGAGGGGCGCGTGCAGGTCGAGGCGTCCTGCTTCAACCTGTTTGAGGAGGGCCAAGGCGGTGAACGCCTTGCCGTCGGAGCCGGTCTCGAAGAGGGTGTCAGGGGTGACGGGTAGGCCGCGCTCCAGGTCGGCGTAGCCATAGGCGGACACGCGCAACAGGGTCTCCCGGTCGGTCAGGGCCACGATGAGACCAGGCGTATGGTAGGTCTGCATCATCTGGACAATGAACGCGTCCAGGTGGTCAAATACCTCGCGCACAGGGTTCATGGTGGGCTGCGTCCTCTCCCATGCGTGGTGTCAGGGACGCTACGGCGTCCCTGACGCTCTATTTCGTGCCGCTTCTGATAACTCTACTAATCAGTAGTGCCGACCCTGCTGTACTGCTGATAATGCCCCTCGTCTACCTGATTAAGAGTACCATTAGGCTTCTGATAATAGGATGGCACGGCTATGCGCCAGATTCAAGCAGAGCTAAACGTTGGTTTTTGTTCCGTTACTACGACAAGGCCAATGAGCCGAAAAGAGCCACATCCACGCCTGAAACGCGTGCTGCGGCCGCCGAAATCTTGCCAACGGGAACAGGACAGATACGTCACCAATCAAATGGCGAGGCGTGGTGTGCGACGCCCCGTTGTCATTGGCCGGATCCACGAGGCCGCTACACTGGGAGGTGTCGCCCGGAGCTACGCGAGCACGGGCTGTGCGCCGCCGTGGCCAGGCGATGCGCGGGAGGGGCTGTCGGCGCGCCTGCTGCCTATTGCGCGGTGCCCGGCGCCTTCCCGACGCCGACGCCGGCCCATCTTTTTTCCAAGTAGTGGGTCCCGCAGCGCGCCGCGACATCCCGCGTGAAAATAGGGCGGGGCAGGAGCGTCAGCGGCGGCTATTTTCAGACGAGCGGTAGGTCGCGGGCGAGGTGTTAAGGGGAGGTGAACAGCCATGCAGTACCGTGAGATGACGGCGGTGCTTGCGGCTATCGAGCGCGCCGAAGGGCGCTACCTCGTCCACTGTGCGCTCGCCGAGCAGCCCGCCGGCGACTGGTGGGTGGCCGTGCGCGACCACGCGTGCGGCACGGATCACCAGATCGACGACTATCGCCGTTTCGTGGCCACGTTCCTCGACCTCGACCGGCCGGCGCTGGCGGTACTCGCGCCTATCTTCCCCGAGGCGCGCTTGGCGTGGAGCGATGTGCTGTGGCTGATCCCGCGCCTGGAGGGCTACTACCCCGCCGGCAAGCTCGACAAAATCGTACTGACGGCCGAGGGCTACTATGCTATCGGCATGCGCGACGGCGAAACGGGGCGCGGCGGCTTCATCTGCGCACGCGACGATGTGCCGTGACGCAGCCTAGACGGCCTCGGTAGCCTCATGGAAGGAGCCGCGGCGTGGGCGGCGTCGGCACCGTCCGCGCGTCCTCTGTTGGGCGGAAGACGGCGGGCACGACACGGGCGAGGTGGTGGACGCGCGCGATGGCCGCGTTCAGCTCCGCGATGAGCGGCGCCGGTGCCCGGCCATCGGTCAGGAAGGTGCGCGCCGCCGTCAGGTGGACGAGGAGCGCGAGCACGTCCGTCGGGGTGGCCTGGGCGCGGGCCACTGTGGCGGCCTTGGCGAGCTGCTGCGCCGCGCGCTGACCCAGGGCGGGGGCGACGCGCCGCTCGGCGGTGGCGCGCTCGACGACGGCGGCGACCCGCTCCAACGCGGCGATGACGGCGGCGCGCGTGCGGACACGGTCGAAGATGCCGGCGGCCTCGTTGGCGTCGGTAGGATCGCCAGCGTCGATGACGGTTTCGGGCATCCTGGATGCGCTGGATGTGCTGGGCATCATGGGCATCTCCTTCGGGACTCAGGGTGCGGCGAGGCGTTGTGTGGTGACCTGGCGGCCTGGTGGCCCGGAAGCCGACGACCCGATGTAGGCCGACCACGCCCTCTTTTTATAGCACATCTGTACTAATTTTGCGTTAGCTCTCCCACACTCTCCCCGTATCGGACATCCGATGCTAGCGATCCCGCGCCTGTGTCACGATGGTTGGGTAGACGGTCCACGCGCCCTGCGCAATGGTGGCAATGGTGATTAAGAGTGCCGTTAACGATGATGGAGCTTTGACGCTCACCACGATGATCGCTAAGAGGCCGAGAGTCGGGACGCCGACCCTGCGTACAAAGTGCCGGAGGGGGGAGAGCAGCCCGGGTATCTCGCGCACAATCACGGCAGGTGGCCTCAGCCAGTCTATGACCGTGACGAGGCCAATGCAGCCGTACGACACGACCTCGAGTGCGATCGCAAGGCTTGGGTTAGCGCGGCGTGTCGGAAGCCCCAGGATCAGTGCGTCGGCACCAGAGGCGAGTAGTAGTACGATAGCCGCACCGATTAACAGGGCTGCCCCGCCAAGTAGGAACAGGTAGATCCGCCGGCCGAAGACAAAAGCCAGTCGGAGCCGCCGTCGGCGCACGAAGCTATCAACGAGCCCAACTATACGCTCGACCCATCGCGCATCTGGTCCGCTGACGAAGAGGCGCACCCCGAAAGGATCGCGCCGGAACTCCACCACATGCTGCCCGGTATCAGCCTCGGGGGCGGGAACGAGCGGGCCGAGCAACAGGCGTCCCCAGCGCGGGATGGGCCAGTTGATATGTGGCGTTACGGAGCCCGCACGTGAGGACCGTGCTTTTGCAACAGGGGCGGATGCTGACACCGATAGGGTTCCAAGGTGGGCCGGGAGACCCGCCGCAAATAACTCGGCGACCGTGCGCCCTTCGACAACCCTATGGGACAGGATGGTCGAGAGGCGCAGCGTGTCCTCGACCGCGCGCAGCTCTAACCTGTCTGTGAGGGCGTCGATCAGTAGGGCAACGTCGTCCTTGCCGGAGCGCACGAATGGCGGGACATCGATCGTACGCGAAACGGCGGTGCGTGGCCATGACTCCCGAAGTATGGTGATGCCCTCCACTCAAGAAATTAGATCATCGACGTGTATCGCAGACGGCACTCCCGAGGCCCTGTAGTGTCCTCTGTAGGACGCTCGGCCACGATTGTTGTGCCGCTAACGCGTCACGGCGAACGTCGTTACCCCGCTCCACTGGGCCCCTTTGAGCGTACAGTCAACGGTGGCCTGCCCGCTATCGCCCTTCGTCATCTCGTGCCACCCCCACCGCACGACGCCGCTCGCGCCGACGGTCTGGGGGTACCCGTCGAATGACACAGGCGTGTAGCCCGTCGAGTATACAACAGCGGCCGTGCAGGTCGCGCCGGGGATGCTGCGCGCGAAGAGGATGGGGTACGCATCGTATGGCATCGTCGCCGGCGTTACCTCCGCCCGCACGCCGCTACTCGTCGCTGGCGCGACGGTCGTTTCCGCTGTCGGTGCGGCCGCGGCCGTGCGACCTGACGGCTCACGCCGCAGGTCCTGATCGAAGGCGCGCTCGACGTCCGCGATGGCCACGCGGTCGCTCATGAGAAGCCCCACTTCGCGGTTCCTGTCGAGCGACGTGGCGCTCAGGTTCTCGCTCCCGATGAACAGGGTCGTCCCGTCGGCCACGAGGGCTTTGGCATGGATGTATGGCGACGCGACGCGCGCGACCTGCGCGCCGATGCCGCTCACTCCCTCCGCGTCGCCCAAGCCCGCGTAGACGATGCGCACGCGCACGCCCCGCCTGGTCGCGTCGGCGAGCGCCTGGATGCTCGCCGTGTCGTAGATCTCCTCCGCGTAGAGATCGAGGCTGTACCGCGCCCCCGCGATGAGGCCCAGGATCGTCGCGCGGGCGTTGGTGGGGCTCACGACAAGGTCCGGTGTCGCCGTGTCGAGCGGCCGGCCGTCCCAATCGGCCGCGAAGATGGCGTCGGCCTCCTGGACGACCGCGGGGGCGGCGGTCTCCTCGGCGAACTCACGGTTGCGCGTGAAGGCGGCATTGGTCCAGTTCATGGTGCCGATCCAGGTGGTGGTATTATCCGACACGAGAAACTTCGCATGCGTGAAGCGGTATGCCGGCGCGGCCCAGCGCACCGCGACGCCCTCCGCCGTGAGCACCCGATACGCCCCGTCCACCGACGCGCCGTCGCCCCCGAACGGGTGGGGATCGAGCACGAGGCGTACCCGCACCCCGCGCCGCACCGCGTCGCCGAGCGCGTCGAACACGGCCGCGCTCGAGAACAGGTAGATCTCGCCGTCCAGGTCGCGCCGCGCCGCGCGGATGAAGGACACGAGCGGCGTCACCCCGGCGTCGGGCTCGACATAGAACCGCCCGCCGGCGACATCGACCACGGCCGCGCTCGGCGACAGCGGCGCCGTCGTGGGCACGGTCGTCGGGACAGCCGTGGGAGCGATCGCGGGGACAGCCGTGGGCACGCTATAGACCGGTGGCGGCGCCGAGGCGGTGGTCGCCACGGGAGCGACGACGCCGACCGCGTAGACTGCCGGGGCGAAGGCGACAAGATATGCCCCCTCGACAAGCGCGCCGATGAAGCACACGAGAAGCAGGAGCTTGTAGAGCAGCGGTCGCGGCCAGCGCACGAAGACGCGCCAGAGAGAACGCGCCACGCCCCGCAGCACGTCGGCCAGTACTCTCACGGCGCGCCACAGCAGTTCGCGCAGCCGTTGCCCCAACACCTTACCCACGTTCATACGCACTAGTACATGACAGGCTATCGGCGCACGCGCAATAGGAAAAGAATCTCGGGAGAGATTAGGAGGACAGGGTCTCGCGCCTTTCGGCAAGCGGGAAATCAAGAATGAGACATTGACACACCTTCGCCTCTTGTACGTTGTCATAAAGGTTGAGCCGGCCTGAGCGCGACGACCACTCCTTTTGCCACAAAGGTTGCGCCGCTTGTATCACAAAGGTTGCACCGACGTGAACGTTGTGCCATAAAGGTTGAGCGGATGCGCTATTGTAAAAGACGGGTTATTTGTCATCAGATTCGACGGAGGAGGATAATGGTTGGGCTGCTCTCACTGTACGACAATGAAGGCCGCTTAAAGCGGGACCTAGCACATGTGTTATGGATTGGCGGGTCACCCGCGGCCGGCAAGTCCACCATCGCCCGGATGCTTGCCCGCGAGTATGGCCTCACCCTCTATGACTTTGATCGCCACGAACCGGTTCATGTGGAGCGCCGCATGGCCGCTGCGTCCCTGTATCCGGCGTATACGTCGTTCCTCGCGCTGACGATGGACCAGCGGTGGCTTCTCCGCTCGGCCGACGAGATGGCGGCGCAGGTCATCGCGCTGTGGACAGAGCGTTTCCGCCTGGTCGTCGATGACCTGCGGGCGTTGCCGACGACCTCCCCGATTGTCGCCGAAGGGCCGGGCCTGTTCCCTAACTGTGTACAGCCGGTCATCGCCGACGCCAACCAGGCGATCTGGCTTGTGCCAACGCCCGCATTTTGTCGCACGGTCCGGTTGAAGCGCGACGCTGACGCGTTCGTAGATACGAGCAATCCGGCACAGGCACTAGACAACTTGATCGAGCGCGACATCCTGCTCGCCGCCCATGTGAAGAGACGCGCGGTTGATCTCGACGTGACGGTCTTGGAGGTCGACGGGGCCACGTCTATCGACGAGATGGCCACCAAGGTTGAGCGGCATTTCATGGCCGGAGCGCGATTCTTGCGATAACGATGAATGCTTGACCTTCAATTTAGGCGTTGCTCACGCCTAGTCACCCACGGATTCCTGCGATAAGAGCCCATTCCTGCTAGAATGCTGTTTCGACTGCAAGGAGCCCAACATGCATGCTAGGCACCAGGCTATCGTCGACGAGGCGCTCACCGATGTCGCCCGTGACCCCGAAGCGATCGGCCTCCTGCTCGCCGGGTCCCTCGCACGCGGGGATGCCCACCCTGGTTCGGACGTGGATCTGCGCGTCCTCTTGGCGGCGGGGCACGTCCGCGCCTTCCGCTCCGAGTTCCACCGAGGGATCGTGGTCGAACAGTCCTACGCCGACGTTGCCCTCGCCGAGGCGCACCTCGGGAATAATCCCATGGAGGTGTATGCCTACCTCGACGGGCGCATCCTCCACGACCCGACCGGGGCTCTCGCGCGCCTCGCGGAGGTGGCACGTCAACGCTTCTCGGCGTACCACGCCCCATCTGAGGAGCGCGCAGCGATCGCGTACTGGCTGAGGAGCGCGCGCTTGAAGATGGCGGCGGCGCGCGCGGCGGGCGACCTGCGGCGGGCGGCCTATGTCAGCAGCACGACATCGTGGCCGCTTCTGACCGGGCTGTGGGCCGCGAACGACCGCCCCATGCCGCCGAGCGGTGCCGTCTGGGCGCATCTTGCCGATCTCAGCAAGGGGCCGCTACAGGTCGAAGCACGCCTGGAGCGCCTATTCATGGGTGAGCCGAGCGAGCGCGTCCAGGTGGCCATCGACCTGATAGAGTGGGCCGTTCCGCATCTGGAAACCGTCACCTAACCGGTTGGCGCAACCTTTGTGACACAGTGGCGCAGGCTCTGTGGCACACGGCGCAACCTTCGTGACGACGCACACCTTACACTCGCCGCGCTGGCGGCAGATGGAGCGAGCCGAAGTCGAGGCGTTGATCGGCGGACCGGTCAGCTTGCCGGTCGAGACCAGCTATTAGCCGACCTGGACAAGCGCCGGCGCGACATGGTATGATGGAGAGGTAAGGCCGGCGCGAGATGATCGAGGGCATCGCAAACGGTCTTTCTTTATATCCGCGAATAGCTATCGGTAACGACCCTTAGGATAAGTGCTTGCCCCAAAAGAAAACGAGCCGCCGGGCTGGTCTCTCCCGTCGAACTTGCGACCCCTCTAGTCTATCATCTCCGGCCCCGGCCTGTCCAGTCCAGGGGCGACCGACAGCGACGGCGCGAAGGGGTGACGCCGGGTGGTATAACGATGTATATGGGGCAACGGAAACGGGTCGAGCGGCGCGGTGACGGGCTCTACATCTACCCGAGCCTCCGGCGGTTCGGCGTGCTCGGGCTGGGCGCGCTGGCCTTCGTGGCGCTCGTCGCGTCGTATGGCCCGAAGAGGGGCACGCTGGCCTTCGTGGCGCTTGACGTGCCCCTCTTCGGGCTTATTTTCCTGTGGGTCGTCTATCGGCTCATCGCGCGCGGGCCGCTGCTCGTCGTCGACGCGGAGGGGATACGGGACAATTCAGGGCTGCTCTCCGCGGGCTTCCTGCGTTGGAGTGAGATCGAGCGCGTCTACATCAGTGGGATGGCCGGCCGGCGTTACCTCTGCATCGTGCCGGTGGACCCCGCGGCGTTCCTGCGGCGCCGGGTCCCGCCGAAGCAGGTGTTGATGCGGGTCAGCGTCGCCCTGGCGGGAGTGCCCGTGAACATCATGCAGAACACCCTGCCCCTCCCGCTCGAGGATGTCGTCGCGGCCATGCGCGTGTACGGACTGCCCGCCTCGGCGGACGAGGGCGCCTAGTCGCAGGGGTTAAGCTATCGACCTTCAGGGAGAGGGGAGCGGGCGGCGTCCACGTCCGCGGAGGCGCGATGGGCCACGCGTCGATGCGCTCGCACCGGTCGCGCGGCAACCACACGAGGGGCCTGACCCTCGTGTGGTTGCCGCGTACGCGGCCGCGAAGCCCACAACCAGCAGCCCGACCAACGCGGCGCGTTGTGCCACGGACGCGACGGCGATCCCCAGCGGGATTGGCGCGAGGGCCAGCGCGCCCATCACGGCGTGCCACCACCCCGGCCCGATCCCCAGTGAACGACGGAAGAGCGCCTCCCCGCACAGGAAAAGAGAGACTCCACCAGCCAACGCGAACGCCCGCGCCACGTCGAGGTCCGCGAAGGCGTGGCCGGTGGCCTCTCGCAGCGCCGACGCGACGGCAATAACGCCGAGCAGCAGGGGTAGGTGTTCATAGCCGAACGCTATGAGCGCGAGGGCGGGGCGCCGGGCGCGCGGCCTCGGCCAGTGCGCGCGCGGCGCGCCCATCGTCGCCGCCGAAGTACGCCCACCACAGGCAGGCGTTGAGCAGCAGGCCGAGCACCGCGACCCCGACCAGCGGCGCGTCGACGGGCCACCGAAGCCGCCGAAGCCGCCGAAGCCGCCGAAGCCGCCGAAGCCGCCGAAGCCGCCGAAGCCGCCGGTGCTGGCCACGCGCCCGGCCAGCCACATGAGCGCGAGGGCCAGCACCCAGACCACGTATTCCGCCACGCCACCCAGGGCTCCGGCCAGCAGGACCAGCAGGGCGGAGGTCAGGTTGAACGGCGCAAGGCGCAGGAGGGCCCGCACGACGCCCCCCGACGCGGCGCGGGTGAACAGGGCCGCGTGCATGGCGACCACCGCGAGGTAGGCCAGCCCGAAGACCGCGCCGCCGCCTGCGAACGCCTCGCGGGCGGCGGCATGGGCGCGCAGGGCGGCGAAGCGCCCCGCGCGGTCGAGGGACGCCAGGGCGTGGTCGTCGGGGCGCTCGAACCTGACGATCCAGCGTACGGCCTCGACCTCATCCATGTCTGCCTCCCTCGCTCCCGCCGCTCGCGTCGTGGTCCGGCACGACAAGCGCGCCGGCCGCGCGCAGCGCCTCGTGGTCGCGGTGCAGCTCGTCCATGAACGCGTCGCCGTACGTCGCGCGCGCGACCTGCGCGTGGATCGCCGGCAAGTCGTCGAGCAGGTCGTCGGCGGTGAGGCCCGCGGCCGCCACCGCTGCGGCGGACTGATCCAGCGCGGCGAGCAGATCGGCCAGCGCGGGGTCGGCGCGGAAGGACTGCTCCAACTTGTCCAGGGTCGCCATCGTGTTGCCTCTCCTCTCGCGTCGCCGTTCTCGATAATGTGGAAACGCGCGTTTCCATAAAAGCTCGCCGGTCGTCGTCAGCGCGAAACACTCGCCCTGTAGCATAGAACGTTTAGCATGCCGCCCCCTTCCGACGTATAATGGCGTCAGGGAGGGTGCTGTGGTTAGCTACCCCGGCGAATGGGAGGTCGGGAAACGTTAGCCCTGACGTGGAGCGTGACTCCTTTAACGCTTTTGGGGGGTGTCGTCGGGAACCTTCATGCGAAAGTGAAGAACCTGGAAGTCTCCTATGCTTCTGGGAGCGATACACCCACGACCTCCTCCCCTCCCTCCCATACACCCGTCGCCTCCTCGTAAACAGGGGACTACTATGGCTAAGGCGAGCAGAGCAACAGCGGAGCAGGCGCACACCACCGCGCCAAGCCTGGCGCATGAATCGCTCTACGTCGGCGTCGATATCGCCAAGAGCCAGCACATCGCAGGCTTCGTGTCGCACACGCTCCTCTCGCGCCACGGGCGATTCGAGGGATGCCCGGCCCTCAAGTTCGCCAACAGCCGCATGGGCTTCCGCCTACTCATCGACCGTATCCGCGACTATGTACCGCTGGAACAGTGCTTCGTCCTGATGGAGAAGACCGGGCACTACCATCGGGCGCTCCAGGAATACCTCCTCGAGATGGACGTGTCGGTGTACGTCATGCATGTCCATGCCCGCCCCCGTGGCATGGTCAAGACGGACAAGCGCGACGCCTTGGGGCTGGCGAATAATCTGTACAATCAACTGGAGAAAGGCGCGCAGATGGGCGACCGCACGGAGATCGTTCATCGTGCCGTCCCGCCGACCGAAGCGGCGTCGTTGCTCAAGGGGCTGATGGGCCACCGCTACGAGTTGCAGCATGAGAGCACCAAACACCGCAACCAGCTCACGGCAATCTGCGACCAACTCTTCCCTGAAATGACCGACGTGCTCAAGGACCCGAACTCCCCGACCGCCCTCGGCATCCGTGAACGGTTCCCCACCGCCCAAGCCATCGCCACCGCGACCATTGACGCACTGAGTCAGGCCAAGGGCACCTCCGCCACCAAGCCCGGTCGCGCCGGGTTGGCCCGCTTGCAAGACGTGGCCGCCACTAGCATCGGGACCAAGGATGTCGGCAGGGTGCGCACCCTCATCTTCGAGCAGAGGCAACTCATCGCCGAATTGAAGCTCATCCGTGAGCACACCGAGCAGATCGACGCGGAAATCGAACACATCGTTGAAACGGCGCGCGAAGGACGTATCCTCATGTCCCTGCCGGGGATCGGGCTGACGACCGCCGCCGCGATCGTCGCCGCGGTCGGCCATGTCGATAACTTCCCCAATGGGGGCTTCCTCAAAGCCTACTTCGGGTGGGCACCGAAGCGCACCCAGACCGGCACGACCAAGGACAGCGACAAGCTGCCGCGGGGTGGCGAACGAACCATGCGGGCGCTCATCTACATGGCGGCGTGGCGTTGCGTCAATACCGATGAGGATTTCGCCGCTATCTACAAGCGCCTGGTCGCCCGGAAATGCCCCTGCGACGAACGCAAACGCGACTACGTGGGCAAGAATGTCGTGATGGCGCGTATCTGCGGTCAACTCTGCCGCCGGACAGGAGTCACCTCCCCCTATGCTCTACGACCCGGCAATCCATAGGGCGCACATCGAGGGCGCATATCACTCGATGAAGCCGCGCCCTCGGCGCGATAATCTCGTGCAACTCCCCAAGCGATAAAATCCTACCGGTGCCCACGAGGTCGCGGGGTCCGGGGGCGCGTAGCCCCCGAGTGATCGCGGGCGTGCGGAGGCGCCGCGGCTTGACGGGCAAGGCGGGGCCCCCTGCTAGACTGCGGAGCCGACAGGGCGGACAGCGCCACGTCCCATGCTACCGTCCGCCCTGTCGGTGAAGCTGGCGCAGCAGGGGTGGCGCAGCCCGTCAAGCCCCAGCCGGAGCATCGTTCCGAAGCCGCCATAAAGCCTTCGCCCCTCACCCTGAGGGTCGGCTTTAACATAACATGGCCGTGGTCGTCGCGGCGCGGGCGTTGGTCAAGCGTACGCGGGCGAGAGCCTGGACGTTGATGACGATGTAGGTCAAGGTGTTGAGCGTGTGGACGGAGCGCT
>JAABUY010005025.1_pt1 | contig 13517 bp, 14 predicted proteins | sample 5560271 | NCBI WGS metagenome assembly JAABUY01 (sample SAMN10711886, study PRJNA513374) | rock metagenome | isolation source: Antarctica rocks | place: Antarctica: Victoria Land, University Valley
GTACATATGTCAGCATGTCAGGATTGAATGGCGTGATTCGCGATCCGCGATCCGCGATGCCTCGGGACTTCCCAGTGGCTTGTTTGTCCCCACTAGTCCCCACGTTCAAGACCCCAAAAGGAGTAAGAGGCGGGTTTAACCCTGTCCGAACCCCGAAGACGTGCTTGGGCGCGAAATGTCGCCTTGAAAACAAGGAGGACAAACGTCAGAAAGAAACAGAGATACTGAAGCCAGCATATTCGTCAAGAAACAAGAAACCTCCCGCGGGATAGGGAACGCCAACTTATTGGCTCACTCTGTCATCGTAAACTTGGAAGTGAACAACACCTCGTACTGTTGTCAGTATATGTATCCCGATACACTTGGGGTGCACGGGGAAAAGGAAAGGTAGGATCGATTCAACGTCTATTAAACATCGACAAGGAGCACTCTGTCGCCCCCGCCCCCCTCAATGTGTCGAAGTATGCCCCGCGCATCAACAGGTTCGAGACGCGAGCTCGTGCCGCTCTCGAATACGATGCTTACACTATCTCCGTGGTATCATAGAAGTACATTCCCGCTTGACTCCCTCGTAAACCCTCCACCAGGTAGATTCCCTCCCCATATCCTGTGTGTTCACCTCCTATCCATTCCTTGAGACCGTCCGACCAAGCGCCATACCCCCCCCCCCAGTTAACACGTCGATGCCCGTCTCTCAATGCAGTAGGTTCCGTAGCGAAGGACTCTCGCTCGCACCGTTCGTTAATCGCCCGTCATTGTTGGGCCATCCCCCGTTGCGCCCAATCCCTTCCGGCGGAGTCTCGGGCCGTTCGTGGTTGCCACGGGGACTGCCATAGATGGCGCCATGATACTGCTGCCGGGGTGACGGATGTGACTGGTATCGCACCGCGAATGGGTTTTCCGCCGCTCCAGGTGGTCCGTGCGGCCCAATGGAATGATCCGGCATTGGAGGAGATCTCATGATGCTGGGAGGAGGCCGGACGTGCTGGACACGGGGAGGATGCTGGGTATAAGGCACCGTCACCAGATGTCCGGTGCTGTTGTGCTGTAGTTGAAATGGGGACGGTGCTCCATTCAGCTGATGCTGGATCGGCAACTCATGATGTGGAGGGTGGCCGTAAGCAGGCGCGCGGTATGGAGCGGGGGGGGCAAAATGCGACTGTAGTGGTAGCGGTCCCACGGGAGGTGAGTGCGATATCCCGTTCGGCAAATGGGGCGGCGCGTTGTAGGGTCCTGGTCGTGGCCGGTCTGGCCACCCATGGTATTGATCATTGTTCTGCATGGCGGGGATCGGAGGCCATACCGAATGTAACCGTGGTGACGGCGTGTCGAGGCCATCCACCTTATGAGAGTCTAGCAGAATCACATCAGGCTTGGGGGATACACTCGGTCGAGGTGTCGGATCTCGGAGTTTTCTCAAGTGGCATTTGTGGCATAAAAACTCTGGGACAAGGGCCACTGCGGCGGTGGATTCCGTTTCAGGCTCTGCCGTTATCGCAGCCGCGGTAGTAGCGTTGTCTTGCACCACCACCTCGCTGGGAGGCTCACTGTTCCTGCTACCGTCGCCATTGATTCCAGGCGTGCCACTTGCTCCGGGACGTGCCCCAGAGTCGTCGTGGAAGTTCGATGAATCGCCATTGATATAACCGTTCTGCAACACAACCTGACTTCCTGTCGATTCCGCAACGTTGGTGGTCACTGGCAGAGACTTAACGCCTTCTCCGGCATTTGGCATAATCTTGTGCCACTTTGGGCTTGCGTCAGCACCACATGCGGCACATTCTTTCAGACCAGGCTCAATAACAATGGTATCGCTTAGATGAACCACCCTGTCACCGTCTTCATCGACTTCTTCTGACTTTACCGTGACAGCTGCAGGCGACACTCTCGAACTTCTGGTGATAGGTGCGGAGGCCGATGGTCCAGAAGTAGAGCCTCGATGACCAGTACTAGTACTGGTGCTCTGTAGAGCGCCTCTTGTCGCGGTATCGTTGATCGCTGCCTTCCGGACTGTTCCCGTCAAAGCAAGGTCGGCCTGCTTGTAGGTGCGGACAAAGAGCTGCAGCGCGTTGAGAGGGGAGTCCTTCACCATCTCATGAATCGGATGAAGGACATTTTTGATGTTGTGGTCTGGGCAGTATATGACTGCCGAAAGGTTGCCGGTCTCGCTTCCCAACGTAACCGTGTTGACGGTGTGAATGCGAGAAGCTTTGACGGGGGTCACATCAAAACCGAACAAGTAGCGATCCCGCTGTGCGCAACCTACGTGAAAGGTAGCTTGGCAATGATGGCAGTTGACGCAGACCCCTGCTGTCGATTTACAGAGCTTACAGACCTTTTCCCACTTGTGCACTGGAATCGTCCCAATGTTCTCAGCCGTGTCCAACAGTTTAGCGTTGCCGAAGCGGATTTCTGGTATCCAAACCGCACAGTTTACATGAATCCAGTTGTTGCCAGTCGTTCTTTTGAGCGGCTCTCGCGGGTCCACAGGCCAGCCCTTGTCCTCGTGTGCGCGGCGATATCGGGCGGTATGCTCAACGACCATTTCTCGCTCCAAACGCTCCTTTTCCCTCTCACGTTCATTCTTCTTCTTGTGAGATACTTTGGGAGGCTCCATGAGCTCTTGTTCTGTGAGTCGGACTGGACACACGACGCATTCATAGGAAGTGGAGATTTGATTGGTTGGGACGGAGTCGTTGGAGCACATATCACAGGTCCATTTACTATTCAATCGACCTTCTCCGATACCGTAGCAATTCCGGTGAACTGTAAGCCTGCAGTGCTTGCAGCAAAAGCGCTCTTCTCCCGAAGGCTCCATTTCGTAGCAAACAGCACACGGCAGGACCGTGATCCGAGGTGGTTCAGGCATCAAGGGAGGTTCTGGTGGCTTTTCAATGACTTTTTTCTTTGGTGGCTCAATGTAACTACCATTTTGGATTCCCTGGAGAGTTTGGTTCTCAAAGCCAGTCTTCTGTTTTTTCTTAGAGCCTTCTTGGCCTCCTGGAGGAATGGTGAGACCGGTGGGAACCTCAACGCCGACGGAAGCGGCGGTGGCCGCTGCAGCGCTACTGATAGAGATAGAATTGATTTTATTCGTGTTCACCAGCTCAGCGAGAAGTTCCTCGTCTATTCTTCTTTTCCATGCCCTACCGCCACCATTCGCAACTTTTTTGGCCACTTCATCAAGATTTTCCCACTGAATGCCGTATTTTCGCCAGAGTCCAGCACAGCGCTGACAGAGTGCCAGCATCAGATATGCGCCTTTATCTTTACTGGACTTGGATGTCTGGTCTACGGGTACCGTCGTACCTGGAGCTGTACCAGGTGCTCGTCTCCATTGTGGGGATGATCTTGATGAGCAAAACTTGCATTCGAAGCCACGCTTTCGCGCCGCAGCTTTCTCATTGTCAAAGGCAGAATCGTCGATGTCGTCAGCCACGTCATCCACAAGTTTAAGGTCAACCTCCTGCGTATGCTTTTTGCCCTTTCTGCCTTCAAAATGACCCCAGATTTGCTTTCCACGTTCCGTCTTCTTCCACATGTAATAAAAACGAACGATTTCCCCATGCTTCTGTGACTTGCCCACATGTCTGGATATACTCCGACGCTCTGATCCAAATTTTGAAACACCCTCTTCAAACCTCTTGAGTTCTTCCTTGTTGAGTTCTGGTTCTTTAAGATCTTTCCGCCGGTTAACACTTCGAAGCTGTACCAGAGCTGGTTCAACCTGATAATGATTTATATACAATAGCTCGAGAGCTTTGTCCAGAAAATTTGTCGAATACTCTTTGACTCCTACAAACTTAGCGAGACTCTTAGCCCGTGCCATGTAATCGTCGATAATCTTCTCACGGTCTTCGATGCTGATATTAGTATCGCTTGCGTCATCTCCTCCTCTTGAAGAAACCTCACCAACTTGGGGTAGACGAAATTTGAGTTTCGCAGTATTGAGAGGGTCGCTATTCGGATGATCTTCACCGCGTCGAACAAAGCCAGAAGGCTCGTCCATCACCCATTTCGGCCGTTTCTCCCTTGTGGCCTTGTCTTCTTCAAGCGCTGCAACAGTTTCTTTGGTCAATTTGGCGTCCTTCTTATGGCTACCACCTTTGACGTATTTTCTCTTAACCTCAGCTGGCTTGACAAACTCCACAGGTCGACCGTGCCATATATGGACGTTAGCTTGGTGTTTGGGACCCAGACGAGAACTAGCACGTGGATAGATTCGGTCATCGTAATCGAGAGCATCCTCCACGCTGCAATGAATGCCGAAATATCGATACGGCCACAGTTTCGCCTGCGCTGTCTGTTCGGCTGTTGCTGGTCGAGGCCCCGAATTCTGCATGTTCGGATCATGCGGATTACTGCCGGTGGTAAGGTTCGATCCTCCTCCGTGCTCCTCCTCTTCTTCATCTAGAAACTCTTCCTCTTCACCTTCTACAGCTCTATCCCCCACAAGTGGAGTATTCCGAGCCTCAAGCTTCCGTTCTTGCTTTCGGCTACATGGCCCACAGGACCAAGCAAAACCACGAGCCGGCTTTTTGAGTAGTGCTGGCCGTACGCAATTCATGTGATATGTATTCTTACACATCGCACAGTCGACGGAATCATTCCTGATACCTATAATCAGCCTACATGTGTGGGCGTCGTGGATGAAACCTACGTTGCGCAGTATCCTCCACATCGTTTGCATGACTTGATAGCGCTGGTCAATTCCTTGCCACGTCCCATCTCAACAATAACATATTTCCATCGCTCATCAAGCACTCCCTTAACTTTATCTGGGACATTAATGACCTGACTCGTAGGAATCACCTCATAGAAACGCTGCATCCAACGCTCGTACAATTTCTCAAACCAGAAGCTGTCTTTTGTTTTCCGATACTCGTCTAAATCGTCTATTTCGCTCCTATGAACGATGCGACATTTCCCTCGGAGTGATGTGAGCGGACAGGTATCAGAGTGCATTGAAGCAAACACGACTCGAGTATCGTTGACTTTGCGTACGATATCTCGAGGGCGGTAGTACCAGTTGACACGAAATGAGTCTATAGGTAAGCTATCGTCGTTTTCCGCATGAAGAAACTCCATAATACGTGCGAGATAGTACGGCTCTCCCGGTGGTTCGCAGATCAAATAAACATGGTCTAACATGAAGTCAGTGATACGAAAATAAGCAGTATGCTTAGACAGATCGAGTGCTACATACCGTTGAGTGCAAGGAGCGTACCATCGTCCGCCTTTAGTTTTCCGTTTTTGAGATAGCCTTGACATGTTTCGAAACTCAGCATATTCGTTTCTCTGGTTCCAGCCTTGGCTGCGGTCGAATTTTTTCTTCGGGGCGGCACGTACGCAGTGACTTGCGCCATGTCTAAGGAAGGAGTTGAGGCAGTAGGACCACCTCCAGGTGCCTTGCGCTTTTTTGACGGTGGCTGAGGGGCAGGGCTCACATCTGGGTTCAGTGAGAAACTTGACATGCCTGGAATATAATCTTTGGGCATGGTGATTGTCGCAGCAGGCTTTCCCGTTCCTGCGCCAGAGCCGGCAGTTGACGATCTTCGAGTGTTGACCGTAGAACATTGGGTTGTCTCACCAGCATCAAGATTATTTGAGCTTGCCGGACCCGATAGGCCTTTGGCTTTTTTCCCTGTACCTAGGTCGTAATCCATGTCCAATTCTCGGTCTTCCGCATAGTTTGGCCTTGTGTTCCCATTCCTATTTCGTGACCTCGTACCGTACGGTGACGGACCGGATGTGTCCATTGCATTGGTGGTTTGCGCAGGTGGCACAAATGACGAGGCTGAGTTCGTGATCGCCGACTGTGAGTCAAGGGGTGTTATCTTTTTTGACGAATTGGTGGCCGATGGTGGGATGAGTTGAGGTAAGTTGGATTGTGAACGCGGCAGGATCGAAAGTGCATTATTTATGCTTCCGAAAGGTGCTGGAGCTGTGGGCGAAGATTGGCTCGGCCCTTGTGTTATATCGTAACCGATTTGGCTTTCATGAATATCGTCTGCCATGGTACCTAACCTCTAGCATGAGATCTCTACAACCACCGCATCTGGGCAAGACTATGACTAACGATGGGGCGACTGATTCGTAGGCTACGCATTTGCTGATCAGATGTGTATGCAGCGTGGCCAGTTGCGCTTGTGAGGGCTACTTTGGTGCAGCATGTAGAGGGACCTCGCGCTTCTGGGGCAATCCAATTAGGCGATGCAGTGACCATATCAGAGCAAATCGCCTTATGTCAAAAGTCGCCAAGGAGCAAAATCGAGCGGATATAGCGGACAGTGGTGAGAGACTATGAACAGGTATGGAATGCACAGCGTCTGACCGGAGCGATGGGGTGGAAGAAGACCTTAACGGGGCTGACTGGAAGCAAGGTGGGTGCAAGCCTAGAGGTGAAAGAAGTCGGCGGCACTATAGATCAATACATAATACCGAGTCTGTAACTTAACACCACGCTTATTATGAGTTACCTTAGATATTATTGGGGTTTCCCCGTCCACGCCGTCTGCAGACGACGCTAACCCGACATGCCGAGCTACCTAGTTGTATCAAACCACTACTTGATTCGCACTAAAAAGCACCACATTTCCCCTTCAGTCCACCATCCTCTACATGGACCTTACTCTCAGTATAATCTGTTACGCATTAGTGAAGCGTGTGGATCGAGTCTAGTTATCACAGCCAGCGACAATATCTTACTTGTTGCTGTATTGATTCCCAAGTCGATAAAGCAAGACGGGCTTACTCGGGCCCCTATCAGATAAAGGACAGTCCCCTGTCTCGCAAGAAACCAGAAGACTCTAGATTCCAGAGTACCATCAGGCTTACTCGGAGCACCGGGGTTGATATGAGTAACATTTCTAGGCAAACAATCTGTTATGATTGACACGTCATGCCACCTACCCATCGAGTATTCAAGTCGTCTACTCGATAACTTGGATCACCACTGCCGATCTGGGGTCACAGCACCTACCCCATGTCGCTACTCGAGGGAAGCCGACAAAACATGGGCATCCCTTTAATATGCTCGTCTTGCTGCGCATACGCTACACTCAATAGCTATCCGTGTTGAAGCCACAATAGTCGGATGCTAAACACTTAAGACACCAAGATCAGGAATACGCGACCGGTAACTGGAGGCTCTTCCACCGAACATTGCTGGCCTCACCAAAAACCGGAATCAAACGACATGCCCCTTGGTTCAAATATCTTTTTATCTCCGAGGTGGACTCTTCTGCTTACTAATGGGGCATTGCACTTGCTTAAGCCTATTCCGGCCTTAGTTTTTCCTCGTGTTGCCGCCTCGGCCTAACTTTGAGTAAACATCAGAGCTCTCCGTGACACAGGATATATACAGTGCTTTGACATTCTATGGTTATGAGCTTTGAATTGGCGTTCGTTTGGAGCTGAAATTCTATGGCTCCATCGTTTGCTGCCTCTTTGACTTCTATAGACGTTGTGCGGCAACAAAATTACAGCACCGCCTCAGTAGTCGGCTCAAAACGAACCCGCGAAGAGGCCAACCCACATCCCTCTCACAATCCTCGATTATTGGTTGACCTCACAAACGCCGGACCTGCGCACGCTGACTTCAAGCGTCGGAGGTTAGGAAAACATAACAAGCCTAATATAGTAGCCAGCGAAATTTGTAGTATTAATGAAGGGCGAAGTTCTGCTCCACATGTGTCAGAATATTCTCAACGACGGGCTGCGGCATCCACGCCTTCTTCGTCACTGAATCCGCTGCTTTCATTGTCACATCCTCGCTATGGGTTACCAGAAACTCTGGCGAAAAATTTCTCGTCTTTAGGCATCAATAGTATATATCCCTGGCAGTCCTCATGTCTCCTTGGGCGTGGTCTCTTGACTGGCGAGAAGAATCTTGTCTACACTGCTCCAACTGGTGGTGGAAAGTCTCTTGTCGCTGATGTGCTTATGCTAAAAAGAGTCATCGAAGATCCTACCAAGAAGGCAATTGTGGTCTTACCATATGTTGCTCTGGTACAGGAAAAGCTCAAATGGCTCCGAAAAGCAGTCGAAGGGGTCCAGAAGAATTTCAATACTGCCAGTCAATCAAGCACGCAGCTAGCGAGCCATGGAAACGTCAACAACCACCGCTCAGTGCGCATTGTCGGTTTTTTCGGCGGCAGCAAAACGAGAGCTACTTGGTCCGATGTCGATGTGGCGGTTTGTACGATTGAGAAGGTCTGTTTAACATTAGCTATCGCACATCTAGTGTTCAGACCATCTAACACAGTATACAGGCAAATTCGCTGGTGAACATGGCAATTGAGCAGTGTACAATTGGTGATCTCGGTATAATGATATTGGACGAATTGCACATGATCGATGATGATCACCGCGGATACATCATGGAGTTGATGGCCACGAAGTTGTTAAGTCTAGAGGGAAAAGTCCAAATCGTAGGAATGAGCGCAACGTTATCAGTATGAGTTTATTTGCGTTTAACGGGAGAACCTGCTAACAGAAATAGAATACACAGCTACTTGCTACATGGCTCGATGCAAAGTTCTATCAATCTGTTTACAAGCCTGTTCCGATCGAAGAATACTTGGTGTACGATAACTCAATTTACCCATTCTCAACATCTAGTTCTTTCTTCAAAACCGCAAGCCAGCTCAGTTCCACCCAGCCGCGTCTCTCTCCTCCCCCGATGAGGTCCATACAACCTTCAGCGTGCATTGAATTGAAAACACCCATGACTAATGCGGTTGTGGCTCTCGCCATAGAGACTGTAAAAGCTGGTTATGGTGCATTGATTTTCTGCAGTGGTCGACAAGGATGCCAGTCAATGGCTTCTTTGGTGGGTCAAGCAATGCCCACCTTACCAGGGACCGAGGACGAAGTTCTGGATAAAAGGGAAGATGTGATCGGCGATCTTAGGAGCTTAGCTGTTGGGTTGGATGAGACTCTAGGAATTACTGTGATGCAAGGTGTTGCGTTTCATCGTACGTTCCAAATCTTGCAGTGCTCAGCGTTCGTAGGCTGACTTTCAGAAGATGCTGGTCTTACGATTGAGGAGAGGGAGATCGTTGCTGAGGCTTACGACAAAGGTGTTATCAGAGTCATCGTTGCCACATGTAGTCTCGCAGCAGGCATCAATCTTCCTGCAAGAAGGGTCATACTTCAAGGGGCAAGAATGGGTCGGGATCTGATCGGACCTGCAATGCTGTCAGTGCCATCATCGATAGAAGATTATCACATGCTAAAGCAGTCATAGAAGACAGATGCGCGGGCGAGCTGGCCGTAAGGGTAAGGATGAGCTGGGCGAAAGCTATCTTTGTTGTCAGAAGGCCGATCTCGAAGATGTAACACAATTACTTGAGGCAGATCTTCCGATCCTCGAAAGTAGCTTGACTCCTGAGAAGCGTGGTATCAAAAGGTACAGATTTCTGTTGTGATCAAAATCCGAGCTAATTCGAATCAGAGCATTATTAGAAGTCATCACTGTACGGCTTGCAACCCATATGACAGCAATCCAGGAATATGTTCAGCGGACTTTGCTGTTCCATACCATGGATCGACAGGTACTGGACAACCTGGTGCTAACCACCATCGAGGACCTTGCGACTACGGGCATGATCGCGGTTGATGGAAGTGGTTCTTACACAGCTACCCTCCTCAGTCAAGCTATAATTGCCTCATCGCTGACACCAGAAGATGGGATCTTCGTTCATGGTGAGTTGCAAAGAGCGCTTCGAGCATTTGTGATGGACGGGGAGATGCACGTATTTTACATGTTCACGCCTGTGCAATTATCAGGGTTTGGAGACATCAGTTGGCCAATCTTCCGGAGAGAAATGGATGGATTAGATGAAAGTGGTATTCGGGTGCTGGAGTTTGTCGGTGTCAATCCCGGTCTAGTCAATAGAATGTAGAGTATTGGCGCAGTGGCTTCGAAAGCTAAAAGCTGACTGTCGACAGGGCCAACAGTGCGAAGCCACTTCCTGAAGGAAACACCGATGAAGTTAGAGTCGCTCGAATTTATCGCCGATTCTATGCAGCCTTTCAGCTTCGTGACTTGTGCAACGAGGTTCCGGTCCATGTCGTGGCTCGCAAATACGGCATACCACGAGGATTCGTACAGACTCTGGCTCAGACTTGCGAAGGGTTCGCCGCGGGAATGATCTCATTTTGTGATCGAATGGGATGGGGAATGCTGAAGAGTGTCCTGGAGCACATGGTTGACCGGCTCAAGGCTGGAGCTAAAGCGGATCTCCTTGAGCTGGCGCAGATACCGTATGTGAAGAGTCGAACGGCAAGAGTGTTTTGGGAAAATGGAATGAAGAGCGTTAGAACAGTTGCTGAAGCAGACCCGAAGGACCTAGTTGCTATCCTATTGATGGTAAGAGAAACGATTGGAGGACGCTACCGTCTCGCGCTGATCGGACCGTAGGCTCAACCCAAACGATATAAGATAGATGGAGACGGAGAGGCCAAATACCATCAAAAGCTTACGATCAAAGCCGAGATCATTGTTGGAGCTGCGAATCGATTATTGGGTACGTCGAGTGACCTCAACTTCGTCTTTGTCTTGCAGGATGAGACACTGATACCTGGCAGAACGACAACAGCAGATTGAAATCGAAGCAGATATCTAACTCCCAATCTCTTAGAAAGGCTGCAGAGCGTTTGAAGTAACCATTTCCCGGAGACAACAACAACAACAACAACAACAACAGCGTTGTAAAGTGGCGATAATAGGCTTTCGACTTGGAATAAAAGCTTAGTGGTGATACTCAGTCGAGTACCCGATCGATCGATTGATAGATGGGAATAGAAGGTATTCACAAGGTCATAGAAGGGATTCACCATCATGCCGCCAGCCATTGCTTTGTAAGTAGGAACATTCCGGTTCGGTTGACGCTGTACCCCAATTACTAACCGGAGAGCGACAGGAGGCCGACGCTCTTTGACGAAAGGGGGAAAAGTGAATGAAAGAATGCACCAATCGTGTGACGGGGTGTGAATGGGCTCGGAACTGATTGTGATTGTCATCACCTTACTCACCTTACTAAGGCTTACCTGATACCTTACTGTTCCATTAGCGAACTCTCTGCCCCTCCAAGTTTGGTCTGTGGAACGTCAACACTCATTTGATTCATAAAGCTCCGGACATCCACCTATCAATCTTTCTTCAACCTCTGTTACACTTTACTTGGAACGTCCAGTTGATTCAATCTCGCTCCAGAAGAAAAAGAAAAGAAACTTCTTCTGACCCTCAAAGTAACCTGTCAATCACGTCTGCAACAATGGCTCCCAAGATCGCCATCGTGTTTGTATGTTCCCCACGACTTGTGGTGATGATTTCTCATGCCAGCCTTGTCGAGCTTCGAATCGGTGAAAGGCTCGTGGCTGATCAAACCCGCACAACTAGTACTCCATGTATGGCCACATCCAAAAGCTCGCTGAGGCCGAGAAAGCCGGCATTGAAGCCGCTGGAGGCAAGGCCGACATTTACCAGTAAGTTTCCTGTTTTCAAACACCAATGATCAGGCAGCTTCACCTTTCATAAATCTTCAAACACCCTACAAGCTTCCGATCCAGCCATACCCAGGACTTGACATAAGGTCAACTCTATTGAGCGAGGCTTCAGACGCCTTTTCATTTACGTCTAGCGGTGCACTTTGAAATCTGATATCCGAGCTCCTACAGTTCTTTTCCTGTGCCTCCCTCCCTTTGCTTGAGTCTTCCGCACTGTACCTTGAAATATTCAGTACTTGGGCAGTGGCTAACATACTCCGTACAGAGTCCCCGAGACCCTCTCTTCCGAAATCCTCTCCATGATGCACGCCCCTCCCAAATCCACCACCATTCCCGAAATCACCGCGGACAAGCTCGAGCAGTACGACGCTGTCCTCTTTGGCATCCCCACCCGCTACGGCAACTTTCCCGCCCAATGGAAAGCCTTCTGGGACTCAACCGGCAAACAGTGGCAAACCGGCGCTTACTGGGGAAAATACGCCGGATTGTTCATCTCAACCGCTTCCCAGGGCGGAGGACAGGAGAGCACGGCGATTGCGGCAATGAGTACGTTTGCGCATCATGGTATGATTTACGTGCCGTTGGGATACAAAACCGCCTTTCCCATCCTCGCTGGTTTGGATGAGGTCCGCGGTGGGAGCCCATGGGGCGCCGGTACTTTTTCTGTAAGCGTCCCCTCACTTTTTCTTTTCTTGCTACACGAAGAGGGTGACTAAACCTCATCCCAGGGCGGCGACGGCTCCCGCCAACCCAGCCCCAGAGAACTCGAGCTCGCCACCATCCAGGGAAAAGCCTTCTACGGCGCCGTCTCCAAAGTCAATTTTTCCCTCTGACTAGATGGTCTTTCCGGTGAAGTCGCCAATGGTGCGGATAGTGGTGGTGCAGTGGGGCCAACAGCTGGTATGAAAGAGGAGAGGACTGCGGAGAATGGTACCATGGGAACGACGGATAATGCAGGAGAGAAAAAGGAAGGGGGCCCATGTGGCTTGCCGTTCAAGTGCGAGATCATGTAGCATGAATTTCCTTGCCAGAAGCTTTGATAACGAGATACCAGTGGGTTTTGCAACACTAATTCGGAAACTCCGAGTGAATTGCCTAAAAGCGAGCGGAACATGAAAATGAGCATACCCCCACTCCGGCATCGCCTCGGAATGCCCAGTCTCCCAACTTCCTACTCCCCTCCTCACTCATTTCGTCAGCAATAGACCCGAACTCCAAAAGACAGACAAAACCCTTTCTCCAATTCCCATTCCCAACCCCCACCCCTCCCTTCCCTCCGTTCCGTTTTTTACTCTCAATATCCATGCAATTACACACCAAAAAAAAGAAAGGGGGCAGAACGCCATCTACATAAAGCCACTCCCACAACCCCAAGGTAAAGACTGGCCCAAGCGAGTGATATCCTGATCCCCATTCGATTTATCATATCTATCAACGGCTTCTTCGATCCCGCTTTGCTGTGCTCGGACGGTGGGGGGGTTGGCTGGGTGGGAGGGTTTAGAGGGGACAGGGTTGGTAGTGCGGTTTAGAGGGGTTGGTTTGGGGGGGGGGGGGGAGGGTGGGTTGGAAGAGTCGGAGGGTTGGACGGAAGGGTGTTGGGTTGGAGAATAAGAATAAAGACGAGGATGGGGGCGCGGAATCGGGGGCATGATTTAACCAGCACGCCAAAGGAAGGCTGGGAAAATATTATTTGTACCTAACCCCATTACTATTCTACCCATCATCGCCGCCCCTCCCCCCTCCAAACCTGCCCCCAAACCCCCCGATATCCCTCTTGAAGAACTTGCCGATATTCCTCAAATTCTCATTCAGGTTCCCCGGCGTCGTTATAGGCGTTCCTTCCCCACCTTGCGGCGGCGGGCTCATGACCCTAGCAGGTGTATTTGACGAAGTGCCTAAGGCGGGTGTGCCAAACCTGTCGACGCCATCCCTTGCAGCTGTCATGATTGCATTACCGAAAGTGGTCGGGTCGAAGCGGCCGGGGAGGTTGGAGGTGCTGAGGC
>JAABUY010005027.1_pt1 | contig 13509 bp, 21 predicted proteins | sample 5560271 | NCBI WGS metagenome assembly JAABUY01 (sample SAMN10711886, study PRJNA513374) | rock metagenome | isolation source: Antarctica rocks | place: Antarctica: Victoria Land, University Valley
CCAGCTGGAAAGAGAGTGCATGCGGGACAGACCCGCGCCTGTGAGAAACAGTGCCGAGCCTGCAGGCCTAGGGAGACAGCAGGACTGACCGTCAGCAACAGTGCCTGCTAGGTCGTCGCGCACACAGAATTGCAAAGCGCTATGTGTCACAGGGTGCTGCAAGCTAGCCTGCACTGCTCCTGTCGTGGAATGCTGTCACCGAGCAGCAATGTGGAGCAATCACGCATGCAGCACACTGGTTGCTGGCAGTCAACAGGCGCGCGCCAGCACATGGCCAGGCTTCAGGTCTAGGTGCAGGAGGCCAGGGCGATGCGCTGCAGTCAGCGCATCGCCCTGGCGTCCTCCACCCGGATCTCAAGCCTGGCCATGTGGGCGCTGCAGCTCATTGCCGGCGCGTGCTGCTGCGCGAACGACGCCCTGCGCCACCGCTGCCGTGCCCTCACCAGTCGAGCGTGGCTGCTCAGGTGCTCCAGTCCCTCATGGGGTACCGCCGGACATCGATGATACCTGCACTCCTGAACACAGTGTGCAGCGACGCGCGCATTTCGCCGCCCTGAGAGTGGTGGCGGCAGCGGCGCACGGCGACGGCGACCCGCTCGCGCGCCTCGGGACCGAGCTGGAGCGCGGCGCCCGCTGTGCCGCCTCCAACGCGCGCGTCCTCGCCGGGCTTCCTGCTGTAACACATGGCGCGCGCGCACTCTCCCTTTTAGTAAAGCATGTTGCATCCAGACATCACCGCTTTCTCAAGTTATGATAATGAAGGACCGCATTGTCTGAGCTCTGCAAAAACCAAGCTCTGCAAAAACCAAGCACATGGTTCCTGTGCGCCTGTTCAGGCCTGGGCAGCAAGCCCAGGGCAGCAAGGGCAGCAAGGGCCGTGCGTTATAGCTCAGCTTTCGTGTGAAGTACTGAGGATCTCCCAAGTCCGCTACACAAACGCGCTGAAGGGGCCCTGCATTAAAGCCACTTGCAGGCCGCCAGCGCAGTGCTTGCCTAGTGACAGACAGCAGGCATCCAAGGTGCGAGCCAGCAGACATGTATGACCCGCACTCAGCTGCAGCTCAGCGCACAGGCAGCGCTGTGCCTGATGTATGGCCAGCGAGGTGCAGGACAGCGCAGGACCGCCAGGACCCACTGGTATGTGTGCCAAGCGCAGCCGGTCCGTGCAGCTTTGACAAGACTCTGGACAGTCCAGTGCCTGGTCAGCAGGCCGCGCGCTGCACCTCACTCAGCAAGCCGCTGCCTGGCTGTAGAGCGCCTGCGTGTGAGCTCTGTTTGCCTCATCATGGAAGCGGCAGCAGCGAGAATGGCCTCTTGCGAGGGACCTATAGCTGCACGCTGTGCGTCGGACCTCTGATGTGCGCGTCCAGCGGCTCTTTGTACAGCGCACGAGCTAGCGGTTGTTTGTTTTTAGTTGTGTGTTTGCCTCTGCACAGCGTGGAGCTGTCTCTGCACAGCGTGGATGGCTGTAGAGCGCTCGCGCGCGAGGCTTAGGGCAGCTTTGTCAGGGCAGCAGCTGCGCGACCGGCCTCCTGCACGGAGCTTGCCGCGCGACGCTGTACGGTCCATCCCCGCCGGGTGTGAGATGCTGCAAGTGTCTGTGCACTGGCGCCTGTGATGTGTCACAGGTGGCTCTTGGTCACCCGACGTGCCAAGCTGCCTCCGTGTTGGAGCATCCAACTTTGCAAGCTGTGCGATGGACCTCTGATATGCGCGTCCAGCCGCGTGGCACACAGCGCAAGAGCCAGCGGGCGTTATACGAGGCTGCGCGCGTCTTTCTGCGCAGCACGGAGATCGGGTGATGCGGCGGACGGCCCGATGTCGAGGCGCACCATACAAGCTCGCGGCCACTGTATCCGCAGGTAGCTGTCCTTGTGCATACCTGCGTGCTCAGTTCCACTTGAGGGTGCACATTAACAAAAAGCTGGGAAGGCTGACTCAGGCTGGCCCTCTTTAGGGTATGCATAGGGTCCCTGCAGGGCGAAACTCAAGTACAGCGGCTGCCCAGTTGGCCACAGCTCTTGCTTGATCTTGATGGCGAGGTGAGCCGGTACGGGCGCGGGTACACTTCACGTGCCTGCTTGCAAGCCGGCGCAGGTGTGCAGCTTGCTGTACGCGAGGACATCGAGCGTGCCTGGAGCGATCATGGGCGTGCTGACAGACCGCATTGGCGGTGGTGCGACGAAGGAGGTGTGCCCGCTTCAGGGGCGGCTCACCTGCGTGCCGGATGTGATCCGTGAGGGGCCTCAACTTGGTCGCCGGACAGGGTGGCCTCAGGCGTCCGCCTTGGCCTGCCTCAGCCCGTGTGCATTGATGTGCAAGCGGGCAGAAGCGCGGTTGGGCAAGGCCAGGTTGACGTGGGGGGTAGTTGGGCCGGTCGAGCGCCGAGCGCATGCCTGCCCGATCTGCACCTAAATTGATCTGACATTGTCACCGACGGTCAGTCCTGCTGTTCTCCTAGGCGTGCGGGCTCGGCATCGGCTCCGCTGAGCGTGCCGCTGTCGCGCACGCACTGTTTTCAGGCGCGCCATGTGTGAGCTGACGCCAGGGGCTGTGCTCTGCGCAGGGGCGCGTCTGGCGCGGCGGGCGCAGGCGCAGCGGCGGCCGCTGGGCGGGCCGCATGGGGCGGGCCCTGATGGGGTGCTGCCTGGCCAAGCCAGCCACGCTGGCGGAGACGGAGGAGGTCCGCGCGAAGCCGCCGGCACCGCCCGCAGCGCCCGGCGTGGTGGGGCAGGCCGGCGGGGGCCGCCCGGCGGGCGCCGTGCGCGCCGCCCTCGCTGCGTGCGGGGCCAGGCTCGCGCGGCGCGCCAAGGCGCTGCTCTGGCAGCAGCGCCTGCTGCAGCTGCGCGCGGTCGCGCCCGCGGCTGTGCCCGCCGCCGCCGACCTGTCAAGCACGGCGGAGGCGGGCAAGGAGGAGGCGGGCGAGGCGGAGGTCAAGACGGAGGCGGACAAGAAGGACGCCGGCGAGGCGTCGCCGCCTCCGCGCTCGCCCAGCGCCGACTCGCTGGGCGACGCACGCGCCGACAACGAGGCCACAAGCAAGGAGGTGCGCAATGCGGCCTTCACGATGTCTGTGCTGCTGTTGCCGACCGCGGAGACCACGACCCTGGTGAGCGTGCAGTGGACGGTCACTTGAGTGTCAAGCTGGCAATCAACTGCCGCACAGCAACCCATGCACGCAAGCAGCAACCTGGGCACAGCAAAACCCCGCCGCCGCTGCCGGCCGTGGAGGCTGCCGTGGCTGGTCGCTCAGAAGCCGTCCGCACCTGCGAGCCGCGTCCGAGGCAACCGCCTGTGCAGCGGCTTCAGGCTGAGCGCACCCCGTCTGCGCGCGCGTGCAGGAGGCCGATCTCGCCGCGCTGCACGCGCAGCACGAGGTCTACACGGCCGGCTGGCGCGATGGCTGCGCGGCGCTGCTCGAGCAGCAGGTCGCGGAGGAGGCCAAGCAGGCACTGGTGCGTAGTTGGTGCAGGCGCCGCGCATGTTTTGCTTCCCCGTGGGGCGCACGCCTGCACTGCGCGCACATTGGTGTGGATGCGCGCGCTGGCTGAGCGCGTTGCGCTGGAGCGCGCGCGCTGGTGCGCGCCTGTGTGCGCGCTTGCCGGTCAGGAGGCGCACGCCTCTGTCAGTGTTGGGGGTAGGGTGGAGAGGCGGGGCTGCGCGAGGAGCTCGATGACGCGCAGGCTGTCGCGCGCTCGCGGCGCGCGCGCGAGGCGCGCGCGGCGCGCTTCCACCGCACGGCCGTGCTGGCGGCGCGCGGCGAGCGGCCGCTGCCGGAGCTCCGCCAGGTGCGCCCCGCGCTGCAGTGCGCCCGAACCTGGAAGCCACGGCGGACAGGCCGCATGCCTCTGTCGCGCCAGCGAACTCGCCCTCGCGGCCCGGGCGCGCCTGTTCCGGCTCTGTGTGCCGAGCGCGGCGCTGCGGCGCTGCCGGACCTCAGCCTTGCCCATGCTTTCCCGCATTGTCTAGGCGCAGCTTGCTTTTCCAAAAAACCAAGAAGCATGACGCACATGCGGTGCAGCGGTACCGCCGCGTTTCCGCAGGGCTGCACTGCACCCCGACCTGTTCTGGCGTGTTGTCTACGTACCTCCAGAAGCCGGCCTGTTGTCCAGCGCGACATGGTGTGCCGGGATCCGCGCGCAGGAGGACATCCCGCGCGACCAGCTGCTGGGCGAGGGCAGCTTCGGCTGCGTTTACAAGGCATCATTGACAACGGCGGGCCCGCACATTGCCGTCAAGCTGGTCACGGCGGAGGAGGGCGACGACGAGGCGGACCGCCTGTCGAACCTCGGCGACATGGACGCGGAGGCCACGGTGCAGTGCGTGCTGGGCGACCACCCCGGCATCGTGAAGGCGCGCCGGCCCGCGCCTCTGCGGCTTGCATTCGAGGGCGACGCGCTTCACATGTACTTGTGGGACCTTTCTGCCTTCGCGCCGGCTGTGGGGCTGGCCTGGCCGGGCAGCACAGATCTTGTGCGGGTGCTTGTTGTGCCTCACCTTCTGTCCGCACTGCACTCTGGGCGCTGCCCTGCCGTGCTTGTGCATGCCTGCCGGGCTGGTACGCGCTGGACAGGCCGGCGCGTACATGGGGAGACGGCCAGCGCCTGGTGCCAGCACGCACCCTAAACCTGGCACCCAAGCCCGCACGCCCCAAAAAATCGTGGCGCGCCGCGGCAGGTGGTGGCCACGGTGCACGCGGAGGGCGGCGGCTTCGTCGGCTTCGGCATGGAGCTGGCGGAGCGCACGCTGCTGGACGCGTTCTGCGACGGCGCGGCGCCGGCCGGCCTTCTGCACAGCGCGGCGCTGCAGATTGTCAACGCGCTGGAGCACGCGCACGCCCAGGGCGTGCTCCACCTGGACGTCAAGCCGCAGAACATCCTCGTGCGCGCCCCCCGCCTGCCCGCGGCCCCATTGCAGGGCGGCCGGGCTCGGCGTGCGCCCCTGCCCTGCGGCGGCCCGCGGGTGAGTCAGAGACAGGGGCAGGCCGCCGGCAGCGCGATATGGCCACCGTGCTGGAGTGCATGCAGGGCCGGGGTGATGCGCCCGGGCGCGCGCGCGCGCTGACAGCGCCCCTGCCGGGCGCAGGTCTTTGACAACGGCGTGGTCAAGATCGCCGACTTTGGCCTGCACGAGTTCATTGGCACGGAGGAGTACCTGGAGGTGCACCACGACACGTGCGCGCCCCTGCCGCAAGCTCGCCCCGGCCGGCCCGCCCCCGTCCCAACCTGCCCGCCCACCAGGCACAGCCGGGGCGTCTCCGCCAGCGCACTTTTCACCCCGCCTGCTCCGGCTGGCGCCTGCGGGTCGCCCGCCTGCTGCCCGGTTAGCCTGCCGAGCTCAGCTTGCCGGGCCTGCGGAGGGCCCACTTGCGCGTGGCCTGTGATGCGCCAGTGCCGTGGCACCAGCGAGCGCGGGTGCAGCAGGGCGCGAGGGCGCAGTGACTCTGCACAGCGCAAGTCCTCCTGCAGCACAGTGACCTGGGACGATGGGTCGGGCTGCTGCCGCGGCTGCTGCGGGAGCTCACAGGCATGCCGAATGCCGGGTGTTGCCTGGGCTGTCGGACGGGCGGTCCCTGCTCCCCTGCCATGTACGATGCGATGCACTGCATGCCCCCGCGGAATAGCTCATGTCTGCTGACGCGGCGGCACGGCGGCGGCAGCACCGGGGCACGTTAGGGCTCGGCCGCCGCACGCAGAGCGGGCGGCATCCCGCTGTGCAGCGGCAGGGGGTGCCACGCCCACGTGCGGCGGGCGCGCGCGCAGGGGCACAGACGGGTTCGCGGCGCCCGAGGCGGGCTCCGCCCCGGCGCGCGGCGCCGCGTCGCCCACGCCGTCAGCCGGCGGCAGCGCCTCGACGGCCGGCAGCACCTCGCCGGCCGGCAGCGGCTCGACGGCCGGCAGCGCCTCGACGGCCGGCAGCGCCTCGACGGCCGGCAGCGCCTCCACGGCCGGCAGCGCCTCGACGACCGGCAGCAACAAGCGGCGCGTGCTCAGCCGCGCGACGGACGTATACTCCGTCGGCGCGACGCTGGCGACGATCCTGACGGGCCGCTTCGAGCCGCCCGCAGGCCTTTTGGTGCGGGCCCGGCGGCCCGGCCCGCTGCGGGCGCTGCGGCGCCGTGCCAGAGGCGCCAGCCCTCGCTCGGCATGCGCGTCAGGCCGCGTGCAGTAGGCAGCGCGGTCGTGGGCCGCTGTGCTGGGCCCGCCGATGCAGTGAGCGCCGGGCCGCGCGCGCTGGCGCGCCACAGGGCCGCCTGCGCGGCGCTGTATCCCGTGGCCTGCGGGCGTTGCCCTGCTGAGTGTCACATATAGCACGTGCTGGCGGCACCAGACCCATGCCAGCTCCAGGGCTGCCAGGTGTGCCCTTTCTGCAATCGACAAGGTGAGAAGGTGGGCCCCAGCGCTGCTCTGCGCTCTCTGGATGAGATGCGGTCATGCAGCACACTGCTGACACCCAAACCCGCACGTGAACAGAGCCTTTGCCTGATCGCCGCCGCGCGGCGCAGCTGGGCGACGAGTACGGCGCCTGGGCGCTGCTGGTCGCCAGCTGCATGGCGGCCGACCCGGCGCAGCGCTGCACGCTGGCCGAGGTGGCCGCCTACCTGGCGCACTTCGCGGCGGGGCTGCGCGCGCCGCTGCCGCCGCTGCCGGTCGGGGCCTTTAAGACCGAGCTGTCGGCGCCGGCCAGTGCCGAGCCGGTCGCGGCGGCAGCTGCCGAGCCGGCCGCGGCGGCAGCTGCCGAGCCGGCCGAGGCCAAGGCGCCCGCGCGCGCGGCGGTGGATGTGGCCGTTCGCGCTGGCGGCGCGATCGCGCTCCCGCCGCCCGCGCCCCTGTAGATATCGGCTGGGACACCATACCACACGTTGGGGAAGAGCGGAGACTCCCCACAGTGCCGCGTCGTGCAGCGTGCTTGTGCGTGACTTGCAGTTGGCGCTACACGGTGGCTTGAGAGCGTGCGTACAACTATTTGGCACTGCTTTTGCAGTGCACAGGCAGGCGGTGCACCCCTTCGGTCACATGCTGCCTTACAGCGCCCTGGGTTGACAGAGGTAGCCTTCTACTTGCTGGGCGAAAGGTGCATGTCAACATCATAGACTTGACAGCAGTCTGTTATGCGTCCACCCCTCTTCCAGTTCCACGCAAACCATACCATACCTCCCATCTTCGTCTATACATTGCAGCCGCCTGGTCGCAACCGTGTGCCCCTCACGGGCATTATAATTGTTGCACCCTCCTGGCCTTGGCATGCCAACTGACATGGCGGAGGCCATGTCCATAACACCATGGAATGCAGTATGCAGAGGCGGCAAGGCAGGTCACTGACAGGTTACAGCAACACTGGTGTGGAGCAACACTCCCAAGCAGGCTGTATGCATTCAGCAGAGGCATAATCACAGCTGGCATGCATAACATGAGCAGGCGGCTCGACTGATGCAAGTCTCCACGAAACCAGCAACACATGGGATATGTCTCAAGGCAACCCCACCTCATGCGCCTCGGCATAAAAAAATATGACTTTACCAGGACTCCATGTTGCCAGTCCTTGCAATATTGGTCCTGAGACCAAGGTGGTGCCATGTAGCACAGCCTGGAGCATGGAAGTGCTAATTTGCGTGCGCCCTGGACCGAGCGCATCAAGCTGCTGTGTGACCTGTTCACGTGTTGACGCAGACTCATGAGACTTGTCTGCATGCACATGCTCTAGAGGCAGCGCCGCAGCAGTGCAGGCCGCACCATGCAGCCTGTCTATGCATGCGCTCTCAGTGCGTACCTACCATGCGACTTGACAGAAGGCAGCTAGAGCGCATGAAAGGATGGGTTGAGCAGTCAGTGGGTCGAAGATGCAATTTTGCAGTATGACACCGTGGCAGCTGCGAGCCATAGCATCCTCTGCATCACTGCAGCATGCCATTATTATGGTGGACAGGCCGCGCTAGGACATGAGCGCAAAGTCTCTGGCAAACAAGTGCCTGCTCCTTTTCTAATTACATGCATGCCGCACGCAGTGGATGCCAGGCACTGCAGGGCAGAATGTGCAGCCTCGTACCAAAAGTTGTTTACAGCAGATGGCCAGGTAATGGCATTAACACTAGAGAACCAAATTAACACACAGGCACAAAAGAGAGATGGAGCGGCAAGCTGCAAGCGTGTGCTTGCTACAAAGCACAACAAACGCATTTCAAACAGGCATGCAGCGTGCTCATGCATGCAACAGCTACCCTCATAAAGGGATGCTTCACAGCATGACAGCTGCGCTGCATAAATGCAGTGCCCCTGTGTGTATTGCTCTCACGAGCAGCTCAGCGCTGCTGCTGACACGCAAAGATGGGCGTACTCATCAGTCAACCTGACCCACTCCGCCAAGAGGCCCGCCCTGCACTCCACACCCCCGCGCCCCGACCCTACCAGCTGCCGGTGCAACGCCAAGAGAGCCGCAGCACTCAATCCCTGACACGGCCGCGCTAAATGAAATAACACTTTGTCCAGGCGCGCATGGTGCCGCACACCAAAGTCGTCTGAGAATGCGACTTGGCAATGAGAGAATGTGAGGCTCGTCATGCAGGGAAAGGCTGACAGGTCACCAAGGGCGGCAGCATCCAGAATGCGCAGAGTGCCCGCGCCATTCTCTAGCAAAACTCTAGCAAAATCCGACGAGAAGCCTAGCGACAGGTACTGCAGGTTTGACAGCACAGTCATCCCCGCAGGCAGCGCGGAGAAGTGGTTGTCAGAGACATCCAGGTGTGCCAACTGCTGGAGCGCCAGGGCTTGCTCCGGGAATGCCTGCAGCGCCGCGGCCGCCTGCAGATGTGTTACTGACACGGGCAGCACAGGCGTCCACGGCAAGGCCTGTCTGCCCTCAGCAAGCTGACAAAACTCGCGCAGGAGGCGCAAAGGTGTCAATTCCCGTGGCACCAGCACGCCATCGTTCACGCAAAGCGCAGTGAGGCCCGGGAGCCCCTGCAGAGCGGGAAGCTGATTATGGATCTGTATGCCGTGTAGCATCACCACCAGCCTCTGCAGCCCCGGCATCTCCAGCCCCTGCTCAAACACCACGCGTCCACAGGAATTGATGTCCAGCTCGGTCAAGCACGACAAGCCCGCTGGCACCAAGCTCCTGAGCGGGAAGTGCGGCCCCAGCACCACAGTCGTGAGATGCGGCAGGCCGCGCAGCACCGCTAAGTCTAGGACTCTGAGCTCAAAGGGGACACGGGGGGGCCTAGTCAGTCGGCGGCTGCCAGGCAAGTGTCCTGGTGAACATGAGAGCTGCAGCCGTTGCAGTGACTGCGGCAGGGCCGCCAGGCCCAGTGCGCACAGGCTGTGCATTTCCAAGACGCGTATCTTCAGGTGCGTCAGTGCCTGGCACTGGTGGATAGCGAGTGAGAATGCCAGCACGCTGCCCTTCTGCTTGGCCACTTCGGTATATGGGCCCTGCTGTCCTACGTATACGTCAATGGTGCGCAGGGAGAGGCGCGCGGCCTCAATCACAAGCGCAGTCATATAGGTCTGTGAGCTATACACGTTACGCGTCGACGTAAAGTGCAGCGCTCTTACTGCGCGGCAGCGTGGGGCCAGCCATCTCTCCAGCTTTGCCAGGCGCGTCTTGAAGTTCTTGCCTGTGCCTGTGCCTGTGCCTCTGCCTGTGCAGCGCGCACATCCGTGACTGGTGACTGGTTGAACGCATAAACCAAGAACAACGACACAATTCCATAACAGACCTTCAGCGCGCCAGAACGCCGCTGCAAAACCGATGTCCAAGCGCTCCCAGACCTTGGTCGGCCCTGACAAGATGTCGCGGAATCGCCTGCGCCTTCGGAGTTGATTACCTGCTGGTCTGAGCTGAGTTTGAGTACAGGCTTATACAAGCCAGTACAACCTGCAGCACTGACCCACCTGCATACGCGCGGCAGGCTGGTCAGCGCCTGCTTTTGTGGCACGCGGCTCAGGATGTCTGCGAGCACCTCGTCTATCAAGCTGTCCAGGCTCGCCATGCGACTGAGTATCGTTCGACAGGCTGAGCTGGCGCAGCGCGACTTCTGCGCTGTGCACTTCAGGCACTCTGTGCACCGATCGCACAGTGCGCAAAGCTCGAGGACTTCAGTGTGCTGGCTTGATGATAGCTGTACCAGCGCACTGACTGACTGGAGCCAGGACGCAGCTTGTGCTTTGAATGTACAGGGCTAATTTACCCTGCGTCTGGCCTTTGTCCCAGCGGTTGCCTGGTGCACACCAGTGTGAAAATGAGCAATTGGTAGTTTGTAAGTACAGTGCATGTTACAGATCTGCCTTGCTGGCTCACGGCAGCCCGAAGCTGCGCACAAGGCTCTTGAGCCACCGCGCTGACCTGTCAACTGTCTTATGTCATGTGCAGCATTCGATCCTCTACTCTCAAGCCACTGTGCTCACTCTCAAAAGCGTGCTGTTTACTGCCACACATGCAGATAAGCAGCCACATGCTGGTGGTGCCACAGCCTGGTTCTGCAGCTCACCGCCGAGCGTGCGCAGGGTGCGCAGGAGTCCTATGGCCGTCAGGTGGCAGACTACAGCCGCGCCAGGCCTGCCAGACTGCGTCCAAAGGGGAGCGAGCGCCCCGCTGAGAGGTCCAGCGCGCATACTGCCGAGCTGGGCATGCCTTTCATGCGCTTTGCATAATGCAAATACAAGTCACAATGATATCAAGCAGCGGGGTCTCCCCACTGCTAAATGTGCACCATTGCGCCAAGATGCAGGTGACTGCATGTTGAGCAGCCACCTCTACAGGCGCTGTTACAGCGCTGCACATGGCCATTCGCGCCGGCGGCCTGCTCGCGCCGCAGGCGGCCTGCAGAGGCGGTTGCCGTTTGATTCCTTCCCTTTAAACGGAAAAGTGCATGTTTTGGGGGAGAGGCTGCATGTGCATTAATGGAAGACTCTGCTGCTTAACATGGCAAGGCGAGGGTGCAGGAACTCTTTCAGCCTTCAAGGTGCGGAGCTGGGCTCTTGCTTTCATGCTTGCCTCATCGATGTTGTGCATGGAGCACTTTTCTACTCCGAAAGTCAAAGATGCGCTTGATGTTCAGCCTGTCTGCCTGACTGTCGCTGCACGGCTCAGCCCTGGGCCCTGAGTACAGCACCTGGGCGCAGCTCGTCAGCGGCGGCATGGCCGCTGAGCCCGCTCAGCGCTGGCCGCTGGACACGGTCGCGTGGTACCTGGTGATGTACGCGGCAGAGCTATATGCGCCGCTGCCGGCGCTGCCGGTCGCGGACTGGCCGCTCGTCGACCATGCAGCGGCTAGTCCGCGGCCGGCAGCGGCTAGTCCGCGGCCGGCAGCGGCGCGCACAGCGCTGCCGCGTACGTGGCAAGATACCATGCGACCGCGTCCAGCGGCCAAGCGCTGGGCGGGGCCAGCGGCCATGCAGCCGTTCACGAGCGGCGCCCAGGCGTCTTTACTCGCCGCCCAGCTGAGCTGCGCAGCGACAGTTATCCAAAGGACATCACAAGCATATTTGATTTAAGGAGTGCGCTCTATGCATGACACTTCATCAACAAGCATGTATGCCAGCGCAGGAGCGCAGTTTCTCACCTTGAATCTTGTAGAAGGCTGCACCTGGCTGTCCTAGACCTGGCACCTGGGTGCTCCTGGCAAATCCATATCCTGTCACGCCGAGGCACGTGGGGTGGGGTTGCCCTGGGACGTATCACATGTCTTGCTGTTGTTGTAGGCATGTGCGCCTTGCCTGCGGGGAATTTGGCCACCTGCTGATGTTCTGCATGCCAGATGCATTGGTATCAGGCAGCAGGGTCTTCTTACATTTGCACATGCACCCTTGCTCCCTTTACCCCACATAGGAACCAACGCAAAGAGCATTCCGTGAAAAGTCTGCGGGCGCGCGCGCGGCGCGAGCGGGCCGCCGGCGCCGAGCGTGCTCACCCACGCGTCGGACGTCTACTCCGTGGGCGCCATGCTGGTCACGCTGCTCACTGGCGAGTACGAGCTGGCAGGCGGCCCTGTGGCACGCCAGCGCGCCCGCGCGGCTTGGCGCTTACCGCGTCGCCGGGGCCGGCACCGCGGTGCACGACCGTGCTGCCTACTGCATGCGGCCTGATGCGCATGCGGGGCATGGGCTGGCGCCTCTGGCACGGCGACGCAGCACCCATAGCGGGCGGGGCGGCCGGGCCCGCACCTGGGTGCCGGCGGGCAGCTCGTAATCGCCGGTCAGCAGCGTGCCCAGCGTCGCGCCGACGGAGTATACGTCCGACGCGCGGCTGAGCACGCGCGGCGCGTCGCTCACCTCCAAGGCCGCGCGCGCATCTGTAGAGTTACATGGATTGCTCTTGTATTGTTTCCTTTCTGGAGGGGAGAGGTGCATGTGAAAAAATGAGCAGACCCTGCTTGGGGAGAGGTGCATGTGCAAAATGTGATAAGACGCTGTTACCTGTATCCATCACAGCGACCTGGTCGCAGCCGTGCGCCCATGAGGGGCCTTCTAGTTCTTGACGGGTGAGCATGTAACAGATGCTAGCAGTCTATGATGTTGACATCTCGCCCACGCGGCGCAAGGAAAAGGCAATCTCTATTAAAACAGGGCGCTGCAAGGCATAATGTGACCCACAAGGTGCGCCGCCTGCCTGAAACTGGAAACAGCATCAGTGCCAAATATTTGCACGCACGCTCTGAACAGGCAGATGCACACGTGCATCTGCAAAAGAGTACCCTGGAGGTGCAGGCGGATGTCTCCTAAATGGCCGTGAGCTCTACATGCTAACGGACTCGCACGAAACGCAGACTATCTAGGCATGGTGCCGGCGTGCTGGGACGGCGTGTGCGGGGCATGCTTCTCATGTGTCAGGGGACAGCTGAAGCAGGAAAAGGAAAAGGATGGTTGCAAAGATGGGAATGGGAGTGATGGCCCCGGTGGCTAGCAGGTGCACTTTTCTGTGAAATTCATGCACTAGAGCATTGCCTTCTGCACACCAGAGCATTCCTAGTGGCGCATGACACCCGCCACAGCGCAGCAGGCTGCTGCCAGCAATGAACCAATGGCCCTCAACACACCTCATTTCAGAAGGTCAGCGATGCCAGCAAAAGGCTACCTTGGTCAGGCTCGCGCACAAACTTGACAGTGGCGCCTCACCAGTGAGCGCCTCGATCAGCTCTCAGCTGGGACACCATTCCACACTCTGTGGCAGAGCGGACACTCCCCACGGTGGCGCACTGTGCAGCGTGCTAGTGCGAAAGTATCACTTGGCGCTACACGGTTGCTCACACGTCCACCAGATGTGGCAAAGGCAGGTCGCTGGCAGGTCACAGCACAGCAACACCAACATGGACCAACCACCCCAAGCAAGAGGCCGCCGCAAGCACAGGCAGACGCGAAGCCTGGCACACTACCCTACCTACCAACCTGACCCCGTGCTCCCCATACTCTACAGGGGCGCGCGCGGCGCGAGCGCGCCGCCGGCGCGAACGGCCACGCTCACCGCCGCGCGCGCCGCCGCCTTGCCGCCGCTGCCGCCCTCCGCCTTGCCGCC
>JAABUY010005028.1_pt1 | contig 13509 bp, 12 predicted proteins | sample 5560271 | NCBI WGS metagenome assembly JAABUY01 (sample SAMN10711886, study PRJNA513374) | rock metagenome | isolation source: Antarctica rocks | place: Antarctica: Victoria Land, University Valley
GCCATGCCCAGCAGGGCAGCAGGCGGCCACCCACAGCCAGCTGAGCTTCAAGCAGCATCAGCAGCACCGGCGGCAGCAGCAGCGGCGGCGGCGGAGCGCCAGGGCAGGCAGCCTTCAGGCACCCGTTTGAAGCCCAGCCCCCGGCGGCGCGCCCCGGGCCGCGCGCCCGATCGACAGCGCATTGGCGGCGGTGTAGGCGACGACGCCGTCGGAGCCCTGCACGGTGACGACGCACTTGGGCCAGCCGACCGTCTTGCCGGCGCCCAGCTGCCACGCGGCCGGATCGGCCGCCAGGTACTCGGTAACCTGCTGCGTCGTCCCGCTCGCGTCCGTGCGCACCACGACCGTGATCGGCCGCGCGGGCAGCCTGCGCGGGCGCGGCGCGCTCAGGCCCCACGGCGGGCGGCTGGAGCTCTGACAGGCAATGGGGGCCGGTGTGACCCGGCGCCTCGCTGCTGCACCCCAGGCAGGCTGCAAGCACGCCGGACCAGAGCACATGAGCGTCTCCGGCCGGCCGACCCCAGCACACAGCAGCGCAGGGTGGGCAGGCGCCCGGGGCGCACTGCAGGCCTGGGTTAAGCGCCACGATCGCGGGGTCGTTCCCTGCGCCGCGACACTCCCTGTCGGTACGAATTGCTGCCGGCCAGCCCAGAGCAACGACAAAAAATTAAAAATTTTAAGAGAATAGGCGGGCAGGCGTGAGGGGGCGCGCACAGAGCGTGATGCCGCAGGAGAAGATGGCCGCAAGGCACGGCCTGTCAAGCTTCAGCGCGCCGTTGGGGATGCCTGCGGACAGGCCCGCGCGGTCAGCCCCGCAGGTGCGCCGTGGCCAGGCGGCTCGCAGGCGGGAAGCTGCGGGAGCGGGGCGCACTGGAGACGTTGTACACTATGGTGACCGTGCTGATAGCAAAGGGGATCTGGAACAGGTCCCTGCGCGCACCGGGGTGCGGTCAGCGCCGCGGCCCCGAGATGCGTGCCGAGTCTGCGGAGCAACAGATTCACGCCAGATGCACGCCCGCGCCGCGCAGGCCGCACTTGGACGAGGAGTTGTACACGGCCTCGCTGAGCGGCACGTCGCTGATGCAGTAGTCGTACGCGTTCTGCAGCAGGTTCTTCTGGCCTGCGGCGCGCGCGCGCGCGGTCAGCGGCGCGCGGTACCAGGCGCGCGTGAAAAGCCGCGCGCCGGGCGCGTCGGCCCGCCCGCGCGGCCCGCGGGGCGCGCCGGGGCAGAACCCGCGCGGCGGAGCGCGGCGCGCACCTTGGCCGCTGCCGACGCTGTCATACGTCAGCGACATCTGCGCATTGCCGGTCGCGGACGCGTTGGTGAGCGCCGCGCGCGTCAGCTCGGACGCCGCGGTGGAGCCGCTGCCCTTCACGATTGGCGTGGACAGGTCCAGGGCCGAGGCGGGGCCGGCGGCGCCTGCGCGGGTGCGGCCGGGTCGGACTGTACCGGCGCGCGGTACCCGGGCGCGGTTCGCGGGCGGGCTGCGTTGGGTTGCAGTGACGTGCGGCAAGCCCATCCTTTGCCAGACGCAGGCGGGCAGTGCCGCGCCGACACAGGGCAGGCAGGCGCCCGCGGCGGCGCGCGCGGCGTACCCGCGGATGATTGTGCGGCTGTCCGCGCCGCTAGCGCAAGACCCGCCAGGAGCAGCAAGCTGCTCCATAGGCCCGTCATTGGCGCACACGCTCGCGGCCTACGGCCGGCGACCGCCCGCCATGCCACGCCGCGCTCGACCAGAGAATGCGCCTGCTGAACAATTCCCACAGGACACTCGCTGGCAGTGCACACTGCTCCAGGCTCGTGCGCCTCACGCTGCCGGCTATCAGGCGCTTGGCGGTCCCTCCGTCGTCATGTTTTCATGTCCCTCGACTTTTTTTCCATCGCCTTCCGCGATGGAACCAACCCTAGCTTGTATGAACTCAATTTCCCGGGATGACGCATGCTCGTTGATGGCACGCGGAAGCCGTGCTGGCCTGCCGTGCACGTAGGAGCAGAGCCACGGCCACCTCTGCCTGTGGCGCGGATACGGGCCTGTGCGCCTCCGCCAGCACAGCGGCAGTCGAGGCGCAGCGCCGCTTGCACGCTGGGCTGTCGCGCATCCTACCAACGTTGAGCCTGGTGTCGGGCAGGTGCTGCGTGGCGCTGCTGCACTGGCAGCCGATGTGGGCAAAGGTCGCCGGCCTGGCAACGGCTATGAGGGCGAGGGGAGGGCGGGAAGCAGGCGGGTCCGTAGCTGGCAAGGCGTAACCCAGCACTTCCCTCGCTGCTGAGGTATTCAGGCGCCAGCCCAGCATGGCGCTGGCGCTGAGGGCCGGCGTCCTGCTGGCCCTGGCCGCGTGCTGCGCGCCCCAGATCTTCACGCCGCTGCCGCCCGCCGGGCCCGCCACCAGGCGCGGCGCGGGTGCCAACCCGAGCGTGGTCGTGAACAATGCAGCCGAGCTCGCTGCGGCCATCCAGAGCGCCACCGTGACGGTCGTCAGGCTCAACGGTGCGCCAGTGCGGGTGCAGAGAGGCTGCGCGGCGCCTCTAGGGCACTGTCTCCCATCCGCTGTTGCTGGGCGGCGCCATGGCCCGCTGCTGCCGTGCCGCACGTGTGCCGCCGCTATTGCGCAGGAGACGGCCTGCCGGCCGTACACAGTGTGCGCGCGGGCTGGCGCCGCGCCGCGCTCGGCGGGCGCGCACTGAGGGCACCTGGCGCGGCAGGCACCATCGCGCTGGGAGGGCCGGCGTGGCAGTCGAGCGAGGTCGCCGTCGGACACAACCGCAGCCTGCTGGTCACGTCAAGCGCGCCCCCGCCCGGCCCGGCCGCGCCCAGCCTGCAGCCCGCCCTGCGCCGCGCCGCACCTCCTGTGCCGTGGCACGAACGCTCGCCGGAGCGCCTGCGCAGCCGCGCCGCCGGCGCGTGCGCCGGCGCTGCTGACGAGCGCGCGGCGGGCGCGCAGTGGGCGCGGACATGGCCACGCTGGACTTCGGCACGGTGTATGATGCCCTTGCCGTGCAGGGGCAGCTCATGCTGCAGAACGTCCTGGTGCGCGGGCTGGCGCCGCGGGAGGCGCGGCTGCAGACGCGCGCGCGCATCCACCTGCGGCCCTGCATCCTCTGGCCCAGCATCGTCGTGATGCCCGACGCGCGGGTGCGCGGCCCGCCCTGCAGGCGGCCGCCGGCGCGCTGACGGGCGCGGCCGCCGCGCAGTGGTCACACCCGGACAGGGAAGGAGCTGACGTCTGCCGCTGCGCAGTTGGTCATGCGCGACGTCGTCGTGATTCGCGCGAGCAACCCGCGCTGGGACGACTGCGCCGGGTTCCAGGACACGAGCGCCGCGACGTACCGGACGGGGCCCGGCGCCGTCAGCGTCACACGCCTCAACACGACTGGGCTGAGCATAACTGTGGACGCGCGGCGGGACCCCGTCCTGGACGAGGCGACCGGGCAGTTTGTGGGCGAGGCGACGTCCACGCTGGCAAACACCACCCTGCTCTGCCTGCCCCACCAGGAGACCGCCGCGGCGCTGCCAGATGCAGCCGCAAGCGCCCCCGCCGGCGACCAGCACGGAGCGCGGAAGGTGGCCGCGGTGGCCGTGGGCTCGGCGCTCGCCGCCCTGTTCATCGTGGGCACGCTCACGGCGTGGCTGGTCGTCCGCAGCGCGCGGCGCGCTGCTCTGGCGCGGCGCAAGGATCCCGAGAGCGCGCGCGGCAAGGACGCCGGGAGCGCGCGCGGCGAGGGCGCGGGGGGCGCGTGCGGCGAGGGCGCCAAGAAGTCGTGCTGCGCCAAGCCGAAGGCGCGCCCCGGCGCGGCTGCCGACCTTGCGTACAGCTGTGTGCTCTGTCTGTGCAGAGGCGCCTGTCTGTGCCCGCGCGACGCTGAGTGCCCAGGCGCGTGGATGCGGGAGCGCCAGCCAGCGGGGCCGCATGCGGCGCAGGACGCGTCAGCATCGTGCATGGCCCTAGGCGAGGGCCTCGACGGGCCCGGGGCCGGGGCGTCCCGGTCCAAGTCGCTGCCGGCGTGGGAGCACAGCACGAGCGGGGACGCGCGGGGGCCCGACGCGCGCGGCCGGCGCACGAGCGAGGACGGCGGTCGCGGCATGCACGCCGTCATGAGCCTGCAGGACGTGCTGCGCGCGCGCTCTGCCCAGCAGGCGCGCCCGCCGCGCCGCCGCCCGCGCTCGCGCCGGCGCCCGGGCCTGGGCGCGCGCGGCGGCCTGGGCGCGCGGGCCTGCACGCATGCACCGGCCGGCGCCTGTGCCTGACAAGGCTGCCGGGCGCGCGCGCAGGTGGGCAGCCTGGTGCTGGGCGCGTGCCTGGGCAAGGGCTCCTACGGCAAGGTGTACAAGGGTGACGCCCCGGCCCCCGCGCGCCCGCGCTCCCCGCTGCCGCGCCCGCGCCCTCGCAGCAGGCAGAGCTGGCGCTGCGCGCTGCTTCTGGGTGGCCGGGCGCGCCTGCCTCGCGGACGCCCGGCAAGGGGCGCCCGCCCCCGGCGCGCGCAGCGCTCCCGGGCCGCCTGTGGCGCTGGGCGCACAGGCTGCGGCAGGGGCGCTCTCGGCTTCTTCCCGGCGGCGTCCTGGTGGGCGCGAGCGCGGCCGGCGCTCAGGCGCTCATGACGTACCCTACCCTAACATGTCAGCGCGCGCGCGCGGCAGGCAAGTGGAACGGCGTGACCGTGGCGGTCAAGGTGGTCGAGCATGCGGTGATGCAGGGGGGCACGGACGAGCTGCGCGAGGGCGCAATGTGCCGCGGCATCGTGCACCCTAACGTCGTGTCCACCTACACCGTCCGCACGCTGTGCCTGAGCACCGGCAGGAGCGCCACGCTCACCGCGCCGCCGCTGGGCCAGCCGCTGGGCCAGCCGCTCGCGCCGTGCTGGCCCAGCGACGCCGGCGAGTGCTGCCCAGCCGGCGGGTGCTGCCCAGGAGACAGCCCGGACCCCTGCCACGGCCAGAGCGACTGCCCGCTGGAGACATGGATGCTGCTGGTGCGCTCCCGGTGGCGGCGCAGGGGGCAGGCGCCGCAGCGCGGGGGCGCGCTTGCGTGCGCATGCTCGGTCTGAAACACGCCGCAGTGCGACTTGCCGAGCGCAGCTCTGCTCTCCGTCATCCCGCCGCCTGAAGCCCCAGCAGGCAGTCCATGGTGCTGTTGCTGCACTGTGCGTGCAGCCACTCACTTCGCGCCAACACGGGCAGGAGTACTGCGACCGTGGCAACCTGGACCGCGCGTCCGTGTCGGGCGTCTTCAAGCGCCCCGACGGCTGGCCAGACATGGTGCGCTTGCTTTGAGTCCAAGAGCTAGCTAGCTCTTGACCTTGTGACTTGAGTGCCACTCGCTCTCCAGCTTCTTTTAGACATGCACATCTCAGATGAAGAGTGGCACTGTCTGCCAGCGCCCCGCGAGCGTCGGCCTCCCGCTCTCTCAGCCGGCGTCTCTGCACCGCATGGAACTGCTGCGATTTCATTGGCCTCTGGCGCACGACGTCGCAGCATGGCCCCTGAGACGTGCGGCACGGCAGGACCTCATGCTGCGCTGCCTGATCGACATCGCGGCGGGCATGGAGTACCTGCACAGCCTGGGCGTCATCCATGGCGACCTCAAGGGCGCCAACGTGCTGCTCAAGAGCACCGGCTACTACCCAGGCTTCGTCTGCAAGGTGCGCTGCGCCCTGCTGTGCTGTGCTGCGCCCTGCTGTGCGGTGTTAGGACGCAGCGCCCGCGGAGCACGCCTGCGCTGTGCTGCCACTCTACCCGTGGCGCCAAGGCGGCGGCCTGGACGCGAGGAGCGGCGCTGTGGTGGACTGCGGTGCCTGTGAGCGCTGCGCGACGCAAGGCGCGCGCATGCCAAGGCGTTGCCCCAGGACGCCACCGGGGCAGCCTGCTCGCGGCGCGGTCGCACCGGCGCCCCGCGACGCCCTGCGGCGGCGTGACGCGCGCCGCCGCGCCGCGCGCAGCTGTGCGACCTGGGCCTGAGCCACCTGCTCACCAACGCCACGCACATCCAGACCAACACGTACGGCACGGTCGCCTTCCAGCCGGTCGAGCTGCTGCGCGACGGCAAGCTGTCCAAGGCGGTGGACGTGTACAGCTTCGCGATGCTGGTCTGGGAGCTGTACACCGGCCGGCGCCTCTACGACGGCACCCCGGCCAGCCAGGCGCGGCCGGCCCCCGCTCGGCCGGGCCCGGCGCCGGCCCGGCGCCCGCGCGGGGCTGCCGCGCGCGGGTCCGCCTGCCGCCTCCTGTCACACCTCCCGGCGTGCCCCGCGCGGGGAGCGCCGGGAAGCGCTTATGCACGTGCTTGCCAGGCCCCGCCCGCGCGGCGGCCGCCGGGCTGCGAGCGCGTCGCCCGGCCGGGGTGTCCGCCTACATGGCAGGGTTAGGGGGCCCGGGGTGCGCCGGCGCATGGGCCGCCGCGCGTGCTGAGGGGGGCGCGGGCGCGCAGATCTACTTCAAGGCGCTCATGGGCTTCCGGCCGGTCGTGCCGCCGGACATGCATGTGGGCCTGCGCACGCTCATGGAGGAGTGCTGGCTCGCCGACCCGGAGCGCCGGCCCAGCTTCGACAGCATCCTGGCGCGTCTGCGGGTGCGCGGCTGTGTGTTGCGCTGCCGCGGCCGCGGCCGCTTGGTCAGGCTGCACACTGCATGCAGCGCGGACGCCGCAGCCCTGCTCGGGCCCGCCTCCCCACGTCGCACGCCGTCAGGCTGTTCGCGCTCGAGGCGGATGCATGGCGCTCTGCCGTGTGCGCCTGCAACCCCCCGTGAAAGCCCATGTTGAGCGCCGCGGTCGAACGGCGCGCAGGTAATGCTTGCATTCATGACCGAGCGCCTTACTCCTTCCCAGCCTACTTCATGCCCTTGCCTCGCCAGACCTCATGTTCAGCACCAGGCGGCGCGCGCGCGCAGGTCATGCTCGAGTTCGCAACCGAGCGCAAGTGCAGCTTGGACACGGCCTTCTGCGACTTGGGCATCCCGTATGCCGACGAGCGCGGCGCGCGCACGCTGCGCACCCACCGCTCAGCGAGTCCCGAGCCAGACGTCGGCGAGCGCATGTCGCTGCAGCGCCTCCTAACGCTGACGGAGGCGCCGGCCGCCCCGCGCGCCGTCGCCACCCGCGCACCGCAGCAGCCGGGCGCGACGCCCGCGCCCGAGAGTGGGCCGCCGCCGCCGCCGTCACCGGGCCAGCGCAGCGCCGACTGCGCGCGCGCATGCTCGCCGGTGCACAGCGCCTTTGCCGGACCGGCCGCAGGCATGGCGCGGCCGCCAGCAGAGAACAGGCCACCAGCAGAGCCGCGGCGAAACTGCGCGTCCCTCGACGGGCATGCGCCGCGGCTGCCGCGGCCGCCCACGAGCGACGCGGTGGGCGCGGCTGGCGGCAGCTGCGACAGCCCGCGCGCGGGGAAAACGCGCTGGGCGGTCTTCCCGCGCCCGGCGCGGCCCCCGTCGCCGGCGGGCGCGGCGACTGGCTGCCCGCCCGCGTGCGGCGCGGGCGCGCCGGGCCAAGTAGCGCCGGCGCCGCTCGCCGCCCCGCCCGGGCCTGGTCGCGGCAGAGCGGCGGCGGCAGCGGCACCGCCCCCGTGCTGTCCAGGCTCTGGCGCGAGGTGTGGGCCTGCCAGGACGGCGGCGCCTGCGGCCGCGCGCACGGCGGCCGCCGCGAGCGGCGGGTGCTGCGCCAAACCCTGCGCGCCTGCCGGCGCGGCGGCGCCTGCGGCCGCGCAAACGGCGACCGCTGCGAGCGGCGGGTGCTGCGTCAAACCCTGCGTGCCTGACAACGCGGCGGCGCCTGCGGCCGCGCGCACGGCGACCGCCGCGAGCGGCCGGTGCTGCGCCAAGCCCTGCGCGCCTGACGGCACGGCGGCGCCTGCGGCCGCGCGCACGGCGGCCGCCGCGAGCGGCGGGTGCTGCGCCAAACCCTGCGCCCTGCGTGCGCCGTCCGCATGCTGCACGCCGCGCGCGCTGCCCGCGTGCTGCCCGCCGCGCACGCCGCCCGCATGCTGCCCGCCGCGCGCGCCAACAAGCGGCTCGGACGGCGGTTGCGGCCCGCAAGCACCAGCGCGCTGCGCGGCCGGCGGCTGCAGCGCGGCGGCCTGCGCTGCCGATCGCGAGGCCTGCGGGGGCGGCGAGGGCAGGGCGCTGGGCGGGACTGCACGGGCTTGACGGCCGCCCGCGCAGTCCCGCCGTTGCTGGGCAGCGCTCCGGGCGCACGCGCGCTCCTGAGTAAGGGCGACGCAGGCGGCTAGCGCGGCGGCGGGCGCGCCTGGGGTCGCAAGGTCAACGGCGCGCTGGGGCTTCAAGCTCCGTTCATGCGGTGGTTAAAGGGGCCCCGACCGCCCGCCGGCCTGTGACCGGGCGCAGCGCACTCACACTGCCGGCTGCATGGAGTCCAGCACAGACCCGTCACAGGATGCTGTGCGGTGTTTGGCGCTTCAGCAGACCCAAAGTCCTGCGCTCTTTTCCTTCAAGTCGCCGCACACATCATCGCCTCAACCATAGCTGCATGATTGTGATGTGAGAATATTGCAGTGGTCGGAGAGACTCGAAGGCATGAGTGCTGGGGTTTTTCTATTCTGTTGCCTGGCCTCGCTTGCTTGCATGGTGCGCCACTTTTTGTTCTCCAGATCTTTGATTGGGTCGGTTTGTGTTTACATGCTTGCAAGGGTCAGAGCCTATTCAGCGCAGACCTGGCCACAGGCACCTGGCAGCGCGCACGGCATTGCCTGTCTGCGCATCCGGTCCTGGGCCACATGTCACCTGGCAGCGCGCACGGCACTGCTCGCGCGTGCAGCCAGGCATGGGCGTGCTGTGCAGGCTCACACGAATGTGCCACGACGAATGAAACAACTGCTTGACTGCCTTGGGCATGACATGGCGCTTCACCCGCTTTTGTGTGTTGGAACCCATGAACTTGTAATGCAGCCCCATGCCGCCATGAGGCGGGTGGCGGGGGATGGTTGCTCGCTCACTGCATGAACATGGCTTTGTATGGTGGAGGGTAGACCTAGCTGACCATAGCCTATCGCATTGCCCTGCCTGACTGGCTGAGTCTGCATGCACATACTCTGCAGAAGCTGCTTCATGATTCCACTGTGGTCGGGTGTAGGAGACTGTATGCGTGGTGCATGCTGCATGCCCCAGGCGCACGTTGCAAACGCATTGCGCTCATGACCCCTGTGCTAGCCAGGGGTGTGCATGGCATGCCCGACGCTGTGACAATGGAAAGCGCATGCAAGGCCGCCGCTGCGCATGGCGGCAGTCAAACAAAGTATTCCCCCCAGGCCCACTTTGTCGCTGGGAGGCGCCTGCTCCCATGCGCGTGCGCATGTCACCAGGCGAGCATGCACCTCACATGCCTGCAGGCTCAGCCGCCCAACCCCGCCGTGGCGCCCAGCGCGGGCGCCGAGCGATTGGGCGCATCGGCCGCGCGCGCTCCGCGCGGGGCTGCGTAGTGCCGGCGCCGCAGCGCAGGCCAGCGCAGCCTCCAGCCGCCGACATAGGCCTGTAATCCAGCGCATGCCGGCATGCCGGCTGCGCGGCGCCGCCGCAGGCCGGCTCGGCGCCCGCGCGGTGCCGCCCTGTGCCCCTCCGCGCCGGCGCGAGCCTGGACACTGCCCCGCCGCGCTGCCCATGGGGCCAGGTGCCGCGCCGCGCGCCCGGCCGCGCGCGCGAGCGCTGCGCAGCGCGCCCGGCGCGCACGCGGTCAGCACTCGTCCATGGCTGCGCCGCCGCTGCCGCCGCGCTCGCGGCGACGCCACTCCACATAGTTGTCCAGCAGCAGCGGCCAGGCGGCCGCCTCGTCGTAGTTGCCGCAGTCCGCGGACACCTGCGCGCCCGCCCGCGCACCGCTCGCAGCCCCGCCACCGGCAGGGAGCGCAATGAGCGCCTTGCGCGATTGCGCGGGGCGGGGCCTGATCGCGCCGCGCCGCGAGGCCGGCGCCTGCGCCAGGCATGCGGCCTATGCGGGTGGGCGCATGTGGGCGCTGTCGAGGGCAGCAGGCGCGCCCCAGCCACTGTTTGAGCATCGCCCCGCTGCTCGAGGCGCTAGGGCAGGGTTAGCGCGCCTCCTGGGTGAAGCGTAGGAAGCCACACCACTGGTCCTGGCTAAGCACCTTGTACTCATTCTGCTCCAGCAGGAAGCGCGTGAAGGGCTCTGCGCGCGCACGGCGCCCGCTCAGCTGGGGCGCCCAGGGCGCGCGGGCGGCGCCGCTCGCCGCGTACACGCGCTTGCGGCGGCGCACGCCTGCCACCCGACGCCGGGGCTGCTCGGGCGCTCACAGCAGGCTCATCGTCGCCAAGGCCGCGCTCTAAGCACGCGCGATCGAGCGTCAGAGCATGCGAAAGCATGCGAAGGGGCTCCTTCGACCCTGCAGGCCGGCCGGGAGCGCGGGCGCGCGCCCAGGTGCGGCTCGGTGCGCGGCAGGGCGATGCGCAGCATCTGCGCGGCCGTCTCGCGGTCCACCACCTTCTGCCGCGGCTCCTGCCGGCGCGCGGGCCGGGCGCGTCAGCGCAGGGCGGCGCGCCGCCCGGCCCCGAGCTCGCCGCCTCGCCGCGCCGCGGCGCTGCCGCGGCCAGCAGCGGGCGCGGCCGCGGCTGAGCCAGCACGGCAGGCGCGGAGCCTGCGCCGCATGCCCCACGGCGTGGCCGCGCGGGGCGGGGACGCGGCGGCGCCGCGCGCGCACCGTGAGGCAGTACCGGAACGCGAAGGTGGCAAAGGCGAGCAGCGCGGCCGGCGCGGCGACCTCGTCCTCCAGCGCGAGCGCCGCGCGGCGCAGCGCCTTGGCGTCCGCCGCGCGCAGCAGGCGCGCGCCGCACTCGAACTCGCCGCGCGCGAAGTAGCCCATGCGCTGCGCCCCCATCTTCCACGCCAGCAGCAGCACCTGCGCGCGCCGCGGCGCGCTGCCCCCTGTAGCTCCGCTACAGGCAGCGGAGCGGCCTGCAGCCGCGCGCCCGCCCTGCCGGCAGCGCGCGGCGGTCGAGCGGGGCGCACCCTGCGGTCGGCGGGGTCGAGCCCTAGGTCGCTGCATAGCCTCTCGACGCCTGCGGACGGCCGGGGGTGAGCGCGCGGCGCCGCGCCGCAGGGCCGAGACCGGCCGTGGCGCACGGCGCCAGGGCGCGCGCACCGTCCGGCCCGATGTGGTCTTCGTCCGGGTCTTTGTAGGCATTGAAGAAAGCGCTCACCTTCTCGGCCTCCTTTGCGGCGAGCTGCGCGCACAGCGCGCGCTTTGGCGCGCCGAGACAATAGCGCACGATGCTGCGCCGCAGCGCGGCGCTGGCAGCCGGCCACACGCGGCGCTGGCGCGGGGGCGCATGCCTTTGCGGTCGCCGTCCTCGCAGTGCGAGCCTTCTTCATGGCTCTGCCTGCGAGCTCCGGCGCGCTGCCTGCCACGCGCTTCCCGGAGCACCAGGCCAGCACGCAGCCGGGCTCCAGCGCGCCTGCGGGCTCAAGCGCGGCCAGAGGCGTGTGGGAGCGGCTGCGCTGCGCTGTCAAGCGCGCGGACCAGCGTGCTCCTGACAGTGACCGGCAAGACCCGCACAGCAGGAGGTCCGATGGCTTCTCAAGAGAGGCAATCGCGTATCCAGGTGTTCATACGCACGCTGCGACGAGCAGCAGGCCTCGAACATCGTTCGAGTCGACGCTGAAGACCTGGCAGGCCTGTGAGGTTGTTGGGAAGGCCGTGGGTGGCTGCTCTTGGCCAGTGTGGGATGTGTAGTGAGTGGCAGTCGCAGAGCCACTGGTGCCAGCAGAGCAAACGCAGTCGTTACTCACTCGCTGCGAGCCTGTGGCGCTGCAGCTGGTAAACATCGTTGTTGTCCTCACTGTTTGTAACTTCAAGCACCGTGGCCTGGACGCTTGGTCTGCACAGCTCTGACGCTTCCACCACAGGTCAGTAGGAGCCGTCGTGACATATGCGTGCGACAAACTGTTCTCTGGCGTAGACACTGCAAAGCGCCTGGTGCACCGCGTGCGAGCCCTTCGGCAGGCGGGGCGCGATGCGGGCAGACCGCGCGCTGCTGCGGGGCCTGCAGCAGCTGCAGGCCAGGCGCTTTGCGGCAGACGCGCGGACCGCGAGCTTCGGTGCCCCCCCGTCTGCTGCAGCCTGCGACAGGCGCTGCATGCTGTGCGCGCCGCGCTGAGGTGTCACCCGAGCGGCAGGCTACCGCGAGGTGGGCGAGGCGGACAAGGCGCGGCTGGTCGGCGACGTGTTCAGCAGCGTCGCGCCCTCCTACGACCTGATGAACGACCTGATGAGCGCCGGCCTGCACCGCCTGTGGAAGGACAGGTGCCCTCGGCGCCGCACAGTCCTGATGCCGCACACTGCGCCACGCCCGCCCTGCCCCTGAGGCGCCCCTGCCGACGCCCCGGTCGCGCGCGCCAGGCTGGTGGCCAAGCTGCGGCCGTTTGCGGGCATGCAGCACCTGGACGTCGCGGGCGGCACCGGCGACGTGGCCTTCCGCGTGCTGCGCGGCATAGCCGACGACGCCGCCGCGGCCGGCGCGCCGGGCGCCGCCGGCGCGCACCCCGCGCAGGAGGGCGCGCCGGGCGGCGTCACCGTCTGCGACATCAACCCGGCCATGCTCGAGGAGGGCCGGCGCCGCGCCGCCGCTGAGCAGCACGGTGCGCAGCAGGCCGAGAGCAGCCTGGCTCTGGCGCCGGTGCCGCCCGCGGCACCGAGGCCCTGGTCTGTGGCGGGGCCACTGTGGTGAACGCACAGGTGCAGGTGTGTGGTTGTGCGGTGGCACGGGGTGGGCCGCCCGACCGCAGCACAGGCCTGGCGGAGTTGCTCACACTGCTCGCTCGTGAGCTCGCGCCTGCCCCGGGCCTTTGGCGCTGTGCCTGCATCGCTGCCCGCTCCGGTTCAGGGCATGCGCTGCAAGTGAACGCTCGGGCGCTGAGGCCGCGCATGCAGCGCGGCCATGACCCCGCGCGCCGCCTGGGCCGCCCGAGCAGCCCGCCCGCATGGCGCCGCCTGTACATGCCGTGGCTGAGGTCGGCTGCGAGCGCGCGCGCGCGCAGCGGCGCGCCTGCGCTTTGTGGTGGGCGACGCGGAGGGGCTGCCGCTGGCGGCGCACAGCGCGGACGGCTACACCATTGCTTTTGGCATCCGCAACGTCACCCGCATCGACGCCGCGCTCGCCGAAGCGTTCCGGGTGCGCGCCCCGAGCCGATAGGGTATACTCCGGGCGCATGCGCCCGCGGCCTGGCGGAAGGCATGTGACGGGGTGCGGACGCCCCTGCGCAGCGCGTGTGACGGACCCCGGCGCGGTCGTGCTTACATGGGGCATGATGGGCCGCTTGTGTCACGGGCGGTGCCCCGTGTGGCTGGGGACCTGAGCGCACCATGCCCGCTGGCACAGCTCGGCAGGCGGACCGGCGCGGCGCCGCGCGCCTGCCCCCCGCTCTGGGTGCAGGGCCGCGCGGGCTGGCCGACGCGCGAGCACGGCGCTCGAGGGCGCGCGCAGGTGCTCCGGCCCGGCGGCCAGTTCCTGTGCCTGGAGTTCTCGCAGCTGGTGCTGCCGGGGCTGCGCGAGCTGT
>JAABUY010005034.1_pt1 | contig 13502 bp, 8 predicted proteins | sample 5560271 | NCBI WGS metagenome assembly JAABUY01 (sample SAMN10711886, study PRJNA513374) | rock metagenome | isolation source: Antarctica rocks | place: Antarctica: Victoria Land, University Valley
ACCGTGGGTACCTACCTTTTCGTTGTAATCAAGTCATGTGATAAGCATGGTAAACACGCGGAATCGGCCCGCATCTCAACGTCATCCGACCCTGATTGACCAGGGCACGCATTTTAAGTGCGATTGTACCTTTTCCAACCGTGAAGTACAGAATTAACCCGACCATCCATCAATCTATCTTGTTATTACAAGATACTTCTTTTAAGCCAGGTCTACCACGCATGCTACCTCGCAATTACCAACGAGCTCCACAAACATGGCCTCTACAGTCGAAATCTCCATCCCGAACACATCCACGTCCGACACATCCAAACCCTATGTGCTGTACAACATCAGCCTCCGTCTACCACTCCGTTCTTTCACTGTTCAGAACCGCTACTCTGAATTCATAACTCTTCACTCACATCTCACATCACAAGCAGGAGCCCCTCCACCTGCAAATCCCCCCCCCAAATCATGGCTCCGGTCATCCTCAAACCCTGAGTTCGTAGAAGAACGTCGCAAAGGTTTAGAAGCGTACCTACGTACAATAAATGGAGGAGACAATGACCGATGGCGAAACACAAGTGCATGGAGGTCGTTCCTCAACCTCCCAAGCAATACAAGCTCCAAGTCCAGCTTAGCGTCTACTTTACACAGCGCGATAGTTGGCTCGGGTAGTGGAACGCCCATTACCGATCCAGTGGTCTGGCTAGATCATTACAGAGATCTAAAATCTCAGTTACACGATGCCCGATTAGCACTTACCAGAAGAGATCAAGCCTCGACGCCGCAAGCCCAGCACGAGTGCTCGGCACAGGCGAAGAAGTGTCTCGTAAGGGCTGGGACGATGATCATAGCGCTGGAGCAAGGCTTGAAAAACTTAGGGCAGAACGCCTGGGGAAGTGAGAAAATGGGAGAAGGGGAGTTACGGCGTAGGAAGGATCTGGTAAGTAGCGCGAAGCGGGAGAAAGAAGGTCTGGAAGATCTACTCAGTGCAATGGTCGCAAAGGCCCAACTCGATAAGGCAGTCGCCAGTGTCCAAGATAAGCATGCGCTTATGGGATCTGCGGCGCCGAAGCAAGCTGGGAGAGTGCTTGGGAGGGAAACGGATAGAACGAGGGCACTGGATAACCAAGGTGTCTTACAGCTGCAAAAGCAATTAATGCAAGAGCAGGATGAGGACGTGACGGTTCTAGCGCAGGCAGTGCAACGGCAGAAGGAGTTGAGTATATCGATTCAAGAGGAGTTGGCAAGAGGAGACGATATGTTGCAGATGATGGATGAAGATGTTACGAGGGTGCAAGGGAAGATGGATGTGGCGAAGAAAAGGATTGCGAAAATATCTTGAGGCATTGACACGGGCCCTTTGGTAATGTCTAGTGGAGACACAAGGTTCCTTGCAAGCCGAAGTAATATAACTAATTCAAGCGGCCTTAGACACGAACAGTGAGCAAGCTTCTTTCTATGGTGATTTCTCAGATCTGGGAAAAATCCGTTGCAAGTCCTGAGTCATTTTTCGTACACTTTACTTCACTCATGTCCTTTGATTACATTTAAGAGCTCTAAAGTCTCACGCTGGCATCCTTTTCCATTTTCAAATCCATCATGTACAATCTGCCTATGTACCAGCTATGCCAGTTACGCTTCGCCAAACAAGATCTGAAATAACCAGGAAAGCAAGCCCTGAATGCACTTAAGCGAAAGATTGCCAGTGCTGACCTGATCTAGTGAGCTTGGTAATAGCTATACCAGTTCATCGTTGAATCGTCATTCATGGTTCAGAACAGGGGAAAGATGAAGGTCGCTGTGATGTCTGCGTGTCTGGACTGATTCACTACGTATATCCTGTCTCCTCTCCAAGCTCAATGCCTTGACAGGGGAAAAATTAACATGATTGTACCTCTTAACAAATTCATTGAGGAGAAATCTAAGTTTTCGCTCCCAAGGACTTCGTTTTCTCCAGTATCTCCTTCTAATGTCATTATATTCTATATATAGTCGTTCTTTGAGTCATCAAGATACCATCAACGTATCGTACCCCCATTTCCCAGGCGACCAGGAGCACCAAAGCATCAAACCAATTACTCTTCCACCACTTTTCTTACCTTATTCAGGCTTGTTATTAGTACACTACACCACTGTTCAAGTAATTTAGTGATGGCTCGCACTCGCGCAACGCCAGCGGCAAAGAGAGGGCTCGGAGGGCCCAAGGTGATTGAGAGCGGTAGTAAAGGTGTCGCCAAAGTAAGTGATGCTGTAACTTGCTATTCCGCCGTCGAGCTTTGCGATTAACAATCGTAAGTCCGCCGCCAAGGTGCCGGCTACACCTCGTCAACGTGGCAAGAAGGCCACCTAGCTGGCTCCGGCACCTCACTGCTGATAACAGGGCAAGGGAAGCGTAAACAGCTTCTTCTGACTTGTGGAGTCCTACACCAAGAACACGCGAAGCCGCAGTTGGGGATACCCAACAGGAAACATTCTGAGGTGGATTGGCTCTTCTTAAAGGCAGAAACAGATCAGACTAGACATCGGCAAATGCAGGCACAGCATACAACTATCAGTTTTGGAAGAAATGCAGCAGAAACACTTGGTGACCAGTGTGCGACGCCAATTCCTCAGGATATGGCAATTGAAAATTAATCAATTACCAAATATACACTCAAATGGGAGAACGTTACAGATTCATGTTATTGAACAGAATATCGCCCGCTGAGTTTGCTCATTTATCGAATAATCTACCTCTGAAGATTGGAGGAATGCCTTGCACAGAAAACCAACTTGTGATCGAGCTTCTCGAAATCGAAGACAGTATATCGATGGGCGATCCTCTCCGAAGGTGCTGAATATTACTTTTATATCATTCAGCATGAGAACCAATTTTCAAGACTACTATCAACATTGTTTTATACGTAATTTCAAACCTTCTGATGTTAACGTAGTCGATTACGACTTCTGACACGCTACATCAGAGTGAAATGCGCTATCTAAACCATTTAAAACTCAAACATGGTTCGTATTTTCTTCAAATAAAATCTCGTGAGCCATTCTGAGGATGTAGGTCGGCTGACCCACGCTAGAGCTCGGCTGACCATGCAAAATGTCCGATAGATTTCATGGTCGGATGAACTTTTACACCTACAACTACCCATCCATCAATCCATAATTACTACTAAACAATCAACAATCAATATGCCATCAATCAAGGATGTTGAATGTTACCAGGTGTATCAGACAATCTCGACTAGGCCTGATTGAAATCCAGCATGACAGAAGAATAAGGTCAATGAATTCTCACCTTTATGGAATTAATCTAGTATTAATCCTACTGATTAATCTGAGCCGTCGTTGTGTTTCCGGCTAAATTTGTGGAAGAAAGGTTGATTGATCATTGACTGATAACTTATTGATCGATGATTAATTTGAGAAGGAAATTTAATTGGTGATTGATAACATATTGTTTACTGATTAATACTGAATTAATAGGACGGAACTCTGCGACTTCAAAGATGTCATCAGCTTCGTTTCTAATAAGTTCTGAGAAAGCAACTTGAATATTATCTTTGAAAAGAAAGACACATCTCAGACGTCTTGGCACTGAAATGATCAAAAGACTTCGACTTTTGATTCATCAGCTGTGAAAGAAGATCTGATCATTATAGTAACATGATATCATGAATGCACAACAGCTTTGATGTCAAATAATTGCAAGCAAATCCATGTTTTCATTTCATTCAAGAACAAGATAGAGCGCATTTATGTACCCTGAAGGATGAGGCCTGGCATGGTGGACTTGCCCTGGGAAACAGTGCCACTTCACGGTTTTCCTCATCCCGGGCAGCTTCGCAGAATGAGGAAGTGCATTATGCCTCCGCGCTGATATGTTTCTATACCAATATTCACCAGGTGTGCGGTACGCAAGGCGCTGTGCATGTTGGATTTCGAATACTATTATCCTTATATATAATTACGCTCTGCTCCAAGAGACACATTGAGAACTTTCGGACGAGGTGTGATCAATGTTAAGGTAGAAATTCCAAACGCCCTTGCTTTACACGTGGCTCCTCCCCCAAAATTCACTCTATATTTTTCGTTCACGTTCTACGGAATAAATTGCCGCACATTATCTTCAAATGTTGTATTCCCTCAGAATCTCGTTCAAACTCCGTTCAAGTCAACTTGGTGGCTTTCTGCGCGCTGCGGTTTCAAGCGAAAGTCAAGAGGATAAATGCTTCAACGCTACCATAAAACATATAGGTCATACCACCGTCACACTCGGGATCTCCAACGATGTTGTCGGAATCGGCTATTTACCTCGGGGAAAGCTCAACTGGCGCAGGGCTCGGTCAGAATATATTTGTCGTCGAATCTCGACCGTCACATTATTTTCCGTAGCCTCCCACAGCTAGAGCTACCTTTGCAGTATAATGCGACATGGCGGATCTCATGAACGCAAGAGCTCCATCTGGCCTCCGCTCTGATATTCGGCGTCTTCAGGAACCGTATCGTCGATCTCCTATTCAATACTGTGGGCGCTCAGACTTTCTCAATTGGAAGGAAGTCATACACTTGAGACCAAGGCCAAACACTCCAGCAGCTAAACCTTCATATTACATGTAGGAGTTGGCAACTTTGTTGAAGTAGCTATTGAGATTAGTGACAGGTCTGTGATATATTAAGATTGGGTCAATGATTCTCGGAGCCAACAATATTCGTTAAGAGGCAAAAACTATTCCTCTATTACTATCCTTTCCTATATCTTGGACAAGCACAATCATTGCTCACTTAATTAACAATTAACATGGTTTTCCATGGAACGAGGCGGACCACAGCATTTAATGCTGCAGAATGGACAATCCACCAGGTATTGAGCAGTCATTTCATCATTTGCGACGTACTCTCAACTCACGCTCTTCTGATACAGCGACTCGAAGATAATTGCCTTAGGAACGTTCTGTCACTATTCAAACCCCAAAGACGGATTTATCATGCATACTTCGAAGCTCCGAATCCCCAACGTTTCGTCTTAAGAGACCGACGAGTTCTCAGATCTCACAGTTCCATCGAAACAGAATCATTCATAGACTTGAACGACGCACACGACCCTACATCAAGCCGGCATAACTCATGTGACACGCATCTTAACAATAAATTCCTCAGCCGATCGATTAGCAATAAATCGCTCAGCCGATCGATTAGCAGTAAATTGCTCAGCCGATCGATCAGCAATAAATCGTTCGGCCGATCGATTAGCTATTTCCCTACGCTGTCTGCTCGAATTCCTAACATTTTTTCCATCAAGTACTAGCGCCAAGTTCAAGGAATCCACTCAACTTAGCAACCGCACCTACAAAGCAATCTGTCAGAAGAACTGTTTGCCTTCTCTCTTCTGCACTCTCAACTACCTACTTTTGACATACTTGTTCTTCGATTGGATTGCTACACTATTCTAGACACGTAACGCACATCAAAAACTCTCACTAGAACGTTCTGAACACATCACATATTTTCTCACCCAACATTCGGAACTTCTGGCATTGAAGCTCACAATCAAAGCTTTCGTTGGAACATCTGAACCTTTCACGCATTTCATCACTCAAACTACGAAGAACCTCATTCGAAACCTTTATTATTTTCACTTTCACCATTTCAGGAAAGCAGGCATGGCACTCACTAGAGCAAGCTCTGCGGTCACGCTGTACCATCTGAGGCACGCCATCAACGAACATCAGGAACTGACCAACTACTTGAACTCACTACCTACAGATGAGAAACGCCAAGCGGCAATTCGGTTGTTTAGGAACCAGATAATGCAAGTACATGAGAAAGTAGAAGATTTAGTGTATGACTTCGTAGAGTTCCTCGAGAATAATTCTCTCTACTCGCGAATGACTTTAGAGGAAGAAGGATGGAAAGTCATCAGCGCGGAGCACGAGCGAATCGAACGCGAACGAAGAGATATAGCTGGCGCTAGAAAAACCGTTGCCAGTAGGTGGGGACAGAAGCTATTAGACATTTGGACTCCAGAACAAGGCTCTTCACTGTACTCAGTAAAGATGAATGCGATGAGTAAAATGCGTGCTGCCACTGGAAGGATTCAAAACGAATACTTGGCGAGAGCGATGATGAAGCAAGTGATCTACCATCGAGCAGTTCAAGCTTCTATTAGCAGAGGACGGATCTCAAGGTCTCCGTTTCCACAACCCTCGAACTACGAGAAGTTGGTTGCAGAGCAAGAAGAAGTGATGTTAACAGAAGAACAGCTGAATAGAATGAACTGAACGAGGATTGAACCTGAATTGTTGGGCGAACGATCTCACAATATGAGCCTAGAGACCGGTCATGCCGAAACAGTAATGGGGTCGTCAGCAGTTTCGCAGTCCGCGTTCGGGAGAATATCTAGATCACCAGAGCACGAGGACCACCCTTTCACAACGAAAAAGCATCAAAATTTTCTTAAAGATCTTGAACTTCTATAGTCATGAAGCTTTTGAGAAGTGGCTTTGTGTCAGCGGCACATAATGGTCATTCCTGATTCTATCTGCTACTTGCAATCCTACTCATTCATAATGTCATCCACTACCTTACTGTTATGGCAGCTCTCAAAGCATCATGGCGTAAAGTGGATTAGATCTCGTCTCTTTCAATGGAAGCCTCGCCATGGGCAAGAATGAAGAAATCTGGATGTGTATGAAACTTCCCTCCGAGCAATAGTATTAAACAACCCATCGTTCTATTTCGAAAAGCCGAGGATGTCAACGAACTTCTCTTATAAATTTGGCAATCTTGATTCGCTGTGATATACCCTGGCTGCTGCGGAACCCAGCATAGCGGCGGCCCTCTCATACATCTCTATCGTTCCTACAACTCCTCCATCAAAGAAAAGTGCGAGAATGAAGAATGACGAGGGACTAATAGAAGATGTTAAGACGTAAGATGTAAAGCTTGTCGCTCCTAGAGCTTTACGACGCGCCGATGTGAGAATGGCCTTTCTTAAGCTGGTGCAGAACGAGCTACGTAAAGACCTGGACCTTGCGAGTATCTAGGGCTTGGAGTCATGGGTGAATCCTGAGTTATTCGAGCCTTTCTTTGAAGAGCTCTTTGACTTCCACATACGTCTCGTTCAAGCTCGAGCGCTCGTCAATAACGACCAAGACTTCGGCGACCAAATCTAGCTGCAGTCGAATCAACACTGTTGGCTGGATACTTCGCAGGAGTCACAGGTGAAGCCGCAGGGCACGAGACTGTATATAACTGGGAGGGAGCGTCAGAGCAAGCCAAAAATTATTCAAAGCCTCACGTGAAGAAGAATAGTTGGAAAGAGTTGGATCACTCTGCAAGATTCCTCTACCAGATAAGATAAACAAATTCGATGGAGCAGGATGGTATAATCCGTCACAACGACGGAGCTACGGCACAACAGGTGGGGCAGGTATATCAGCGAGCCCCGTATGCCTTCCATGCCAAGTCGCAAACGACCAAATTCGACCTTCTTCCGAATTGTTCTAAGCCGGCCTCGGAAGGTGAACAATTCCCAATTAATGCGTATATTTGAGCTAACATTCAACAGTAAGGGACGCGCGTTCTGTTCACTCCTTTAATGAAAGTGATGTCTCTTCGCCCATTCGGCCGCATCACAGCCGGTAATATAAAATCAATCAGGCTAGTAGTCTTTTATACAAACTCTTATCAAATACTTTCTTATAAAATATTATGGAATTCCTGAGATCCTCGAGGATCATACAGAACCCCTTGAAGGGCCGAACTAGACCATTTATAAACCAAGTCTAGTCATGGTCACTACAGCTGCGGTTTACACCTTGTCACAAGTCCACTAAGCTATCATCGTGATTTTCACCGACATATGCGTCTCTTCACGACTCACCACTGCTGCTCGCAATTGGGGACGTAATTCACCCACCCCCACCATCAGCTGCAGCCGCCCTGATGGCAGTAAAGATGTTAAAGGAGAGAAAAGAGCGCATCATAGCGAGACTCAACAAGCCCAAGTTGAAGGGGGTGTCTTGCTCAGTGCAACTTCTGCCATCAATTGCCGTCTGCTCCTAAAGGTCTGCTCTCCTTACCCGAATAACGGCCAACATTAGTGCGACGGATGCAATAGAGGTAATCCAGCAGGAAATTACTCAATGAGAAGCAGATGGATACCTGAGAGAAGAAATATTGAACAACTTATAAGCAACGTAGTTGCTTATAGTGACTGATTTTGACCCCTTTTCCTTAGCTTGAGACAATCTTATTTTAATTCTTTGTAAAACTGTTGGCTCTTTTACCGAAGTTAAGCATTCAATTTTCAATGAATTGTCGGTTCTTCTATACCCAAGGGTCAATCGGGAGGCAAGGGTCAAGGGAAGAGAAAGGCAAGGGTTTCAAGTTCGCCAGGTACAAATTCAAACGCTTTCATCTACGTTGTTTTCGAATGTTCTAATCCGTGTATTCTAAGTAGAGTCGTCCGATGATGAGCCGCGCATCACAGGGGCGAATGATTTTCCCCATATGAAGGTGGTCGTCACTGACAATCGAATAAACCACCTGGGCAACAACATCATCTTTGGGGTGAACTCAAGAAGCCGTGGGCACTTTCAAGTTTTAAAGCCTGATCCGAGGCGTCTCGATGCCTTTAGACGTCTGCCGGCCGGGTTTGACAACCTGAGGCCTCGCGTCGACACGATGACCGATCTTCGCAATGCTGAACAGATGAACGTCATGATGACACTGTCGACGAAAGATCTGATGATGTGATGGTTCCGGCATCAGCAGACGCAGAGGAACGCTTGATTCTTGATTGTTTTTTTAATTTAGTTTAGTTATTTCGTTTTCTTATTCGATTTAGTTAGCTCTTTGACAATATACTATCTGAATGATCATTCGCTTGTTCTTCTCAATACATCATGCTTGAAAACGTGTATTCTTTTACCTCATGATTATAGTAAAACTACGCTGTTTCTTTATACTTGAACTGATATTTGTTAGACACTATACCACTTTTTGATAATCTCTCTATCGAGATTGTCGAGCATGATGACACAGTGGTCGCAATCTTCATTCCAGAACATCTTGTTCCGAAAATCAATCAGAAGAATTCACTGAAGCTGCGGTCAAAGATTTTAAAATACGAGATCTTTCGCAAGCAGCTTCAAGCTCTACCTAGTTCTGTAGTCAGCAGTAACGGTTAAATAGTTCTCGACGACTTCGAGATGATCTTGAACTTCGATGTCATGTTTCAGGAAGCACTGCAGCACATGTGACAGAGAGGTCAACAGCTTCGTCGTTTGATCTTTTCAACGAGCGGATTTCGTTGACTTCGCAAGCAAAGACCAAACCGACTGCAAGATTAAAAAGTATAGTTTAAGTTAGGTTCTAAAACTAGATCAAATATAGTTTATCAGCAAAGCTCAAGATATCTCTTCATCTAGCGGCAGCCGCAGGTACTTCTCTAGCAGGATCAAGCTTTCAGCTCACTACGTGTAAAAGTTCTCAGCTTTTCCTTGCAGAAACGATCTGAGACTGACATATCAATAGCAGATTCAACCTCACCTCAAGAACACGAGAAACGTCATCGAACCTTCTCTTCAATTCTACTATGGAAAAGAACGACTCTGAGACTATTCCCAACCTGTTCAAAACCCTTTCGGACCAGTATAATGACAAAACCCACGAAAAATAGTACGCAGAGTCTACTACTCTATGAAAATAACTTTGATAAAGAGCTTGATATCATAAGAAGCGTCGAAGAAGAGTATTATGTCAAGACGAAGATCATCTTCGAGATCATATCAAACTGAATCGTCGTCGTTATATTCGACTATGTAAAGCTTCACTTCGTGACATCAGTTGAAGAGCAGAGTGTCAGAGACTCAAGCGTGACACTGTTAATAACTGAGTCTTCTATAATAACAGCAATTCAATGATTTCGGAAGATGTTATCATTCACGAATATTTGAAGTAACATGTAACAACAGAACTCAAAGTCTTGAACTGAGAAGATGTATAGGCTGCAACATACTAATTTCGAAGATGAGATGCCATGATTAATATTAGAGGCTATGAACAACTAAGCTTGCTTCAGCTGAAATTTCAATCAGCGATGGGCCGATGGCTCAATTCAGTGAGATTAAGCTTTACATATGATAAAAGATGTCAGTGATCATCTTGCACATATACATTGTACAATCTACGACTCGATCTGTTTATCACATCTGTCAATCAGAAGGTAATCATCGCGACTTTTGTCTGGCAGTACTGCGCAAAATAATCAATTTCTTGCTCAATGAAGAGTCTTTTAGCGCTTTTGTGAAGCATTATCAAGCACGTATCCCGGTCGTCAAATTTTTAGCAAAGACTACCTAAACGTTCATGATTAGCAGGCTTTCAGAGCCACATTAGGAAGGTCGGGTCCGGATCACCATCTAGACCACTATGACCCATGATTAATACCTGAAGTCGTATACGAAACGAGGCTCATTAGAAGAAAAACAGATTTGTACGGCCGCTACTATTTAGATCACTATAAGCAACGAAGCCTCGCTCTGTTGTTCAAGTAAGTTTAGAATATAGACGCCGAGGACGCGGCCAAGATTATAAGAACCTTCTCTAGACTAGATGATGGAAAGGTATAGAAAGAACAAAGCAAAGCGAGCGGAGTCTTTTCTCACATAAGGCTATAGCAACCATCAAAATGATACAGTGGAGAATGTCATGCCAAAGATTCCAGACAGTTAGAACATCACAGGAGCTAAAATAACCAACGTTCCGTCAAAACATAAACCGACAACGCTCTTCTTGTAATATTATTCAATTCCGGTTAAATAAGGGGAACGGTGACGATAGACGACGGTGTTACAAACCAGGTCATGACCTGCCACATGTCAGTGCCGAAGTAAAGGCATTACTGGCTTCGCGTGGCGTGGCAGAGGAAACAACTTTAATGTTAATATAAGTCCTATGGTCTCTGAAAGTAAGCCCGAATTGGTCGCGCAAGAGCAGCTGCTGAGTAGGTGTGCCTCCGCGAATGATAATAAGAGAACTGCAATTGCAAAGATGGCAGTTTTCGATATCTTTGAGGTCCTGCGGTCAGTTTTGTTCCTTACCCAATATGTTGAGGCACAACTTACATTGTGGATTCCTTGATACTTCTTGGCATTGAAATTGAATTGAAAGAATACGAAGATTTATTCTTGATAAAAAATGTCAACAAATTGCTCTTGCATGAAGATCATGATTATGCAATCAAAATCACTATCCTCGATCTATCAGTGCAGCATCAATATGACATCAAGATTGATGTCAACGCGAAATATGTAAATCAGAAAAAGAAAGAAATGAATAGAATCACTGCGAATCTGAAGACAGTTTATGTCAAAAAATTGAAGATTTGACACAAGCGAGATGTCATTACCCCAAGAAGGGAATAATTCGCGAATCCGAGTGGGCATAAATGGTTCGACAGCCCAGCGGTTGGGAGAGCATTGAAGAAGCTATTTGATGAAGAGGCAAGAAATCTTTTTGGTAAGTAGACCATCACTCACAACGATTAATCGCCAATATTTCAAGGCCCCATAAAGGTCTCCTTGCTATGTCCTTTACTTTCCTCTCTCTTCCTTCATCAAGACATCATGTCTATTCTCGTGAGCACTTCTGTCAACGCTCTTAGTAATTGGTTTGTCTCCCGCCTCCTTGCCATCAAGATCGCACCAGCGACAGACAGATCACGTGAACGATTCTATCCCAGGATATAGCGATGGAAGAATTCCAGGTTCGGGGTATACATTTCAGAGGAAATGTAATTGTAGAAGCCAAAAATCTAAGACCACGGCATCAAGATTTGAACTGAAACACTTGAAGGTCTGAATCCTGCGCAAGCCGGCGGGAAGGCTATCTTTATGTCAATGGTTCATGATCTATCGTGGTAGACAGTCTAATCGAAAGGATCACGTCTCGACGATGTGCGAAGAAACCTGTCAGACAGAGACTCAATTTGTCAGATTACTACTGAAGATTGACAGTCGTTGAAAGAAATATCTGATGCCAACATCTCAGCTCTGAAATGAACTCGCAGATAGATTTCGACAGAATTGCGCCGCAATTGGCGCTAGCCCCAATCAGGCTAGCGGGTAGTGTAATGGCACTGCAACTACTATGTTTTAGGTAGAAACTATGTTCCGAATTGGACGACTACTCCACGACTACTACTCCTCCTGCTCCTACTATTGCTCCTACTACAGCTTCTAATGCTTCAACACAGAACGACTGGGAAACTGTGTTGCAGGTTGACCAGTTACGACGCCATTAAGATTCTATGAATATCTCGAAATAGATGAAGAACAGATAGCAAAGTTGCAGTCTAAGTTTCGAGATGCAAGGTCCGGAAGCTTGATTGAACGAAATGACAAACAAGAACTTGTTGCAGCTAATGACCTCTATGTTTCTTGAATCTTCGAAGAACTGAGGCTCTGTTGCAATGAAGACGCCAAACATTGGCAGACTCCTGTTGCAATTTTTGGGCATCGCTCCGAAAGAGCAACTCAGGGGACATTCGAAGGGGTCAGAGATGTTTAGCCGAACCTCGATACCGCGCAACGCGACTCCTCTTCGACAATGATGGCCCCAGGATCGGCCAATTCTGCGCCTGGTCCCTAATGTCTAAATAAGCATCCGATGGTCACACCTGAACTGTTCTCAACAGGAAATAGCTTTTCACGTCAAATAGTACTAAAGACTATCGAGCTTCTCCCCAATAAGCCGGTTGAGCCGTCTAGAGCGCGAATACACCGTAAAGTGCCTAGGTTAACTCTCCACTAGACCACAATGCAGACGATAGAATTTTCAACATATATCGAATGCTCATGTTCCTCCCGAATCTGTTTCCGAACGTTCAGAGACCATCAGCAGCAAAGCTTCTTGAAGGCGCCAAGTTTGACGATTAAATGCGCGCGAGCGTACAAGAACACTTTGGCAAGTATGAACAATGTGTTCAAGCCAATTAGCTACATTATCTGCACGAGTGTGTCGGATCCAGGACGGCAAGCAACGAGCTGGCTGCAAAAGCCGACCGACTCCTTCCTAGCGAGAATTGGCCAGTATAGTCTTATCACTTACCTATTCATAGATCTTCGCCAAGACGTCACACTCATGGGAACGATTCGCAAAAGCTTCTCAGAGCAATGGCAACCCGAACAGTACAATTCAGTGTACGGGGTTGTAAAACCGCCCTCAGCAGCTTTAAGTAAAATTTCAACTTCCGAAATCGCCCCTGAATGTGCCGAACGTTAGATTTGGCTGAATGTTTTAGGGAGATCAACATTTTACTCCGTAATTGAAATAAAGTTCTTGAAGATGAATATCAAAACATCTTCCTACCTAGGTATTCATCATTTAGAAAGAACAATGACAGATTCAGCGGTTGAGAGCACAGTCATGGCTGTTCCAGGCACGCTGCTATAATCGTGATCCTGACACATTTTGGAGTGTACATTTGAAGTTTGAAGCTATCATATCGGAACGAC
>JAABUY010005035.1_pt1 | contig 13502 bp, 13 predicted proteins | sample 5560271 | NCBI WGS metagenome assembly JAABUY01 (sample SAMN10711886, study PRJNA513374) | rock metagenome | isolation source: Antarctica rocks | place: Antarctica: Victoria Land, University Valley
CACAACATACATCCCAAACCGGCCCTCGATCATTACGAGAGCCACCGTGAACCCCATCGTCAGGGGGGTCCCGTTTGGACGCCGATCACCCCGCTAACAGGGTCCCTATTCCACGCCTATTCACAGGCTGACCGTCGCGGAGCAGCACGATCTGCACGTCCCGCAACTCTTCGGGCGCACGGGCCTCAAGCCGCGCCAACCACTCGGCCTTGAGCGTCTCGCCCGGCACGCTGCCGAGCATGGGGACGGAGAACAACGGATGCTGCTTCAGCTCCTCGGCGTCGCAGAACGTGCTGGCGAGGACCACTGCGGCGACGCGCGCCGGGTGGCGTGCGCCGAAGGCTTGCAGCCAATACCGGCCCAGCGAGGAGCCGAGCAGGCACGCCCGATCGAGACCCAGACCCTCCATCAGACTGGCCAGGCCGTCCGCCAGGACCGGGGCCGGGGCATCGGGGTAGTCGGCCGCAATGCAGCGGAGCCGGGGAGCGAGCGCCAGCATCTGGTAGTAGAAGATGTCGGCGTTGCCAAGGCTCCCCGGCAGCAGGATCAGCGCGGCGCCGAGGCCGCCCGTGTCCCGCAAGCGCCAGTCACCCCCGTGCAGGTGGACGGTCCGGGCGGGGTAGCGTGCCCAGACCGTCCGGAGGCCGGCAAGCATGTCCGACGTGGATGCGTGTTCCAACGCCTACTCGGCCGCCGCCGCGAGGCCGTCGCCGCCGCGCTGCATGATGTCGTGGGCGTCGGGCGTGAACTCCGCCTTGGGGCCGTTGCCGGCGATGACGAAGAGGATGAGGTGCTCGGTGTCCGGCTCGCCTTCGGTGACGTTCATGAAGCGCCGGGCGACGCCGGGCGGGAAGGAGACGACATCGCAGGGGCCGACATCGATGAATTCGTAGTCCTCGCCCTCGTTCCAGGCACAGCGCCACCTCCCGGTGACCGGCATGAAAGTCTCGTTGGTGTCATGGTTGTGCATGAGCGGGCCGCGACCGGGCTTGCAGCGGGCGAAGCCGAGGTTGAAGCCTTCCGAGATCGGGATTGCGGACAAGCGGGCGGCCTCGGCGCCGACCGGGGACACGATCTGCCCCTCCTGCTTCGGAGGCTGGAAGCCGATCACGTTGATCAGCTCGCGCTCGCATTCCGGGAGGTTGCTGTCAGGCAGCCCGCCCTTCGATCCCTTAAGATCTTTGAAGAAGGCGACCCGCTTCATCATCTCTTCGCGGGTCCAGGTGCGCATCGCAGGTATCATCGCCGCCACTCCTCGTTCAGCCTCCGAAGAGGCCCGTTGCAGCCGAGGGAGCGCATGGCTCTGAGCGGTAGGGGGCGGTCCGGCAGGCAATGGGTGCATCGCCGCCGTGCCATTCGCATCCTCCGCCAGGCAATGTTGCCCTCGCCTGGTCTGGAACCTTGCCCATGGCGCGTCCCGGCGCCATCCGCGCCTGCTTATAGGGGATATAGACGCCATGGATTGCCAAAGGCGCCGAGCGCATCCTGCCCGTGCCCTCGCAAGTCCTGGCCAGCGGACGGTGAACCTGGACGCATCGTCGGCGCGCGTGCGGACCCTGCGTGCGCGGCTCCTGCTTCCAACTGGGACCGCGCAACCCGGCAAGAGCGTTGCATGGAATACATTCATCCGCCGCCGAGGAGCGCCTCCGGACCCGCGACGGCTGCGCCGGCGCCACCGCCGACCTCTTGGTCAATCTCCTCGAAGCTCTTGCCGCGAGTCTCGAAGGCCCACATGGCGAAGACCACGCCAGTCGCCAGCAGCCACATGGCCAGGTAGATGAATCCCGGGACCACCGTCTCCCGCGACGCGCTGGGCGCGAGCACGTTGGCGGACCCCAGGAACAGCCCCAGACCGAGCGGGCCGATGATCTTGCCGAGGCTTCCCACGCCATAGGCCGAGCCAAGGCCGCTCGCGCGCAGCCGTGACGGCCAGACCTCGGCCGCATAGGGCACGGTGACCGCGAACCCTCCGCTGATGACGAAGTAGCAGGCGATCAGCAACAGCCAGAAGAGCGACACGCCGTGCACGAAGACGGGTGCGGCGCAGGCGGTCCCAACCAGCAGCACCGCACCGAGCAGGCCCTGGATGATACCGACAGGCCGCCGTCCAGACACCTCGGACAGCCAGGAGAAGAAAAGGCGTCCACAGATGTCGGCGAGGTTTGCGAAGATCAGCAGGAAAGCGGCGCGTGCCGGCGTCACGTCCAGCAGGAGGACCAACAGGACCGGCGCCCACAGGGTCACACCGTAGTAGGCCGTCTGCGCCCCCAGGACGCCGACCCAACTGACGATTAGGCCTCGCGGGTACTTGAACAGCTCGGCAAGGCGGACCGGCTTGGGCTCGGTGGCCGCGGCGGCAGCGGGTGCGACTTGCCCAATGGGCACATTGAGCGCCCATGCCATGCTGCGACGCGCGTCCTCGCCGCGGTTGCGGGAGGCCAGCCACATCGGGGACTCCGGAATGGGCAGAGCTGCAAGCAGGAGCGGCACCGCCGGGAGCGCGCCCGCGATGAAGAGGCCGCGCCAGCCGACCTGGTCTCCGGCCAGCGCCACCACCAGGGAGCCAAGGAGTATCCCGGCCGGGATGAACGCAGCGACGATGCCGCTGACCAGGCCGCGGCGGCGCGAGGGCACGAACTCCTGCAACAGTGGAATGTTCGCCGCATAGATGCCGGTCGTGCCGAAGCCTACGATGAAGCGGACCGCCGCGACATAGCCCCAGGCCCCCTCCGGCGTGAAGGCCAGAGCCGCCGTTCCCGCCGCGAAAAGCGTGATCGTGGCCAGGAACACTGGGCGCCGCCCGAACCGGTCGGACAGGGCGCCGCAGACGAAGCTGCCGAGCACCGCGCCGATGCCCGACGACAGCAGGATGACAGTGCTCTCCCAAATCGTGAGGTGCCATGGCTTGGCCACATAGGCGAGGACGAAGCTGATTAGGAAGAAGTCCAGGAAATCGATCAACTGCGCCGCCGCGGCCACGGCAATTACGTAGATCTGCCTTGAGCTGAACCCGTCCTGCTGCTCGATGTCGAGCGTCCGCATGGTCATTCCTTCCTGCGATGAAGCTGTGGCCGTTGTGGCTTTCCTGGCGGGCCTGGGCCAGCCAGCAGCGACCCAGGCCCCGCGCCGCGCGGTTGTGGCGTGGGTCGGGGCGGCATTGGCAACAGCAGTGGCAAGATACGCCAACCAGCCGCGATGCCGGGAATGCCGCGGCGCCCGGCAATCGGCCGGCCGCCACAGGATGGGCATAGCCACGGACGGACAGCAGCGGCACTGCACGCGCGTCATTCACGCCTTCCAGCAGGCGATGCTACCCTCGCAGGGTCCGGAGCCTTGCCCGCGCCGGGTTCTGCCGCACCGTGCGGCCAATCTAGGTGATGACACACTCCATGGATTACCACGGCCTTGACCTCAACCTGCTCGTCTCGTTGCAGGTCCTGCTGACGGAGCGCCATGTCACCCGCTCGGCCGAGAAGCTCGGTATCACACAGCCAGCGATGAGCGCCTCTCTGGCGCGGCTTCGCATCCTGCTGGCCGACCAGCTCCTGGTCCGCGGCCCGCAGGGGCTGGCGCGGACGCCGCGGGCCGAACAGTTGCTGGAACAGCTCAAGCAACTGATGGGCATCGTCGAGCAGATCACGGCGCTCCCCGCGGGATTTAAGCCGCGGACGAGCCAGCGCACGTTCACGCTCATCGGCACCGACTTCGTCGAGTTCATCCTGTTGCCGCCTCTGATGGCCGCGCTCGCGGCGGAGGCGCCGGGCATCGAACTCGTCTTCAAGGCGCCTGACCCCAAGAGCATCGAAGCCTCGATGGCCGCCGGGACTCTCGACCTGGCCATCGGCTACCTTCCGGACGCACCGGAGGCGCTCATCAAGACCACGCTGTTCCGGGAACCCTTCACCTGCGTCGCCCGGCGCGGCCATCCCGCGCTGCTGGACGGCGCCCTCACGCTTGACCGCTACGTCGAGATGCAGCACGTCCAGGCGCTGATGCGGGACGGGACGATGTATGCCGCCGCCATCGACGCCGCGCTTGCCACGCACGGACTCGTCCGCAAAGTCTCGCTTTGGCAGCCGAGCTTCCTTGCAGTCGCCTCCGTGGTCGCGCGCACCGACCTGATCGGCACGGTCCCCAGCCGCCTTGCGGTCCACGCCGCCCGGGGCCTGCCGGTTGAGACCTATGACGTCCCCCTGCCGCTGCCATCCCCCGAGTTCGCGCTGTACTGGCACCAGCGCAGCCGCGACGACCCAGGGCATCAATGGCTGAGAGACAAAATCGCAGCCCTGCTGCGGCCCTGACCGCTCAGGGCCGCAGCAGGGCCGCGTCGCCGGACGACTGGCCCGCCTGGTCCATGAGGGCCGAAGCGGACGCGGGTTGCCGCCCCCTGCCGGCGTCGAGGCCCAGCAAGGGGAAGCAGTAGATCAGGACCACGTTGAGCGCGGTGACGGCGCAGATCGCATATAGCCCAGCAGCCGGCGCATCGAAGGCGTGCTCCGCCCAGACCCGTAGGTTCGGTGCGACAAAGCCGCCGAGCGCGCCCAGCGAGGTGATGATCCCAAGCCCGGCGGCCGCGTCGCGCCCGCGGAGGTGGGCCATCGGGAAGATGAAATAGACCGGCTGCAGCGACACGATCCCCGCCGCCGCCAGGCACAGGCCGGCAAACCCGGCCCAAGGCCCGAGCACATCGGCGGCAAGCAGAATGCCGGTCGTGCCGACCACGATGCAGGCCGTCGCGGTCAGGCGCCGCTCTCCGGTCCGGTCGGACCACCGCGGGACCGTTGCGCAGGCAATGAGCGCGCAGACCCAGGGCACGGCGCTCATGCTGCCGACCGCAAAGCCGATGCTGCGGCCCATGATCTGCGAAATCTGCGCCGGCAGGTAGAACACCACGCCATACAGGCCGATCTGGCTGATGAAGAAAACCAGCGAGCAATAGAGCACCCTGGGGTCGAGCAGCACCGCAAGCAGGCTGCGGCCTGGCCCGTGCGTCGCGCCGTGCTCCTTGGTTCCCTCCTCGCGGTCCAGCTCTGCCTCCAGCGCGCGCCGCTGTGGGGCGGTAAGCCAGGCGGCATCGGCCGGACGGTCGGTGAGGTACCAGAAGGCGATCACGCCGACGAGGCTGGCGAGCAAACCCTCGACCAGGAACAGCCACTGCCACCCATGCAGGCCGGCGACGCCCTCCAGCTCCAGCAGGGCGCCCGACACGGGGCCGCCGATCACGAAGGCCAAGCACAGCCCGAAATAGAACAGGCCCAGGGCGTGGGCACGGACCCGGGCTGGGAACCAGAGAGTAAAGTAAAGCGCGACGCCCGGGAAGAACCCGGCCTCCGCCACGCCCAGCAGGAAGCGCAGGCCGTAGAACAGCGGGGTGCTGTTGACGAACATCATGGCGGCGTTGACGAGGCCCCAGGTGACCATGATGCGCGCCATCCAGCGGCGCGCGCCGACGCGGTGCATGACGAGGTTGCTGGGCGTCTCGAACAGGGCATAGCCGATGAAGAACAGGCTAAGGGGTCATCCGGAGATAAGTGATCAAACTCGATTACTTTAACACCCTGATATAGCTCGCTGATTTTTGACCGAATCAGAGCGTTTATCTCCGGACGGGCCCTAAGTCCCATGGCGAAGGCGTAGTCGCCGATGCCGGCATCCCGTTGCAGGCCCTGCTTGGCGAAGCCGACGTTGACGCGGTCCAGGAAGGACAGGACGAACATGAGCATGGTGAACGGCACGATCCGGCGGATCGCCTTGGACGTCGCAGTGCGCAGGACTTCATCGTCGCCTTGCATGTCTTTCCCCTCCCGTTGCTTTGTGGTCGGCTGCCGCCCCGGGCTGCGCGGGCCGCCCGGCGCCGTCTCATTGGATGGACAGCGCATTGTTCAGCCAGACCCGGCGCAAAAGCCATAAAGCCCTGCGAATGGTCGCCATAGACGCCGGTGATTTGCCGGTCCGCAGGCATATGCGCTCTAACCGCTGCGGCTGCGGTCGGGGATTGCCTGCACGCCGGTCCGCCGCTGCCCAGCGCCAGGGCTGCGCCAACCACCTGGAGGGCTGGATGTCACGAGTGCCGCTTGTCCGTATCGAGGATATGACGCCGGAGCAACGGGCGCAGTACGACCGGTTCCCATCCAACCTGACCCGTGGACTGCTCCTGGTGGAGCAGCGGCTGGCGGGTGCGCTGCCGGGGACGGCGAACGCGCTGCGGACGTCGGGGCTGGACCCCAAGCTTCGGGAGGGCATCATCCTCCGCGTGGCTGCGCTGAGCGACAGCCCGTTCGAGCGGATGCAGCACCTGGGGGAGGCCCGGAAGACCGGCTGGACAGAGGCCGAGATCGCGGCCATTGAGGCCGGAGACCGCACCGGACGGCTTGGCGCGTTCACGCCCATCCTGGCCTTTGTTGACGAGTGCGTGGCCGGCATTCGGGTGTCGGACGCGACATTTGCCGCGGCCGCGTCCCTGCTCTCGCCGGGGGAGATCGCGACGGTGCTGATCCTGGTCGGCCACTACATGACGGTGGCCCGGTTCATCGCCAACCTCGGGATTGAACTCGACCCGGCGCCAAGCAATTGGGACAAGGAGCATTGATGTCTGCCCTGCACGCCGATGCCACGCGTTTCATCAACCAGGTCCGCACCGGCCCGCGCGGCGGTGCGCCCGTGGTCCTCGTGCATCCCGTCGGGCTTGACCTGAGCTACTGGGACAGGCAGATCGAGGCGCTGTGCGACGAGCACGACGTCGTCGCATTCGACTCGCCGGGGCATGGGTCCAGCCCGGGCAGTCCGGCAGATTGGACGCTCGACCAGGCAGCCGAGGTGTTGGCGCAGGTCGTCCGCGGGACAGGCAGCGATAGCGCCCACCTAGTCGGCTTATCAGTCGGCGGCATGATCTCCCAGGCGCTCGCGCTGGCGCAGCCGGACCTGGTCCGCTCACTGACCCTGATCGATACCGCTGCGGCGTTCTCCGAGGAAGGGCGTGCGGGCATGCGCGCCCGTGCGGGAATGGCGCGGTCGGGCGGCATGGCGGCGGTGGTGCCATCAACACTCCAGCGATGGTTCACCCCCGAGACGGTGGTGCGGCGTCCGGACCTAATCGATCGGGTCACGAAGACGCTGCTGGCGGACGATCCGCTGGTCCATGCGGCCATGTGGGACATGATCTCAGCCCTTGACCTCGTCTCGCAACTGCACCGCATTTCCTGCCCGACACTGATCCTGGTCGGCGAACACGACCCAAGCTCCCCGCCCGCCGCGGCGCGCGTGCTGCAAGAGAACATCCAGGGAGCCGAGATGTATATCATACCCGGCACGTCGCATATGGCACCGCTCGAAAAGCCGGACGTGATCAATGCCTACCTGCAAGCATTCCTCGATAGGCAAATCGAATCCAAGTAATAATCGTGGCACGAGGCGGTCGCGATCTGATCTTCTGCGGAATACTTTTCATGATGCCGATGGCGTTGTTCTCTTATGGCGGTTTCGTAGGTCAAGCCCTTTGTTAAGATTTCTTGTAGGTGATGGATGGCTCTTGTCGGATTATGGTTCTCTCCACGGTCGGCGTATGCCGCTGCATGATGGCGTCGGAAGCGTTGGCCTCGCGATGTCAGGTTCGCGATCGACCTGATCCTGAGATCAGGGCCGCAACAGACGTTGTTGAGGGCAAGGCGCTGATCCGGCGCTAAACAACGCTAAGAAGATCCTTGCCAAGCCATTCGTCACCGCGGTTATCACGGGGGCGAAGCGCCTTGCCCAGCTCGAGGAAAATCTCGCGGCGGTCAAATTGCGGCTCGATGCTGACGATCTTCAAAAGCTTGATGAGGTCAGCAGCCTCACGCCGGAATATCCGATCTGGGTGCTGTCCCGGCAGGCCGCGGACCGCCGGCCAAGCGATTTCATCCCTAAGGACTGATCCCGGGCGGATCGCCACGCGCGCACGGGGCGCTCGGCCCGAGCTCGAGCCCGACTAAGAGGTGCTATTCGAGATAGGGCGTTAGCACCTCTTCGATCCATTTCATGAATGCGCGGACGCGGCGCGATAGGTTATTCCGATGGGCCACCACGAGGGACACATCGAGCGGCTCGGGGCGGAAATCCGGTAGAATCTCTACCAGCGCTCCGCTCTCGAAGTGCCGGCGTATTCCTGAAAGCGCTGCCTGCATCAGTCCCATGCCTGCGAGGCCGGCGGCCTCGTAAGTCTGCACGCTGTTGACGTGCAGCGCGCCTGGCAGCGGAAGCGTCGCATAGTTGCCACCGTCACCGTCCGGATATTCCCACCCATAGGGTTTTGCGCCGAGTGTCCTGCTGTAATGGATTGTCCGATGTTCCTGGAGCTGTAGATCTTCCAGCGATTGAGGGATGCCATAGCGCGCCAGGTATGCGGGACTGGCGGCATTTACCATGCGCAACTGGCCCAGCGGGCGGGCAATCAATGTCTCATCTCCGATCGGCCCAATCCGCAGAACGCAGTCAAACCCCTCCTGGACCAGATCGACCTGCCGATCCGTGCTTGATACCTCCAGTTCCAGCTCGGGATAGCTGGCCATGAAATCCGGCAAGGCCGGTACGATTGTCGTGCGGGCCAGCTCAGTCGGCAGATCGACCCGGAGACGCCCGCGCAGCGCAACGCGATCTCCCCCGAACATCGAATGCAGGTCGTCGACGTCGGCCAGCAGATCGCGGGCCCGCGCATGAAACGCTCGTCCGTCTTCCGTTAGCTGTACGCTGCGCGTCGTCCGATGCAGCAGCCTCACGCCGACATCTTCTTCCAGCTTCCGAACCGCCGTTGAGGCCCTCCCCTTTTGAATGCCTAAGCTGCCGGCCGCGTGGGTGAAGCTCCCCATTTCGGCGACCCTTATGAAAATAAGGATGGGCTCAAGATTCTGCATTTGGGCGCCTCATTATTGGTCTTCTAAAAGGGAACAATGCGTTCGTTTGCGCGCAGTTTATCACATTTCAAAGATACAGTATGCCCCGGAATAGAATGAACCCTTCATCGAGGATGGCAGATGCCTGACACTACGAAACCGCATCGCGCCGTTTGGATAGGACGGTCAGCAAGCGCCCTGGTTGTCGCAGCGCTGCTCGTAGATGGAGCGATGCAGCTGTTCGCGCCGGCCAAGATCGCGAGCATGATGCAGGAAACCGGCTTTGCGATGGACCTGACCCCTACGCTCGGCGGGATCATGGTCGCCTGCGCGGTCCTCTATGCCATCCCGGCTACTACCGTCCTCGGCGCGATCTTCGCGACAGGTTTTTTGGGAGGAGCCATTTGTGCCCATGTCCGCCTCGGTGAGCTCGGATCACCGCCGGAAATCATATCCCTGCTTCTAGGCGTGATGACGTGGGGTGGCCTTTACCTGCGCGATCCCCGTATCCGCGCCATTCTGCCTCTCAGCCGTTAATCAGGCCGAGTATTGTTACCGTTGCTAGGAACAGTGCGTTCGCTATAGTATAATTTATTACCGAAAAAGAATACAGTATTCCTTGGGGGCAAGCATCGCCGACGGTTGCATCGTCAGCGCGATGGAACGCCGAAGCCCCAAGGAGGCAACATGACCCTACCCAGCATCACTACCGCCGTCGTCTACCACTCAGGCTATGGGCACACGAAACGTGTAGCAGAAGCTGTCGCCGAAGGCGCTGCTGCCTCGCTGATCCCGATCGATGCCGAAGGCAACATCCCCGAGAATGGGTGGGAAACACTCAACGCCGCGGACGCCATCATCTTCGGCTCACCAACCTACATGGGCGGCCCGAGCTGGCAGTTCAAAAAGTTTGCCGACACCTCTTCAAAACCCTGGTTTGAAGAGAAGTGGAAGAACAAGATTTTCGGCGGCTTCACCAACAGCGCCAGTATCAACGGCGACAAGCTCAACACGCTACAATACTTTGTTCTGCTGGCCGGCCAGCACGGCGGCCTTTGGGTCAGCCTCGCCATCAAGCCGGCGAACGTCAAAGCATCCAAGCGCGACGATCCGAACAGGATGGGCTCGTACATCGCGCCGATGGCGCAGTCGGACGCGGATGCAGCACCAGGTGAAATGTCGGAAGGCGACCTTGAGACCGCCCGGCTTTATGGCGTCCGCGTTGCGGAAATCGCCAGCCGATTTGCGGCGGCTCCGACCGCCTAAGCGCAGCATCCCACTCCAACAAGAGGATCGACCAATGAATATTGGCGAGCAGAATCTCTTCATCGGAGGGCAGTGGACGCCATCCGAGAGCGGAGAGACCTACGAATCCCTGGACCCGTTTACGGGAAAAACAGCAACGCGGGCGGCTTCTGCAACGGTGGCCGATGTCGATCGCGCCGTGGGAGCGGCGCAGGATGCCTTCGGCCCCTGGGCTGCGCTGCCACCCAGCGAACGTCGGCAATACGTGCTTGCTGCGGCCGATGCTGTCGAAGCGCGAGCTTCGGAGCTGTCTGACGCCATTACGACCGAGATGGGAGGGCCCGCCGCCTGGGGCAAATACAACGTCAAGGTCTTGGCGGAAAAGCTCCGGTTCGCCGCTGGCGCCGCGTATCAGGGCTTAGCGGGTGAGGTCATTCCTTCCGACAGTCCGTCGCGCACTATGATCGCGATCCGCAGGCCCGCTGGCGTTGTCGCCAGCCTGGTGCCCTGGAACGCCCCGGTATTGCTCGTTGGGGCATCGGTGCCGGCAGCGCTTGTCCTCGGCAACACTGTCGTCATCAAAGCGTCGGAGCAAACGCCCCGCACCCACGGCCTCGTGGCGACATGCTTTGCTGACGCCGGCTTCCCTGCCGGCGTCGTCAACCTCATCACCAACGCGCCTGAGAACGCCGGTGGAGTGGTCGAGGCTTTGATCGCGCACCCGAGCGTACGCCGGGTTCATTTCACCGGATCGACGCGCGTTGGCCGCATTATCGCGGAAAAGGCCGGCACCTACCTCAAGCGCGCCGTGCTCGAACTCGGCGGCAAAGCGCCGTGCATCATCCTGCCCGATGCCGATCTCGATCGTGCCGTGAGCGCGGCGGCGTTCGGCTCCTTCGCCAACTCAGGCCAGGGACGCCTTTCGACCGAGCGCATAATTGTGGACAAGTCGATCGCCGCGGAGTTCTGCCGCCGGCTCGTTGCCGTGGCCAAGACCATCGTCTATGGAGATCCTCGGAACAGCGCTACCGTGCTAGGTCCCGTCATCAACGGTGCAGCCATCAAGCGGCTGACGGAACTGGTCGAGGACGCTGTCGCGTCTGGAGCCCAACTGCTTGCCGGGGGCAAGGCTGAAGGGCCGTGCTTTGCCCCTACCGTTCTGAGTGGCGTAACGTCCGCCATGCGCATCTATCAGGAAGAGTCCTTCGGGCCGCTGGCATCCGTCGTCATTGTCGATGGGCCTGAAGAGGCGCTCCGCGTCGCCAACGACAACGACTATGGTCTGTCCTCCGCCATATTCAGCCGCGACGTGACTCTGGCGCTCGATCTAGCGAAGCGCCTCAATGCCGGCATGTCGCACATCAACGGCACGACCCTCGATGACGAGGCTCAAATCCCCTGTGGCGGGGTCAAAGACAGCGGCTATGGCCGGTCGGGGGGCGCGATCGGCATCGAAGAGCTTACTGAGCTTCATTGGATAACGATCGAAGGTCCAAGGGCGCCTCGCTATCCGATCTCCGAATAAGCTTAGCCGGTCGAACAGCGATCCTCAGCCCCTAAGATGGAGCTGAGGATTGCGGGCTTGAACCGTGCAAGCCTGTTTCTCCAACCCCCACAAGGAAGAACGACCATGCCTGCTATGTGCCTAAGCTCTTCGTCACCGGCGCCACAGGCCAGCTTGGCGGCCTCGTGATTGGCGCGCTGCTTGAGACGGTGCCCGCCAGCAGCATCGTCGCGGGCGTGCGCGATCCCGCCAAGGAGGCGGCGGTCGCGATCCGCGACAAGGGCGTGGAAGTCCGCGTCGCCGACTATTCCCAGCCAGAAACACTGGCGAGCGCGCTTGCCGGCGTGGATCGGCTTCTCCTGATCTCCGGCAGTGAGATCGGCAAGAGGACGGTGCAGCATCGCAACGTCATCGCTGTTCCTCGCGAAGGAGCATCGCGACACGGAAGCCGCCCTGGCGGAAGCCGATGTGCCGTACACGCTGCTGCGGAACGGGTGGTACACCGAGGTTTATATGTGGCGTCTGCCGCTTGCCCTGAAGCACGGCACGTTCATCGGCGCGGCAGGAGAGGGGCGCGTGTCGTCCGCTGCCCGTGCCGACTATGCCGAGGCTGCGGCGACCGTTCTGGCGGGCGGCGACCATGCCGGCAGGACCTACGAACTGGCGGGCGATGCCTCCTTCACGCTGGCCGAACTAGTTGCCGTGGCGGCCGACGCCTCGGGCACGCCGATCGCCTACCAGAACATGACGGCGGAGGGTTTCCGAGCGGCAGCGGTGAAAGCCGGCGTGCCGGAGATGTTCGCCATGGTCCTGTCGGATACCGATGCGGGTGTGGCGAAGGGGGCGCTGTTCGATGATGGCGGCGAACTCGCCCGGCTGATCGGGCGGCCGACCACGCCCTTCCAGACCACAATCACCGGGTTCGTCCAGAATCAACATTCGGCCGGCCAACATACTAGCCCATCCTATTCAGCGCGCTGAGGTTCATTTCGAAAGCTGAGCGTCGGACATGGTTCGGAACTGCGCCTTATTTCATCGCGATTTCGGTCCGAAGATGCTGGGCGTTGGGGTTGGCGAGACGGGGCGGGTCCGGGGCGATAGCCCCGGTTGTCATGGCCCGGCGAGTTGCAGGCTGCGTGCAACGCCGCAGAACAGCTCGGCCTCAGGGCAGGCGGCAGCGAACGCGATGCGGACCCGTGTGGCGGTCTCGCTGACGCGTCCGGCGATCTTGAGCAGGCGCAGGCGCAAGGTGGTGAACTCGGCGGTCGCGAGCGGCTGGGGCTTGGGAATGGCGTCGCGCACCGTCAGCATCAGCCAGTAGGCTGCGGTATGCAGCACGAGGCGGACCTGGTTGGCGAGCGCCGAGCGGCAGCTGGTGCGGTCGGAGGCGAGCTGACCCTTGTGGAGCTTGATCAGGTTCTCCATCCACTCTCGTAGAAACGTCTGAACAGCAACTTTTGGCGACAGGGCAACCCAGACTGGGCCGAGCAGCGTTGCTCGGTTTGGTCCATTGGGTGGCGGCGCGCCGTGAAGCAGGCACCTCCCGCAACGGTCATGGCCTGGACAAAGCTGCCGGCTGCGACGCGCCGGCGGCTTGCGGTCCTGCTCGGCCATCTCGTCCGCCGCCCTCTGCTGCCGCAGCCCGTCGAGGAGGGCTGCGGTCATGACCAATGCACAACCGGTGAGGAAGGGCACCATGAGCTTTTCGGAGAAGGTGCAGGGCCGCCATCACGATCGGCTGGCCTTGGTCTATGTCCGGCAATCCACCCTGCGGCAGGTCGAGCAGAACCAGGAGTCGACGCGCCTGCAATACGCCCTGGTCGAGCGCGCCCTCCAGCTCGGCTGGGCGCGCGAGAGGGTGGAGGTGATCGATGACGACCTGGGCCGCT
>JAABUY010005036.1_pt1 | contig 13501 bp, 5 predicted proteins | sample 5560271 | NCBI WGS metagenome assembly JAABUY01 (sample SAMN10711886, study PRJNA513374) | rock metagenome | isolation source: Antarctica rocks | place: Antarctica: Victoria Land, University Valley
CCTAACCCTACCCTAACCCTATACCCTACCCAATACCCTACCCTACCCTACCCTACCCTAACCCTACCCTATACCCTACCTACCTACCCTAACCCTAACCCTATCTACCCTATACCCTACCCTAGGGGGCTATACCCTAACCTACCTACCTACCCTATACCTATGCCCTAAAACTACCTATACCTGCCCTATAACCCTATACCCTGTACCCTATACGCCATGACACTCAAACGTGCGCCTGCGTCAGCCAGCAACCTGTCACGCAGCGTGTTGGCTTCACTGCGCTGAGGGAGCCCATGCCCGATGCTCGCGCAGACCCCTATGGCCGTCCCCACCCTCTGTGCACGGCTCTTGACAGACGCCCGGCACATGTCCGTGCATCGCAGCGCAGCGCCCCTGGACGGCAGCAGATTGCCAAACAGCAGGCCGCCTCGCGCAGGCTGTGCGTGTACAGGGCTGGGCAGTTGCCAAACAGCAGCGCCAAGTGCTCGCAATCCGACAGCCTTTCAAGCCCCGGGCAGGAGAGTTCGTGATGTGAAACACAGGAGGATGCGCAGCGCACGCGCCAGCGCTTGCTTTCAGATAGCTTTTGCACGCCCCTGCGCCGCGTGTTTGACGGGCGAGGCTCGGCGGCATTGCATGGCCTGCATGGCCTGCATGGCCTGCATGAGCGCTCGAGGCACAGGGCGCGGGCCTGGACTGCCGCATTGGCGCCACTAGACTGCTCGCCTGTGCAGGGTCCACTATGCGTGGCATGTTCAGCCCAGCCCACCCCCAAGCATAACACTGAAGTCGTCATCGTCGACGGACTCAATATCGTCATCATCACTGTCACCGTCGTGCAGCGGGAACCCCACGACCTGGAGGGCGGCCAGGAAGTTGTCGCCGTCCGGCTGGCCGGCGCCTTGGATGGCGTCGTTACACAGGCGCAGCGCGCGTGCGCGCCCCTGCTCCAGCAGCCGACCCACCAAGGCCAGGAACGCCCTAGATGACGGGCCCACGGCCGGGTATGCGGTGCACAGCTGCAGTCGCTGCAGGCGGGGGTGGTCGGCCGCGTCCTGGATGCTCGTGGCAAACTCCACGCTGCAGCTTTTGAAGCCCAGGCTGTTTAGCCTGGGGAACCCAGCCAGGCTGCCCAGGACCCGGGCGTCAAAGGCGCCCCCGATCTCCAGCTCGCCCATGGGGTGCCGCCCGAGGCGCAGCTCTTCGAGACCGGTCAGCACGCTCACGCCCTCGGGCAGGCGCTCAAAGCAGCAGCGGGACAGGTTGAGATGCTTCAAGCACTTCATGCCCAGGATGCCGGGCGGAAAGGCCCGCAGGTTGTGCCCGGTGAGGGTCAAGCTGAGCATGGAACCAAAGCAGGGCGCGCTCAAGGGCAGGCCCGCGACTGGCAGCGCGCTGCGCGGCACGCCGGCCAGCTGCCGTAGCTCGCCCCAGTGGGCGAGGTCGCGGAGCTGCGGCAGCCGCCACAGCGACGCGGGGAGGACCCGCAGACTGGGGCAGTTCCACAACCCAAAGCTGGTCAGGGACGCCAGCGCATGCAAGCCCGGCAGCGCATCCTCGCCGTCGTGCGCAAACACACAGTCTTCAAACACCAGACGCACAAGCAACGACAGGCGCGCCCAGCCGGGCTCGCATCGGAGGTCATCAAACCCGCCCAGCGTCAGCGAGGTCAGCCGCGCCAGGCATGACACGCCGGCGGGCAGCGTGGCCTCCATGCTGACGTTGTCCACCGACAGGCGCAGCGCGCGCAGCCGCGGCAGGCCGGTCACGCCCGCCACCAGGTGTGCCAGGCTGAACGGGGCCGGCCAGTCCGGCATGTCTGCCTCGCCGGCATCAAAGCGCAGGCTGACCTCTTCCAGTGTGCGCACGCTGGCCAGCTCGTGCACCAGCGCCTCAGGGACCTGGTCCGCCAGCTCGTCAGCCAGTACAATATTCAGTTGTAGGGTCTGCAGCCCCGAGCAGCCCGCTATGGCGCGCGCTGCCCCAGCCAAAAAGGCCTGGATGGCTGCTTCAGTGGGTCTGCGGTGCGAGTCCGCACGCAGGACCAACCACTTGATGATCTTCACCGCGGGCAGGCTGGCCAGCAGGGAAGACAGCCGCCCGGCGTCCAGGTCGCATCCAGTGGGTACGCCGTCTTGCCTTTCCGCTCCGACAACCAAGCCGTTCATGCGCTTGACGGCGCCGCCCTGCACCAGGAGCCACCGCCGCGCGCTCGCTTCCTCGGGCGTGCCTGCGGCAGGCACGGGGTGCTGGTCGAGCGCACCAGCCTGCGCTGGCGCTGTTTTGCACCGGTTGAGGCGCGTCATCAGAGCCCGCCCCAGGCACCGCGCGTTTGTGCAGCCACTGGCACAGAAGCACTCTCCAGACACGCAGAGGATGGGGCGCACCGGGCCGCCCAAGCGCCCGCCACAGCCTGGTAGCGGGGTCCTCTTCCAGCGTGCTCCAGAACGGCTGCTCGAGCGCCTCCTTGAACCGCCTGTCGCGCTTTATCAGCGCCAAGCACAGATCCCGCAGGCCTCTGGCTTGCCTCTTTGCTGATCAGCGGACACCGCGCACCTGCAGACTGTCGGCAGCAAGAAAGCTTGTGTAAAGCCTCCGGGCTGGGCAAGGTGGACCGCGCACGCCTGCAAGACCTGCACAGACCCGGCAGCACACATTGTTGGAGAGGCGGCGCTGCCCCAGCGCGCAGAGCGTCGCTGCGCCTGCGTCGACAGGCAGGGCGCAAGCTCCCCTGCACGCGCCTCTGCGGGGAGCTGGTCCAGGCGCAAGGCTGAAGGCCCAGCTGCTGCGTCAGCGTGGGACTCGCGCGCGGCCATGCTGCGCTGTGGCGTACGATGCTGAGAAAGTTTGCTTGCGACGCTGGGGCAAACACGCCGCCTGTGGCAGAGAAAACAGCGAGTGTTGATGCGCAAGGTGCACGCCTTACCAGCCAAGCTTAGGCTGCTCAGTGGGATTGCCGCGGCAGCGCAGAGAACGCCAATAAGGAGGATGTGCCCTTGTGTGCCAAGACATAGTGCGCTTGCGTCCGTAAATGTGGGGCCTCCGGGGTCCTGCCGCCAGTCGAGCGCTGCGTCGAGTTTTCGGGAGTGCTGGAATGGCTCTGTTGCTGCCCGCCTGCGCACCCCGCCCCCTCTACATCTGCTGGTGCAGGGCACGAGTGGCCTGTCGCAACGGTTCACCTGCAGGCTGAGGCAAGGCAAGCGAGTTCTCAGAAGAGCTTGCAAGCGAGGCAGAATCACTAGCGAAAGCTCAACAGCCTGGTGATTCAATAAAACTGGCTCTGCAGCGGCGCAAGCAACCTGTCAAAGACCGTGCGCCGCGGCGTCTGCGCGGCCGCAAGTGGCACGCCCCTTGACAGTCTGGGCGTGCGCGGCAGCCGCATGCGCGAAAGTCGCCCGTGCAGAAGCCTGCAGGGGCTGCGCGCTGCCAGGCGCCGCCGTGGTTCCCGGCTCCATGGGCGCCCAAGGGTTGCCTCATGGCCGCACTACAGCTGACCAGCTTGCACAGGAGGAGCCGTACGAAGGGCACTGGCAGCTCTACCTCTTGTGGTGCCGCGCAGCGCACGTGACTGGTCGCGCGCCTCTCTTGCAGGGCGCGCGGCCGGCGCGAGGGAGGCTCTTGCTCAGAGGGCGCTGCGGACCCTCGTGCGCCAGTCGCTCTGTTGTGGCGATCCCGGCTGACTGGCTGCCTCAGAGGTAAGGGGACGGCGTTGCTGCCAAGCTAGCAGCGCATCTGGGAAGCGTTTGCTGCGTGCTCAAAACAAGGCACCAGCGCTCCACGGCGACGCTCATCGAGTTGGTGAGCAGAGGTCGCCCTGCATATTCATAAAGCGCTGCGGAGCTGGGTGCAGCTGGCAGGCTGTGGCCCAGGTGCTCTTTATAACTGTCAAACACACTGTTTACAAGCTTCACACTGCTGCAGGCACTGCGTTTACGCGCCATGAGCAAGCGGGCATGCATGCTGCAGTGTGTTGCATGCATGCTGCAACAGAACCTGTTCAGGTCCGCTCGGTCGCAGAGTGCTGACTTGAGGATGCAGCCCAAGCATTGTAGCGTGTGCTCCTGCTTACCCCTTGGCATGCTGCAACGGCTTACAACATGTCTGGCGCGCCCGTCCACACACAGCACGCCCCTGACGACAACGCTGCAGGGCAGCAATTACTAGCACGCATAATGGGCGCTCTGGTGTTCCAAAGCACCGTGCGTCAAGCTTGACAACACCAGCCACCCTTGCCGCCCGCACCGCCGCCACGCCTTGACCGCAGGATGCGTCAGCTCCGACCCGGCTGGTCTCACTCGCCAGCACCACCCTGCGGAAGGTGCTCCAGGTTGCGCAACGCCCCCGTCGCCCACTCGTGCGCCGCGGCCGAGCTGGCGCATGCGAGCACGCCCTCCAGGGCTGCATCCCCCCCGCATGCCCTGACTGCCTCCCGGCTCGGCCCGCTCTCGCTGGTCAGCTTTACGAGCGCGCCGGCGACAATCCGATGCACAGCAGCAGGATTGCCGGGCGCCAGCAGCGCCACCAGCGCCGCGACGCCCCCGCACTCGCGCAAGCTGTCCTGATTCAGGGGATTTTCGGCGCACAGGTTCTGCAACGCCGCAGCAGCCGCTTCAAGCACCGCAGCAGAGCCGCCGGGCGCCAGCAGTGCGACTAGCGCTGCGACGCCTCCGCACTCCCGCACGCTGTCGCCGTTCTCGATGCCTCCAGAGCACAGGTTCCCCAGCGCGGCCGCAGCCCACTTGTGTACGCTGGTGGAGTGGCCGGGGGCCAGCAGCGCAACCAGCGCCGGGACGCCCCCGCACTCCCGCACGCTGTCCTGGTTCTGGGTGTTTCCAACGCACATGTTTCCTAGCGCAAACGCAGCCTGCTTCTGTGCGCCGGCGGAGCGGCCGGGCGCCAGCAGCGCGACCAGCGCCGCGACGCCCCCGCACTCCCGCACGCTGTCCGTCCGAGTGACGTCAAAGCACAGGTTCCCCAGCGCGACCGCGGCCCGCTCCTGCAGGACAGCAGACTCGCCGGGCGCCAGCAGCGCGACCAACACGGGAACGCCTCCGCACTCCCGCACGCTGTCCTGGTTCTCAGAGCTTTCATTGCACAGGTTTGCCAGCGCGATAGCAGCCGCCTCGCGCACTGCAGTCGGCATGGCAGCAGCAGGGCCGCCGCGCGCCAGCAGCCTGACCAGCGCTGCCGCACCCCCGCACTCACGCACGCAGTCCCTGTTCTTGGCATCCTCCGCACACAGGTTCCCCAGCGCGGCCGCGGCCCGCCGCTGCACGCCGGCGGGGCTGCCGGGCGCGAGCAGGCCGACCAGCGCCGCGACGCCCCCGGCCGCCCGGATGCTGTCCCGGCATCTGGCGTTCCCCATGCACAGGCTTCCCAGCACGGCGGCGGCCCGCTCCCGCACGGCAGGCGGGCAGCCGGGCGCCAGCAGCGCGACCAGCGCGGCGGCGCCGCCGCACTCCCGCACGCTGTCCTGACTGTCTGCGTTCGCGGTCTCTACGCTTCCGACGCACAGGTTCCCCAGCGCGCCCGCAGCCTGCGTCTGCACGGCAGCAGAGCCGCCGGGCGCCAGCAGCGCGACCAGTGCGGCGATGCCGCCGCACTCGCGCATGCTGTCCTGGTTCCGGGCGTTGGTGAGGCACAGGCGCGCCAGCGCCGCGGCGGCCTGCACCTGCACCCCAGGTGGGCTGCCAGGCGCGAGCAGCCCGACCAGCGCCGGCACGCCCCCGCAGTCCCCTATGCAGGCCTGGAACACCTGAGGGTCGCCCTTGCACAGGATTTGAAGCACAGCAGCCGCCTGCGCCTGCACCGCGGGCGGGCCGCCGGGCGCGAGCAGGCCGACCAGCGCCGGCACGCCCCCGCACTCCCGCATGCTGTCCTGGCTCGCTCTGTCCTCCACGCACAGGCTCTCCAGCGCCGCAGCAGCCCGCTGCTGCACGGCGGGCGGCCCGCCGGGCGCGAGCAGCCCGACCAGCGCCGCGACGCCGCCGCACCCTCGCACATACTCTTTGTTCCGGCTCTTGTCAGAGCACAGGCGCGCCAGCGCGTGCGCGGCCTCCGCTTGCGCATCCGCAGACCCGCCCGGCGCCAGGCGCCTGACCACTGCGGCGACGCGAGCGCGCGCACTGCCTTTCGCCATCGCGCGGGCGCCCCTGCGCCCGCCACGTGCCGGGCGCGCCAATCAGGCTGTCTGGCGTGCTCAGTACGCGCCTCACCGAACACAGGCATGACTGTGTGCGAGCCGACAGCCTGTGGCATGTCGCAGAGAGAGCCCTGCAAGCCTGAACCAGCATGCATGGACATCGCCAGACCATGTTCAGCAGGCCTTGCATGCAGTCCGGTCTACAACACAAGCCCGCCTGGTGGGCGGCCATCGGTCACACCGGCTGCGTGCCTCTGCATGCATGCAGGAGGGCGCGGGAGGGCACAAGCATGCACCTGCTGCCAACAAGGCAGCGCTCACACCGTCCCAGGTAGAAAAACAGTGAGGCCCAGCTCGGCAGCCTGCGCTGTGGACTCTGTGGCGTGCGGCCCGCACCCTGCTAAGGGGCGGCCGCGCGCAACCGCGGGCTTGACCTGGCCGCGGTTGGCACTTGTGCGGCCCGCTCCTGCGCGCCCCGCGCGCGCCTGCACATGTCATCGCACTGCAAGCGCAGACTGCTGCAACCCCTGGGCTGCCCCTGTGGTGGCACGCAGTGCGCAGCACACAGCAAACAAGCTTGTGGGCTCGAGGTATGCCGCAAATCCCCGGGCGGACCGCCTCGGAGTTGGTGCTGACGCAGCGCGCCGGCGTGCGAGGGCTGCGCGCAGCTTGCCTGGCTGTAAGTCAGGAGGACGCACGCGTGTCAACGCTTTGGCAAGGCACGATGTGCGTGCGGTCTTCACGCAAGACAGGCGGCAGCTTTCGGACAGGCACGTTCCCTAGACCTCACCCGGCCCTCTCTCGAGCGAACGCCTGCTCGCCTGCAGCTGTGCCCGTTTAGAGCGCCCTGTCGTGCTTGCGCTGTGAGCGCATTATTGGCTGTATCACAGCCTGCGCGGGCCGAGCCTGGCGCAAGTCTCAGTCGGTCCACAGAGCCTCTTGCTCTTAGGCAAAGTCCTGGTTGACGCAGCGAGCATTCACAGTCTGGCTCACATTGCGGTGCTAGGGCCGGATGCGGCAGCGCCGTGGTCCCGCACTGGTGCCAAAGTCTGTGGGGGTGCGGCAAAACTTGAAACTGCCCTGATCTTTCAGTCCGCACACTACACCTTCCAGGCCTATAAGCCAGCAGGGCGAGCGCACGTTGTGACACGCGGCCCTGCTTGCCCCGCACCTTTTACTCGACAGCCTTGGCTACCGCGTCGCAGTTTTAAGTTCCAGGACCTGGCAGCCTTTGAGCAGCGCTGTCACAGCGCTCCTCCCGGTCAGGCCAGCACCCCTTTTGCCTGCCGTGCCTGTGCTGGACTGCACCTTCCTACTGGAGGGGTAGGTGCACACATAACGAGGCACATCAGCCCAGACCATGAAGTCTGGAGGAGGTTTTAAACACAGGCACGCGCTGCCTGCAGAGGCAGGGATAAACCACGCTGCCGCACCTGCACGCCGGCATCCGATCGCACCTGCTTTATCGGGCGCAGCTGCTGTGTGCCCTCACCAGCCATTTCAAGCTCCTGGTGAGTGCCTGGAGCAGATGGCTATGACATTGTTTGCGCCTCAACCTAAAAAGAAATGCACTTCATAGTGGCGGTGCACTCTTCACAGGTTGGTCCAGAAAGAGGAGCGCGCCCCCGAGCAGCCCGTGCGGCGCCGACCCAGGCTGCACACCACTGGCCGCGCAACAAGCGTTGCAAAGGAAAAACCACAGTGGCGTGCTGGTCCAGCCTTGTCACAGCCACCAACCGCCGGCTACAGCCCCGTGAGCAGCACACGCCGCAGCGCAGCATGAGTACGCGCTCGTCCACCGCCGGCGTGGCCGCTCGGCCAAGGGCTGTGCGCCTGGACGAGCTCCCTGCAGACGTGTGTGCCGAGGCACTCTGTTGGCCTCCGCTACGTATGGAAGAAAGACGGTTGCAGTCCATGCTTCAACTTTGGCCGGCCCGTGCAGGTCCTGCAGGCGTGCGCGGTCCAAGTGATCAAGCAGGCTCCCCACACGCGCGAGCGCTGGAAGCAGGCCAGTATGCTGCGGACAGTCTGCAGGCGCGCACACCGACAGGTGCTTGACCGTTAGAGATGGTGGAGGAGCTGAGCTGGTTGTGCGCCCCGGCCGACAGGCGGTTCAGGGAGGCGCTTGAGGCGCCCTTCTGGACGACGCTGCACTCGGACATCACAGGCAGGCTATGGCGGGCGCTGGGGCGTCCCAGTGCGTACCTTGCCCCGCTCGTGTGTACTTGCTGTGCGCTGAGGCAGGCCCTGCTTGTGCGTCCACTGCACTGACAAGCCGCGGCTGCCGCAGGCACGCCTGCCGGCGCGTGCGCCTCGCAGTGGCTCCAGGAGCAGGGCGCCACCGTGACGCGCATCTGCGGCCTGGTGATCAACGCGGACGCTGAGCGGCTCTCATCCTTGCTGACAAAGCTGCCCGCGCTGGAGTCGATCAGCGCGCTCAGTCTGCGAGCGCACCCCGGCGCTGCTGTGGCAGCCACCCAGGACTTTCTGGCCGGGGCTGCGCGCGCCATCGGCTGCTGCCCGTGCCTGCGCAGCCTGGACCTGCGCATCAGGCTGGCTGACAGGCTGGCGGACCGGGTGCCTGGGATGGTCTGGCTGTATCTGGCCAAAGCGCGCGCGCTGAGCCACCTCACGCTGACCATCAGGTCGGCTGCGCACAGCGGATCAGCCACAACGAGTGCGTCGCAGCTGATCTCTGGCTTGGCTGGCCTGTCGCGGCTGCGCACGCTAAGCTTGAAACTGGACAACGTCTGCGAGGACACCATGCTGCCTGCCTGCGTGTCTTGTCTGGTCCAGCTGCATTCCCTGACCTTGTATGGCCTCAGCGGCCTGCGCTGCGCGCCCGGCTGGGCGCGCCTGCCAGCGCTTGTTTCTCTCAAGTTTGAGGAGTGCGCGTTTGCGCGCGACGGCGAGGACGCGCTGCCCGGCATGGACGCGCTGGCGGCCCTGACCTGCTTTGAGCTGTTTCTCTGCTCTGGCCTGCACGCGCTCCCCGCATCCCTGTGGCGGCTCACGCGGCTGCGCACACTCGAAGACTGGCGCGCTGGCAATAGTCCGCCATACGCGGGCCTGCCCGCCAGCGCCCCCTGCTTTGCGTCCCTAACCAAAATCTGCCTGACGGAGTACCAGCTGCGGTGCTGGCCTGCATGCGTCCTGGCCATGACAGGCTTGACGTGTCTCGACCTGCGCGGCACCTGCTTTGAGGAGGTGCCCGAGGGCGTGAGCGTGCTCACCTGCCTCACGGAGCTATCGCTTGGGCGGCACTCCCCGGGCCCTGGCGAGGTCGGGGGCGCCCTGGACGCCCGCGCCCTGGGCAACCTGGCCGGCTTCCCAGCCCTGCGCAGCCTGGAGTTTGGCCACTGCAGCGTGCGGTTCGGCCCGAGCTTCCAGGCTGCCGCTGCGCACCCCTGCCTGAAGAAGCTGGAACTGGCCAACTCATACCCCGCCCCTGGCCTGTCGTGCGTGGCATCCCTGAACTTTGTCGCTGCTCTGCTGCAGCAGGGGCGCGCGGGCGTGCTGCGCCTGGGTGACGTCGTGCAGGGCGCGGGGCAGCAGGACGGCCAGAACTTCAGGGGCGCGTTGCAGGCCGTGGGCTTCCCGCTGCGTGATGAATAATGGTGATAGTGCTCGCGTTGATGCAAAAGATGAAGGCATGCCAAGTAGGCTGCGTCTACCAGGATAAGCGTGTGCCAGGCTGTGGCCGTGTTCACTGTGTAAAAGCCACCTGGCGGCGACCCTTGCAGCACGCTGCATCCAGGCAAGATAGGTCGCTTGAAATAGCAGCTCACATTGCGCCGCTGCTGACAGCAGCTGATTGCTTGAATTAAAGCACCCTCGACAGGTCCACACGGCATGCCACAGCACACAGCCGACCAAACGTCCTCACCAGCACAGCAGCGCAAGCAGTTGAAGTCCTGGGCGGCGCCTGCGCCAGGCGCCCGGCTGCACAGCGCGCCGGGCGCGTGACTGATGCCGCCCGTGCCGCCCCCGAGCGCACCACGAGGCCCTTGCACGCTCCTCCAGCAGCCAGGGCCCGCAAGCGCCTGCGGCGGCCCGTCCAACGTCCCCCGATCAGTCAGAGTCGGGCTCGTCCGCCCACGCGGCCGCGCGCGCGTGCGCTCCGGCCGCGGCCGGCCATGCCGGCGAGCCCCGCGGCGGCCAGGCGCGCCACGCCAGGCGCCGCAGCGCGCTCCGCTCCCCGGGCAGCGGGCCCACCTCGAAGGCAAAGCGGCCGGCGCGCCGCGCGAGCAGCGCGCGCAGCACGGCGCGGAACGTGTGCGGCTGGTCGTCCGGCGCGTCCGGATACCCCAGGGAGAAGGCGTACGGGTTGATCTGAAAGCAGAACAGGACGGCGTCCGCGGCCGCCTCCAGCGTGACAGACTGTAGCCCCGGCCGGCACATGCTCCGCGCCAGGCCCTCGTACTGGCCGCGCCGGACCTCGAGGTCCAGGCACACGGGGTCGCCGCGCAGGTGCAGGCTGCGCACGCGCTCGAGCAGGCGCGCGTTGACCGCCAGGTGGTGGCGCCCGCTGTCCACGCTCAGGGCGGGCGCGGCCGCGAGCCCTTGCAGCAGCGCCAGGTCGTTCAGCTGCGTGTTGGTGGTTTCCCCCGACACGCTGATCCGCTGCAGCGCCGGCACGCGCGCGTCCGGCCGCAGGGCGGGGTGCGTGGCCCACCCCATACCAAGCACGACGCCCTTTCCGTCCAAGCCCACGCCGCGCAGCTCGAGCTCGGCGAGGCTCTGTGGCATAAAGCCTGGCGCCAGCCAGAGCTCGCGCCGCCTGTCCGCTCTGCGCACGGCGCAGTCGACGCCCAGCGTGGTCAGGCGCAGGCCGCTCAGGTCCAGGGCCGGCGGCGCGCTCGGGTCAAAGGTGGCGACGAGGCGCAGCGGCACGCCGGTGAGGCGCAGCAGGGAGCGGCCGTGCCGCGCGAGAAACGCCTCGTGGCCGCCGCGCCACAGCCGCTCCTCCTCATCCGACGCGATGCGCCAGGGCCTGAAGCAGGCGGCGCTCTCGATGCGCCCCAGGCGCACGGGCGCCGCCAGCCACGCGCGCTGCCCCTCGCTCAGCGGCGCGGCCGAGAAATCCAGCGCCAGGGGCAGCGGCTCCGCGCGCAGCGCGTCGCGCATGCGGCGGCACACGCCAAAGAGGCTGGCGGCGTGGCGCACTTCCTCGGCGGCGGGGCGCGCCGGCCGGCACGCCCAGATGTGCGCGACGATGCGGGGCAGCAGGTCCGCGGGCAGCGTCGCAAGGCGGCCGGCCTGCCGCAGCGGCGGCGCGCCCGTCAGCACACCGGCGGTCGCTGGGTCAGCACTCACGCCCGGCGCGCGCCTCACCTTTGCAGTGTCGCCAACTTCGCGAGGGGCCATGGGCCAGGCTCAGGGAGCTCTGGAAGGCTGCAGACCCAAGCGGACTGGGGTCCTCCACAGAGAGCTCCCCCACGCAGCACGGCGTCAGCGCTCGGCCTGGTCGGGCTGTGTCCACTGCGAACCCAGCTAGATGTTTGTTTCTTTAGAAAAACACTGGCCAGGAAGCTTGTCCGCTGCAGCCCGTAGGGTGATGACTGATCTCGCCCACTCAGCAAGTCCACTGGCACTGCCGCCCAGACCGCAGAGGCCGGCGCCTAAGCCAGCTCTTGCTGAAGAGCAACCACAGCATCCGCAGCCTCAGCCCCGTTGGATCGACGGCAAGCGCTGGACCCCGGCGGCGCGCAACTGCAGCGCGGCGGCGGCGCCGGCGCAGCGGGCGCGTCACCTAGCAGCGCATTCACAACAGGCTGACGACGTGCACCTTAAGTGGTGTTGCGCTCGAGCGTCATAAACCGCGTTCGTGACAGGCTCGGCCGCGCTTGCTGTGCTCTGAGCCGCTTGGAAATCGCGCCTCTGAGCGCCGCCAGGGCCTTGCCGCACCGCCTTCAGCAGAGACGCAGGCAGCGCCTTTGCCACTCTTCCCGACGAAGGAACAGGTTACACAGTGAGGTGCGGGCTCGCCTGCCGCTGCGGCACGGGCAGCGCCGCAGCGCAGCGCCAGGCAGGAATAAGAGGTATGTGTGCACGGCGCGGACGGCGGTCAGGGCAGGCCCGCCCGGCGCGGAGCGCGCCTTCCGCCACGGCTGGCAGCCGCACTGACCTGATGCTCGGTGTGCTTGTTTGCGCTGGCTGTTAGACTCCACGCTCTAATAGACCTCGTACGCCACACCATCCCACACGCCAAGCTGTCCTGACGCTCACACGCACACCACCACGACAACAGACACGGTGCCAGGCACCGGCTGCACAGGCAGGCCTACCAAAGCTTGATGCTGCGGCCCTTGGTTGCCGCCTGGAAGGCCCCCACGCGCCCACAGGTGCTTTGCATGTGCTTGGACTGCGCCGGCCCACCCACAGCGACGCCCAGCGCGTGAGCCAGCCAGCACTGCCGCGCGCTCTGGCGCAGCGCGGCCACACCACCGCCGCCCCTTGCACTGGTCCCCAACCCACAGCGCGGCATGTCAGCAGCCCGGCCGGCGCACGCACAGCGGCGTCACCGGGCGCCGGCAGCGCGGCGCCCGCCGCGGCGGCCCGGCGCCGCCCTCAGCCTGCGCAGCGCGTCGGCCGCCAAAGGCTGCGCCGCCGCCGGGCGGCCGCGCGCCACCACGCCCCTCAGGGCGGCGACGCCCCCGGCCTCGAGCACGGCGTCCCGCTCCTGCGCGTCGCCAGCCAGGTCCGCCAGCGCGCACACGGCCGCCTCGCACGCGTCGGCGTCCCCGCCAGGCGCCAGCAGCCCGACCAGCGCCGCGGCGCCCCCGGCCTCCGTCACGCTGGCGCGGTTCTGGGCGCTGGTGGCGCACAGGCTCCCCACCGCGCCCGCAGCAAACACGTGCGCGTCGTCGGCGCCGCCCGGCGCCAGCAGCCCCACCAGCGGCGCAACGCCCCCGGCCGCCCGCACGCTGTCCTGGGTGCCCGGGTGTTTGTCCATCAGGAGGTGGAGCGCCATGGCGGCCCACCTGCGCGCGCCGCCGGCGCCCAGCAGCCCGACCAGCGCGGCAGCGCCCCCGGCCGCCCTGACGGCGTCCCGGCCGCGGGCGCTGCCGAGGCAGAGCTTTGTCAGCGCCGTCGCCGCGGCCTCCTGCGCGGCGGGCGCGCCGCCGGGCGCCAGCAGCCGCACCAGCGCCGCGGCGCCCCCGGCCTCCCTCACGCTGGCGCGGCTCGCGGAGCTCTCAAAGCACAGGTTGCCCAGCGCGTGCGCGGCCTGCTCGCGCACGCCGGCGGCCCCGCCGGGCGCCAGCAGCGCGACCAGCGCCGCGGCGCCCCCGGCCGCCCTGACGGCGTCCTGGGCCTGGCGGCTGCCCTGGCACAGGCTGGCCAGCGCCCAGGCCG
>JAABUY010005040.1_pt1 | contig 13497 bp, 23 predicted proteins | sample 5560271 | NCBI WGS metagenome assembly JAABUY01 (sample SAMN10711886, study PRJNA513374) | rock metagenome | isolation source: Antarctica rocks | place: Antarctica: Victoria Land, University Valley
GGGCCGGGGCACCTGCGGGCCGTGGCGGGGCTGGGCGGCCTGTTCGGGGACGCATCGTGACGCAGCAGTCGATCACCCGCCCCGGCCCCTACGTGCGCCCCGGCCCCTACGTGCGCCCCGGCCCCTACGTGCGCCCCGGCCCCTACGTGCGCCCCGCGCCGGAGAACGCCGACCCAGCAAAGAAAACCCGATGCTACACGGTCAAGGACGAAAACGGGCTGTGCGCCACGGTCTACACCGAAGGCGGCAGGGCCGAGGTCTGGGGGCAAGACAGGGCGGAGATGTCGCCCTACTGGGACCCGGAGGCGATGATTGAGATGGTGCGGGAATGGGAGGCGGCGAGGGGAGATGAAGAGCCATGCAGGTAGAAGTGACTGAGAACGACATCAACAAGGGCAAGCGCGGCGACAGGTACTGTTGCCCTGTTGCTCTGGCTGTGCGCCGTGCCTACGGGATCGGCAGGCCCGGCGACGCCTTGGTGGACGTAGGCGAGATAAGCACGTCCATCTGGCGATGCGGCCCCGTCCCCAGCGGTGTCCGGCGGCGGAATCTGTTTAGGAACCCGCCTGAAGTCGTCGCCTTCATGGCCGCGTTCGACAATAAACAGCCCGTCCGCCCGTTCACATTTGCCCTGCCCGGTCTCGCCGCCGACGCCAGAGAGATTTAGCCGCCATGACCGACACGCCCGCAACCAGTCCGCTGGACATGCTCACAAGCGAGCAGTACGCCGCCCTGATCCTGCTGTCCGGGGAGACGTGCGCCCTGATGGATGACCTGCGCGGCCCGCATCATTTTTGGAGCGAGCGATGGGCTGAACTCACGGCGGCCAGGGAGTCAGCGCGGGGGCTGCTGGATATACGTTCGGGGCGACGGAGAAGGGCAGGAGCCGCGAGACTACACCCTGCTTGTGAAATGTGGGAGTTAAGGCGTGAAGGCATTTGAGAAACTATGGCAAACCGAGACGGCCGTGAGCCGCTGTTAGAGCGGACGATCGCCGAATATGTGGACGCTGTGCGCGCCCTCTACAACCAAACCGGGAGCGTCCCCGACTGCCTGATTAGTGCTTTCGGCTCGGGCATGGCCGTCCTTATCTGGTCCTACTCCTGCCCGCCGACTCGTGGATATTGAGCCGGATGGGCGAACTCGACGCACTGGTGACGCCCCGTGAAGATGACTACGACCCGGAGGCCGTCTTTGGCTGAGGTGACCCGATGAGAAACATGAGTTTCGCGCTTACCGTCCCGCAGATCATGGCCGGGACCAAGACCCAGACACGGCGACTCGGCTGGAAGACGCTTAACCGCGGTGACGAGCTGCAAGCCGTCGTCAAGTCCCAGGGCTTGAAAAAATGCGAGCGGGTAGAGAATCTGCGCGTGATCCGCGTCACCTACATCTTCCGTGAGCGGCTAAACTGTCTGTTGCGGGAAACGAGGATGGAACCCGGCATCGGACGCAGAGACGTGGACCGGGAGGGCTTCCCGGACATGACCCCGCAGCAGTTCGTGGCTTTCTTCTGCGCCACCCACACGGGATGCACCCCAGAAATGGAGGTGACGGTCATCGGCTTTGAGTACGTTGCTGCCGTGGGCGACCTCGTGGAAACATCCGCCCTCGTGTCGGGCCGCCCGTGGACGGGCCGGATTGAGGGCATCGACCCGAAAAATGGCGAGTGCAAGGTCGTGCCGCTAGACGGCGGCAACCCGGCCTACCTGCATCAGACCGCCCTCGCGGGCTTCAAAGTGCTACCCCAAGCGGAGGCCGTCTTTGGCTGACACGCTAACAGGCGACCGCGAGGAATGGACGGAGCAGGACGAGGCCGACTGGCGGGCGATGAACCCACCGGAACGCTTTACCTGCGCGTGTGACTGCGGCTGCCGGGCGCGCGTGGCCGGCGAGGACGACCGCTGCTCCATGTGCAGGGAGGCTTGCTTTGGCGACGCGCCCCTGACGCTCGGGCAGAAGGTGCTCATGGCGGGCCTGTGCGGGGCGGACACGCCGGACGCGGACGCGCATGGAGAGACTGAGGAGACACAAGGCGATGCCAGCGTTCAACCCCGCCGACTATGACACAGTTCACAGCCGCCTGCAAAAGTTCTGGGCAGACCACCCCGGCGGCGCGGTCATTACCGAAGTCGCGGGCGTGACGCCCGACCACAAGAGCATCATCATTCGCGCCGAGGTTTGGTTTAGCCAGGCTAATGCGCGGCCTACCGGCGTGGGGATCGCACAGGAGCACCAGAGCGGCAGCGGACCCAACAGCACATCATGGGCCGAGAACTGCGACACGTCCGCCGTAGGCCGCGCCCTCGCCAACTGCGGGTACAGCGGCGACCGTCGCCCCAGCCGGGAGGAGATGCAGAAGACGGAGCGACCGGCATACCAGACACGGGCATCATCCACCCCGGCCCGGCCCGCCGCGAGCCGCCCCGTGGCAGGCGAGATCAAGGCGGCAGGCGAGATCAAGGCGGCAGGCGAGATCAAGCCCTGCGCCAAGTGCGGGCTGCCTGTCCGCATGGCCTTCGAGGACGGCAAGACCGAGCGGTACAACGCGGACGGCTCGCTCCACTTCCGGCGGTGCGGCACGGGGCCGACCGGGTACGGGGATGAGCCGGGCATGGAACAAGACCTGTACCCGGACGATTAGGAGTGAGCCGATGAGCCGACGCCGAAGCATTTCCACGGACATCAGCACCGACCCCAAGCTGGCTTACGTCGCTGAGGAGTGGGGGCCGCTGCCCCTGCTTCTCTACACATGGGCCATCCCCCACGCCAACGACTTCGGCCAGATCACAAACGACTCGACTCAGTTCCGTCTTCTGGTCTGCCCCGCCCTTCCGATCAAGTCTTCAGAAGTCGCCGTCGCCATTCAGCAGCTCGTGGCGGCGGGCCTGTGGCGGCGGGAGGGCGAAGAAAGGCGAGAATACCTGCAATTCCCCGAAGAATCATGGTTCCGCCACCAATCCTATATTAACACTAGTAAGCGGCCAAAAGCGGCGATTTCTGCTGATGCCGCCGAACAACAGCAAGAAACGCCGCAAAAGGGCAAGGAACAGCAAGAAACGCCGCAAAAGGGCGTCTCTCCTACTCCTTCTCCTTCTCCTTCTCCTTCTCCTTCTCCTTCTCCTTCTCCTTCTCCTTCTCCTTCGGAAGAGAAAGGCCCTGGTAATAAGAATTACCAGGGCGCGGCGAAGCCGTCAAAGATTGCGTCTTCGCCGCCTGCCAGGGAGAAAGCGGCGCAACTTGACGAAAGTTCAGTAACATCAGACAACGCCGTGAAGATTTTCATTGACCTGTTCACCGAGAAGGTCGGAGAGCCGCCTGACATCCCGCCTCGTTTCACCAGAGACTTGAAGGGGATGCTGGCGAGAGTGAGAGAGCCGAAGTACCGGGCGGCTATCTGTGCTTTTTTGCGTGACGGCTGGGCTTCGGAGAGCGGGTACAGCGTGGAAACCTTCGTCGGCAGGCCGATTGACCGCTGGATCGGGGCCAGGGGGAGCGGCAGTGGCGGCCTCCCCGGCCCGCCGGGCGTGTCGGCCCTTGAAGCCGCCTCGAACGAGCGAGAGGCGCGGTTTGAGGCCATCCGCGAGAGGCAGCGGGGCGAAGCCGAAGAACGGGCCAAAAGCGAGACGCGGAAGGGGGGCTGAAACGTGAACACCAAGCTTGTCTCAGACATTTGCACCGTGCTGTCCACGATGAAGGCGGACCAAAAGTGGACGTCGGCCCATGACGAGGCGTACCTGATCGGCCTTGACGACCTGCCCGACGAGGCCGGGCTGATCCTGCGCCGCGAGATCATCCGCCACTGGGATTGGCGGCCCTCGGTGCGGGAAATCCGAACGCTGTGGGAGCAGATCACCCGCCCGAAGCCGCTGGCGGCGGATGAGCTTGTGGCGCGGCTGTACGGGCAGCGGGACAAGTACGGGGCGTATGTCGTGCCCGACCCCGAGATGCCGCGCCTGATGAGAGCTGGGGAACCTGTATGGACTGACCCGAACCTGCGGCGGCTGGCGGCGGCGCGGGGCGGATGGGTGGCGTTCTGCGCCGAAGAGGCCAACAGTACGAACGCCGCGCAGCTCTTGAAGCTGGCGGCGGGCATCCTCGGGGGCGCAACCGACGCGGTGATCAATGCCCTGCGGCTTGAATACCAGGCCGCAAGCCCGCCCACTCTTTCTGCATTGCCCGCGCCGGCAGATGTTTCGGTGGCGCATGAGACCAGGGAGGAGGCCGCGCAAGTCCTGGCGAGCATCGAGGCGCGGACCGGGCCGCTGCGGATGGTAGAGACCGGGAGTGCCGTGGGGTCCGGGACATGATGGTCTACCTCTGGCCCAGCGATATGCCCACGCTCGCCGCCCTCGTCGCGCGGGTCGAGGCGATCAAGGCCGCCGGGGACACGCCCGGCTATGACGGCGCGGCGGTGGCGCACCTGGCGCGGCTTCTGCACGAGGCTGCGGGCGAGGCTGCGGGCGAGGCTGCGGGCGAGGCTGCGGGCGAGGCTGCGGGCGAGGCTGCGGGCGACGGGCAGGGTGACGATGGGCAAGCGCTCGGGGGGAGGGCGGGCGGATGAGCGATGACGCGGAAAATGTGATGCCCGCCCTGACGGAACGGGAGGCCGCCGACGCCTACAATCTGCGCGAGTGGCGCGAGTGCCTCGCCACTGAAGACGCCATCATGCGCGAGCCGGGGACGCTCCAAAACCTGTTCCTGGCGGACGCCATCACCGGCGAACGGCAGTTATGGGAGGTGAAGCTGCCCTGGGACGACAGCGCGGCCCTGCCCGTCAGCGAGTGCCGGTGTCGGTCCTGTGCGGACGGGCAAGGGTATCAGCCCATCCTTGTGGGTTCCGGCCCCTGGACGGGCCGCGCGCTGCCCCTTGTGTGCCCCTGCTGCTTTCGGCCCTCCTGCCCGCGCGCGGCGTGGCACATCTACGGCTGCACGTGGCGTGACGAGTCGGGGCAGCCGGAAAGCGAGGACGTATGAACGCAGAGGAGAAACGCATGAACGCAGTCGGCGCACCCCGCCCTAAGTCCCGCCGGGGCAAAGACGGCTCCGAGACCAGAATATCGGTGTTTGAGCCTGTGAGTCTGAACAGTGCCATCTCCCTTGACGGAGAACTCACCAGCCTAATGGCGCTGTTCAGGGAGGGCAAGATTGTTCCGGCTCTAGTTAAGCCCTTCGGCAAAATGGGCTTGATGACCGCCCAGAAGTATAACCTGCCAGAGTTGCCTTTTATGATTATCCCCGGCACGACGAAAGGCTGGTTTGTGATGCCGGAAACCCACGCGCTATTTTTGTCGCGATGCCTATGAACCCAAATCCAGTCAACTACCCGCTCGGGAGCGGGAGACGGATCAGGCCTAGCCCCGCCGCAAGCACTACTTCGGCGCAGCAGCCCCGGCCAATCCAGACCCGAGGCCCCGGCCAGTCACAGTCACATCATCAGTCACACACGCCGGGCCGGATGAACAAACTGGAAACGCGCTGGGCGCAGGAGCTGGACTTCCGACGCCGCGCCGGGGACGTGGCCTGGTATCGGTTTGAGTCAATAACGCTGAAGCTGGCCGACGGATGCCGGTATACTCCTGATTTCCTCGTCTGTCTTGCCGACGGCGAAGATGGGACGCCTGGCACCCTAGAGTTGCAAGAGTGCAAGGGCTTCATGAGGGAGGACGCTCAGGTGAAAATCCGCATCTGTGCCGAGATGTACCCGTGGCCGCTGCGGCTGGTGCGGTGGGTCAAGGGGGCGTGGGTGGAGACGGTGATGGGGATATGATGGGGATATGAGGCGAGTGGAGGTTAGTGCGAGTGGAGGTTACAATATGACGACTGGGGAGGACCCTACATGAGCGATTGGGTGACTCTGAAAAATACGCTGGACATCTCCCTGCGCCCGATTGACCAGTGGCCGGGGAAGCCGCGCTACGACCGGGACTTGGGGCCGTTCTCCGCCGCCCTGAAGGACACGCTGGCTGTGCTGCGACGCGAGCTTTCCGCACTGTCGGCCAAAAACATCGTGTTGCAGATCGCGCTACGGGAGCAAGACCTGCGCCAGGACGGCCTGCCCCGCGCCGGGGCCATCGCCACGCATCCGGGCGTCATCCTGGCCTTCGACAGCCGCCACGGCCCGCTGCGCCTTTATTTCGACCGCTTCACCAAGTGGCAGAACAACCTGCGCGCGGTCGCCATGCACCTGGAGCACCTGCGGCTCGCGGGCCTGTACGGGGTCGGCACCGACGGCCAGCAGTATAAGGGCTGGCAGGCGCTGCCGGACGCCCGAGGCGGGGCTGGAGACCCGGCGGCGGCGGCGCTGCTGATCGGGGAGTTGCTAGTGGGGCATCCGCTGTCTGAAACGATCAGCGTGGACGACATCATGCGAGATGCTGAGAAGCGCAACCGGGCCTACCGGGTCGCAAGTGCTCGGGTTCACCCGGACAACCCGGCGACCGGAGACACCGAGCGATTCTTGCAGGTGCGGCAGGCGAAAGAATTGCTGGACAGGGTTTATGGGTGAACAACCCGGCTGAGGCTTAAGACATGAACACTGACATGAACAACGCCGTGACCGCCGTTTTCCTGCTCCGTGACGCCGTGGCGCACACCGTGGAGCGGCAGGTTTTGGAGCAGCCTAGTGCAAGGTTTTGACCCCAGCGGCGGATACCCACCCGCCGCCCACGACGCGCCCGCGAGCATCACCCTGCCCGCCGAATGGCTGCGCGACTATCCCGGACTGCTGGCCCGACTGTGCATCGTCCGGTGTCAGCACCGGCGCGGCGGACGGGTGCCCACGCCCGGCCAGGTCATGCAGGAGGCGGCCCGTATCCTGCCCGGTTACGCCCTGTCCCGCAGCGCGGCAAAGCGGGCCTTCAAAAAGTCGTGGGCCGCGAATGAACCCCTAACTGCTGAAACCCCTTGACGCGAGAGTCATCCTGGATGTAAGATGATCCCATAACTTTCTTCGTCCAGTGCGTGAGACGTTAAACCCCGTGGGCCATCCTGCTGAAAAGCGGCGATGGCCCTTTTGTGTCTGATGTATTGTGTCAGGAGTATGCCCGTGACCCGTCAGCAAAGAAAAGACAGAGTTCGGCTTACCCTCGCGGAGTTTGACTCTATCACCCAATTCGCCTGCGAAGAGTGCCAGATGCACTATCACCCGCAAGGGAACAACCTGTACTCTATCGACCAGCGGACACAGCTTGGCAACCTGACGCTCCCTGCCGCAGTGAGCATCTTCGAGGGACAATCTAAAGCCAATGGTATGCACCTCGTTCCTCTCCGGCGGTAAAGGTTCTGTCATGATCTCCGCCTCGCGCCTGCTCAAACTCGGCCTGTCCCGTGAAGAAGCCGCGTACTGCCTCGGCATCACGACCGAGCAGATCGACGCGCGGATGGCGGAGTCCGAGGCCCGGCGCACGGCCCCCGCGCCCCCCGGCAGGACGCTGATGACCCCGCTGCTGGCCCGGCCCGACCTGGATCGGTGGGAGACGCGGCGGGCGGAGAGATTGTAGGCACGGCGTTTACGTATGGCAAAAAGTCTGACGATCCCGGCTATCATAAACGGTGATTATGAGCAGGTCGCCGTTTGTTCGCTCAAGTTCCACCCTCGGAATGCCCGGCAGGGTGATCTCGGGGCGATCATTGAGAACATCAAGGCGAATGGGTTCTACGGCGCGTGTGTAGTTCAGCGGTCAACGCGGCACGTCATCATTGGCAATCACCGCTTACGCGCTGCCGAAGAACTCGGCTTGCCCGCCGTGCCGGTGATCTGGCTGGAATGTGATAATGACCGCGCCCTGCGCCTGATGCTTTCGGACAATCAGACTTCGGACATCGCCACCAACGACCCGAACGCCCTGGCCGAACTGCTCGCTGAACTTGCGGCGACGGAAAAGGGGCTGGCGGGAACCGGGTTCGACGGGGACGCGCTTCAGGAATTGATTGACGGACTCGCCGGGCCGGTGTTTGAGCCGACGGGCATTGACGAGCAGGGGCGACTTGACGAAAAAGCAAAATGTACCTGCCCGGAATGCGGACATGAGTTCGCTCCGTCTTGATTGGGCCAACCACGCCGCCGCTGACTATGCCTGTAAAAATTGGCATTACAGCGGGAAGATGCCTGCGGGGAAGAGCGTCAAGGTCGGCGTCTGGGAGAATGACAAGTTTATCGGCGTGGTGGTCTTTAGCCGGGGTGCCAACAACAACATCGGGACGCCTTACGGCCTGACACAGTTGGAAGTCTGCGAGCTGACCCGCGTGGCCCTGAACGGACATTCTGCCCCCGTCTCTAAAATCGTTTCCGTTGCTCTGAGGCTGATGCGGAAACACTGCCCCGGCCTTCGCCTGATTATCTCCTACGCCGACCCTGTGCAGAACCACCACGGCGGCATCTATCAGGCGATGGGATGGGTTTATGGCGGTTCCTCACGCCCGCAACGCGCAGTTCGCGTTGCGGGCGTGTTCCTTCACAAGCGCGCGGCATCCAGCCGGTGGGGGACGGCAAGCCCTGAGAAGATACGGCAGATGACCGGCCTAAGCGTTGAATACGGCCCGGCGGAATGGAAACATACCTACTACCTGCCCCTAGACGACGGAATGAGGCAACAAGTCAAGCCGCTCGCCAAACCCTACCCAAAACGACCCGAACAGACACGCGAACGAAGTGCAGAAGGCGGCACGGCGGGTCACACCGCAGGGGGAGATTCGACGCTACCCGTTCGCTCCAATTTAGAAGCCGCCGATTTAGAGGCCGCCGAACTGATTGAACATGGCACGATCTGAAACAAGCCAGCACCGGGAAGCCTACGAAGCCTGGTACGCGGCCCGGCGTGACTTTCGGAAAACATCGGAAAACGTCGGAACAAATCGGAAGATACTTTACCGCTGGGCAGACATCTATTCCTGGTATGACCGCGCCGACGCGCGGGACAATGCCGCTGCCAAGATCGCCGACACGGAGGCCACACGCAGAACCGCCGACTTCCTCAAAGCCCAGCAGCAGGCCGGTCAACTCCTGCGGCTCAAAGGCATCAAGCACCTCTCCGAGCACGACATTGAGGACGGGCGCACGGCCATCGCCGCGATCAAGACGGGCATCGACATCGAGCGGCAGTCGCTGGGCCTACCGGAATGGATCGCGAAGATACTCAAAGCCGATGCAGACGACATTGACGCCGAACTGGAGGAGCTGGAGCGACGCGGACAAGCGGCGGTATCTGATCGCCTCGCGGATTAAGGAAAGCCAGTCGCTCCCTGACTCGAAGGTTAAGTCCATATGGATGCCCCAGCCCGGCCCGCAGACGGCGGCGATGGAGTCGCTCGCTGACGTCATCGGGTACGGCGGCCAAGCCGGGGGCGGTAAGTCGGACCTCGCGGTCGGCGTGACAGTGACCCAGCATCACCGGGCCATGATCTTCCGGCGCTACTACGCCGACCTGAAAGACATTGCGCGCCGCGCCAAAGAAGTAACCGAGGGATACCGGACGGCCTTCAATGGCTCGGACTTCACCCTCACCCTGCCCGGCGGACGGACACTAGAGTTCGGGGCCATGATGAAGCCGGACGACTGGCAGCGCTTCAAGGGCCGCGCGAAAGACGCGATGGTCTTTGACGAGGCCACGGAGTTCTTAGAGGCTCAGGTCCGTTCGGTGATCGCCTGGGTCCGGTCCACACGCCCCGGCCAGCGCCGGCGCGTCCTGCTGACTTTCAACCCGCCGACCGACGAACAGGGTGAATGGGTCACCCGCTTTTTTGCCCCGTGGTTGGACCCGACGCACCCGAACCCGGCCCTGCCGGGCGAACTGCGCTGGTACGCCATGCTGGACGGCGTGGAGACCGAAGTCGAATCGGGCAAACCGTTTGAGCACCTGACGCCCGACAGTGAGACTGAAACCATCACGCCGCTGTCCCGGACGTTCATACCGGCGAAGCTTTCAGATAACCGCTTTTTGGAGGCCGATGGTGAATACCGCCGGATGCTCCAGAACACGCCGGAGCCTCTGCGCTCGCAGCTCCTGTACGGCAAGTTCACCGGCCAGAAGCCCGTCAACCCGTGGCAGATCATCCCAACGGCCTGGGTGCAGGCGGCGATGAAGCGCGGGCGCGAGACGCCGACCCCTCCCGTTTTGCAGACGTGCCTCGGCGTGGACGTCGCCCACGGGGGCGCGGATAAAACAGTGATCGCCGCGCGGCACGGCAACTGGATTGGTCCTCTGAAAAAGTACGCCGGCCACGAAACGCCCGAAGGCAAGGACGCGGCGGAGAAGGCGGCGGCGGAGTACCAGCCGGGGGCGTTTATTAATGTGGACGCCATCGGGTACGGCGCGTCCGCCCATGAGTCGCTTTCTTCGCCGCCGCCCGTGGGGTACGGACTGGCCGCCTACGCGGTGAACGTCGGGTCGTCCGATAGCGGCGAGCCGAAGCGCTACGCGGACAAGTCCGGCAAGTTTGTCATGCGGAACCGCCGTGCCGAAATGTACTGGCGGCTGCGCGAGGCGCTGGACCCTGAGAACGGGCACGACTTCTGCCTGCCTGACGACCGCGAGTTGCTATCCGACCTGTGTGCGCCGACCTACAAGCCGACGCCAAGCGGCATCCGGGTGGAGGCCAAGGAAGACATTTCGGCACGGCTCCGTCGTTCGCCGGACTGCGGCGACGCCGTGGCGCTGACGATGTTGTCATCCGGGAAGCGCATGGCTCGCTTCCCGGATGACTGATCCCAGACGACTGAAATGCCCATGACCGCCCTTTCCCTGTTTCTGCACCTGCTGGCGGTCGCGGGCGGCCTGCTCGCCATCGGGGTCGTGCTGCTTTTTCTTCTTGCCGCCTTCTTCGCCATCGTGGGAGCGAAGCGGAGGGCAAAGGCCGCCGTGCCGCAGGCAGCCCCGCCCAGCGCCTGATGCCTAACGCCTGATTTCTAACGCCTGATGCCTAACCTGATCACATCGTTCTGGGACCGGGTCGCCGACGGCGTGGCGGAAACGAAAAGCCTTTCCGCGAAATCCTTCTCTTCCGCGAAATCCTTCTCTTCCGCGAAATCCTTCTCTTCCGCGAAATCCTTCTCTGTGGGCGGGATCGGCAGCGTCGGCGGGCTGGGCGGCTACGGGAACGCAGGCGGCCAGGGCGAATACGGCTACGGCGGTGGCCTGAACCGCTGGCTCCCCGGCACCGAGACGGACTACGCCGCGCTCGCCGGGGACCTGTGGCAGAACAGCGCCGTCGCCGCCTGCCTCAACTGGCAGATCACCGCCTTCCCCGAGGCCCCGCCCTGCCTCAAAGAGAAGAACGACGACGGCAAGCTGACCGTCCTGAGTGACGACCCGTGGGGCGTCGAGGCCTTGCTGGAAAATCCGAACGACGCCTACGACGACACCGTTCTGTGGGCGGGGACGCTCCTCAGCCTCGCCGTGAATGGCAACGCCTACTGGTTCCTGGTCCGGGATCGCCTGGGCCGCGTCTGCCAAGCGTGGTACGTGCCCCACTTTCAGGTCCGCCCCTACTGGACCGGCAACGACTTCATCTCGGGCTACGAGTATACGGTCAACGGCCAGCGGCAGAAGATGGCCGTGGAGGACGTGATTCACTTCCGGTTCGGCGTGGACCCCTACAACCCCCGCCTCGGCATGGCCCCGCTCGCCTCCATCACGCGCGAGGTGTTCACCGACGTCGAGGCGACCAACTACACGGCGGCCGTTTTGAAGAACTTCGGAGCGGTTGGCGGCATCGTCAGCCCGAAGGACCCCGGCACGACGGGCTTTGATCCGAATGAGTTCGTCAAGAAATACCGGGCGCGGACGCGCGGCGACAAGCGCGGCGACATCCTGCCCGTGGACGTCGCCCTGGACGTGACGTTTCCCGACAATAGCCCCGAGCGAATGGCGCTGGACGTGATCCGCAAGTACCCCGAGGCCCGCATCTGCGCGGTCATGGGCATCCCGCCCCAGGTGGTCAACCTGAATATCGGGCTGGAACACAGCACCTACAGCAACATGGAGGCGGCCCAGGCGGCGGCGTGGCAGAACAACCTCCTGCCGACGCAGCGGATGCTCGGACGGCAGCTCACGCGCCAGCTCCTGCGCCGCAGCTACCCGAAGGCGGCCCGGTGCGTGGTCGGCTTCGACACCTCGCAGGTGCGGGCCTTGCAGGAGGACGCCGACGCGCTCCACACGCGGGCGCGCCAGGACTTCCAGGCGGACCTGCTGTCCCGGAGCGAGGCGCGGGCCGAGATCGGGATGAAGCCGACCGAAGGCGACGCCGAGGCGGATGTCTTCTACGCTGACATCGCGCCGCCCCAGTCGGGCGGCTTCGACGGGACGGTAGGCAATAACGGGACGGTAGGCAATACCGGCGGGGGGCCGGGTGTCCCTGCGTTGCCCCCTGCAAGCCCGGCTCTGCCCGCGCCGACCGAGCAGCCGACCCTGCCGCCGAAGAGGGCCGCCAAGTCCGACGGCGAAAGTCACGACGGCGAAAGTCACGGCGGGCAATGAGTGACGATCAACGGCCATGCCGTGATGGTCGACGGCAACGAAAGTCACGGCGACGGGCACGGTGAGGTTGCCGAGTCTGCGCCGTCACCGTCCGCTAAGTCCGTGCTCGCCAAGCAGTCTGCTAAATACGTCGGCGCGGACATCCAGCGGTACAGCGAAGAGCACAACGAGCCTGTTTTAGCGTCCGGCGTGTCGGTGGACGGCAGCAAGGGCTTGTCCCTGCGCGACAACGAGCCGGTGGACGTAATCGTGACCAAAGGCGGCGTCATCACGCACGGGATTGAGCTAAAGACGATGGTTTCCAACGTCAACAACAAGATCACGATGAAGTCGTCTGCGATGGAGCGCAAGGGGGCCTGGATGCAGGATAACAGCGCGCCTTATCACACCGTCGTCTTTGACGATCACAAGGCATATGACGCGGGCGGGCAGGGCAAGCACGACGACAGCCAGCGGCAGATGTATTACAAGCGCGGGTACGGCTCTTTTCGCGTCGGCTCCATGCACCCGGTCAAGGACATGGGCGAGATGAACCGTCTGCTGGACACGCCGGACGCCGAATTGCCCGCCGCTGCAAGGCCGCCACGGGGATACACCGCGCCCCAGGCTAAGACGTGAGAAAGAGGGCAGGCGCTATGCCTGCCCTCCGGTCTGTCGGTCTATGAACTCGTTCAGTGCCTGTCTCACGACGTCCTGCGTGTCCATTTTGACGACGGCCACGAGGCTGAGGTATTCGGCCTGCCGCTGGGAGAGGCGGAGGTAGAGGGCGGTTTCGGAGAGGGGTTCGGAGCCTTTGGGCGGACGCCCCAGCGACTTGCCGGGGCCGGGGGTGCGGACGCCACCGTGCTTTTTTGTTTCGGTCATTTTTTTGTTTCGGTCATTTTCCGTGCGCCTGTTCTGCTTTTGGCCGGAGCAGGTCGGCCATAACCGCGTCCGGGATTTCCAGCGTCACCGCCGGGGCCGTATGCGGCGACGCTTCCCCGAAGGCGATGGCCCTCAGCCGCTCGGCAGTTTCCGGGGG
>JAABUY010005041.1_pt1 | contig 13495 bp, 14 predicted proteins | sample 5560271 | NCBI WGS metagenome assembly JAABUY01 (sample SAMN10711886, study PRJNA513374) | rock metagenome | isolation source: Antarctica rocks | place: Antarctica: Victoria Land, University Valley
AATCTGGACGCCATCTTCTTCAGCCAGCCAGTTCGACCATCAGAAACCGCCCCAGCTCCATCCAGCAACGCATGATTGGCCCAGGCACGCGAAATCGCTCGCAACCTCACTCCGACAGGCTGCTAGGCTCCGTCAATGTACCGGTGGTCTGCGCCGGGCAGCTCGTCCACCCCGGCGACCTTATTGTTGCGGACGACGACGGGGTGGTGGTGGTTGGGCAGGCGCGGGCCGCTTCAGTGCTGGCCGCCAGCCGCGCTCGGGAGGAGGAGGAGGTTGCCACCCGGACCCGGCTTGAGGCGGGCGAACTAGGGCTCGACCTTTACGGAATGCGGGAGGCGCTGGCGCGCAAAGGGCTGGTCTACAAGCGGTTCGGGGCCTGACGCTGCGGCAACGGCGGCAGCCAATCAATTCAAGGAGGCGGCAGCCATGAGCATCAACGCCCTGATCGCCAAGCGACGCCTTGCGCCACGAGCGGTCGGCTGAGGGCTTGACCCTGAACCCGCTCAGCGTGGCGGTCGGCCGTTACCAGCAATTGGAACAGCGGCCGTCGCAGTTGAGCAAGCCCAAGCTGCTGATCGTGGACGAGTTCGGCTACTTGCCGTTCAAGCCCACGGCGGCGCACCTGTTGTTCCAGCCGTCCGTGATCGAGGGACAGGCAGGATGCGGTGCGTGAGTGTGGCTCGCACCGCGGCGACGGAGCAGTGTCAGTTTCAGAGGACCGCCGCGGTGGCAAGCTTCCTGACCACAAGACGTTTGCGGCAGGCAGCATGGGCACTCGACGCTCGCTCATGCATGCGTCGGGGGTGCTCCACAAAACGGACCGCGAACGCCGCCGAGGGCTGTCGACGGCTGGGGTAGTAGAGGTGGTAGCCGGTAAACGGCGGACACCAATCTTCCAACGCGCGTACGAGGCGGTGATCGGCGAGTTGCCCGGCCACCTGATCCTCCATGACGAAGCCCAGCCCAAGGCCGTTTTCGGCCACGCGCACGATCATGGATACGTTGTTGAAGGCCAACTGGCCCTCGACACGGACCCGCACTTCCCGGCCATCTTTCTCCAGTTCCCAAGCGTAGAAGCCTCCCGACGTTGGCAGGCGCAGGTTGATGCAGCGATGGTCGGCAAGGTCCTGCGGGGTCAGCGGGGCTGGGCGCTTGGCGAAGTAGCCGGGCGAGCCGACCAAAGCCATGCGCAGGTCGGGTCCGATCCGGGTCGCTACCATGTCCTTCGCCACAGCCTCGCCGAGCCGGACGCCGGCGTCGAAGCGGCCGGACACAATATCGGTCAAGCTGGAGTCGATGCTCAGCTCAACGTTGATCTCGGGATAGTCCGGGAGCAGCCGGCGCAGCACCGGCCAAAGCACGGTCGTCGCAGCGTGTTCGTAGGCCGTGATGCGGAGCGATCCGGCCGGCCGCTCGCGCAACTCCCCCAGCAACGCGAGCTGCGCACCGATGCTGTCGAACGCCGGGGCGACCGTGCCGATGAGTTTCTCCCCGGCCTCGGTGGGTGCCACGTTGCGCGTCGTGCGGGTGAGCAGGCGCACGCCGAGCCGCGCCTCCAGCCGTCGTATCGTGTGGCTGAGCGCCGACTGCGACGTGCCGAGCTTGGCTGCTGCCCGCGTGAAGCTCCGCTCTTCGGCGACCGCCATGAAGGCGCTCAGGTCGGCAAGGTCTTCGCGCCGCATTCATGGACCATAGATATAGGTTCGTGCGGAATACAACGGCCAATCGCCTCCTCGCGCTGCGCCTACATCGGCAGCAACGGAGTGAGGATCAGTCATGGACATCAAGCGCGTCGGGTTCCAGCCATCGGCAAAAGGACCCGCGGACTATTTCACCGGGAACGTTCGGGTTGACGCGCCGTTCGCCAGCAGCGGCGCGCTCTCGGGCGCGTCCGCCACCTTTGAGCCGGGCGCGCGGACGGCCTGGCACACGCACCCGCTCGGGCAGACGATCCTGATCATCGCTGGGCTCGGCCGCGTGCAGCGCGAGGGCAGCCCGGTCGAGACGGTGCGGCCCGGCGACATCGTCTTCTTCGAGCCGGGCGAGAAGCACTGGCACGGCGCCTCACCGAGCTGCGCCATGAGCCACATCGCCATCGCCGAAAAGCAGGACGGCCAAGTGGTGGCCTGGCTGGAGCACGTCACCGACGAGCAGTACGACGGGGAGACGCATCGATGACCGCGGAGCAGAGCATCGCGCAACGGGCCTATGGCGCCCGGCACCGCCGTCGCCTAGCCTTCCCGGCGCATTGGAGGCAGACGGCATGGTGAAAGGCGTTGGCGGTTCGACATTTGCGGCGGAGCTGGAGCGCATGGCGCCGATGACCGCACACGTAACGCCCATCCCGGCGCCGGAACTGCTGCAGCGGATCGAAAAGGCGCAGCGCCTGATGCGGGACCAGGGGATCGACGCGCTGTACCTCGATACCTCGACCAACCTGCGCTACTTCACTGGCGTCCCGCTCGCGCTGACGGAGCGGCTGCATGGGGCGGTGATCCCCGCCCATGGCGAGGTCGCCTATCTCAGCCCGGCCTTCGAGGAGCCAAAGACGCGCGCCTATCTCCGCATCGGCCAGGACATCCGCTGCTGGGAGGAGCACGAGGACCCGACGGCGCTGGTCATCGACACCATACGCAGCAAAGGCTGTGAAAACGGCACGGTCGCCATCGACCCGGCGACCCCGTTCTTCACCGTCGACGGCCTGCGCAAGGCGAGCAACCGCTTCAGCTTCGCCAACGCCGCGTCCATCACCGCCGCCTGCCGACAGGTGAAGTCGGCGGCGGAAATCGCGCTGATGCAGACGGCGATGGACATCACCCTCGCGGTGCAGCAGGCCGCGGCGCGCTGCATGGCGCCGGGCGTCGCCACCGCGGAGGTGCAGTCGTTCCTGGACGCGGCGCACCGCAAGCTGGGCGGCCAGCCGGCCTCCCGCGCGGTGCAGTTCGGCGAGGCGACCGCCTATCCGCACGGGGTCCCCTACGGTCAAGTTTTAGAGCCTGGCGACATGGTGCTGGTCGACACCGGTTGCTTCGTGGAGGGCTACCGCTCCGATATCACCCGGACCTACGTGTTCGGCGAGCCCACCCCGCGCCAGCGCGAGATCTGGGAGCTGGAGCAGCGGGCGCAGCTTGCCGGCTTCACGGCGGCGGCGCTGGGCGCCCCGTGCGAGGCGGTCGACGCGGCGGCGCGCGGCGTGATCGAGGCCGCGGGCTTCGGACCCGGCTACAAGGTGCCGGGCCTGCCGCACCGCACCGGCCACGGCATCGGCATGGACGTGCACGAGGAGGCCTACATGGTCCGCGGCAACAAGGCCCCGCTGGCGCCTGGCATGTGCTTCTCTGTCGAGCCGACGATCTGCATCTATGGCGAGTTCGGGGTGCGCCTGGAGGATATCGTCCACATGGCGGAGGACGGCGCCCGCTGGTTCACCCGGCCCTGTCGCTCCGTCGACGATCCATTTGGAATCGAAATAGAAGCGGCCCGGCCCTAACCCAGGCCTTGTTCGTGAACGTCCGCGTGCTGGACCCCAGTCACGGGGGGCCGCGCGGCGGCATAGTGGCAATCCAGGGCGACGCGCCAAAACATGGGTCCATGTGGCCCTGGATTGCCGCGCCGAAGCCGGCTCGCAACGACGGGTCCTTTGCGGCCGGAGGCAGGCTGGGCCAAATGCGATCGGCCTGGGGGAAGACGGCGAACTGCTGGACGCTTGCGGGCCGGCCGCATCAAGCTCTAGACAGCCGTTCAACATACGCTAGGCTGGTGAGGCTCAATGGCGTCGTGATGCCGTGAACGGTGGTGTCCCTCGATGACCCATCCCCTTCAGGCGTTCGCGTTCGCAGCCTTCATCGGGGTTATGGGCAGAAAGCCAATGCCGCCGGGATCGGCACAAGGGGGAAGACCATGCGACCGCTGCTACGAAACATGAGTGCTGCCGTCCTGCTCGCTGGGGCGCTGCTGGCGACGCCGCCCGCCAAGGCCGAGACCTGGGACATCGCCAAGGCCGCCGCGCCCTATAAGGGCACCCAGCTCAATTTGATCTTCCTGGACCGGCCGGGCTACCGCGCGATCATCAAGCTCCTGCCGGAATTCGAGAAGCAGACGGGCATCAAGGTCAACTACGAAGTCGTCCCCTATGAGAACACGCGCGAGAAAGAAGTGCTCAACTTCAACTCGAAAGGCGACCTTTCAATTGCCCTCGTGGACCTGGTCTGGATCGGCGAGTTCGCGGAGAATGGCTGGATCGTGCCGATCAGCAAGTTCTCGGGCGATCCCGCGGTCACCGATCCCAACCTGAACCTCAAGGGCTTCTTCCCGCTGCTCCTGGACGCCTTCGGCTCTTGGGGCGGGACGACCTACGGCCTGCCGTTCGACAACTATTCGGGCCTGCTGTTCTACAACAAGTGCATGCTGAAGGACGCCGGCTTCGACAAGCCGCCTGCGACCTGGGACGAGCTGGCCAACACCTACGCGCCGAAGCTGACCAACCCGGCCAAGAAGCAGTATGGCTACGCGCTGCAGTCGCTGCGCGGCGAGACGCAATCGGCCGACAGTTTCATGCGGATGCTCTGGCCCGCCGGCGGTTCGCTGCTGGACAAGTCCTTCCGTTCGAACCTCGGCAGCAAGGACAGCCAGGCCGGGCTGCAATTCCGCCAGGACCTGATGAAGTACATGCCGCCCGGCGTCGTCAGTTGGGACCATGCGGAGGCGGTCAACGCCTTGGCACAGAACCAGGTCGCCATGATCACCGAATGGTCGGCGTTCTACTCGACGCTCACGGATCCGAAGACCTCCAAGCTCGGCGACTGCCTGGCGGTCGCACCGGAGCCGGCCGGGACGGCGGGCCGCTTGCCGGCGCTTGGCGGCTTCTCGCTGGCGGTGGCCGCGCAGGCGCCCGAGAAGGAGCAGAAGGCGGCCTGGATTTTCATCCAATGGGCGACCTCCGACGCCATCGCCAAGCCGTATGTCCAGGCCGGCGGCGTGTCGGGCCGCATGGCGGTCTATGACGACCCGGAGGTCAAGGCGGCCTACCAATTCGTGGCCCCCATGGTCGCCTCCTGGCAAAAGGGCGTGCCGGAGTTCCGGCCGCGCTTCCCGGCCTGGCCCGCGGTGTCGGAGGTGGTCGGCGAGTTCGGCTCGAAGATGATGCTGGGCGAAGTCACCGTCGAGCAGGGCACAAAGGAGATCGGCACCCGGATGGAGGCCATTCTTCAAAAGGAGGGCTACTACGACGGCAAGAAGAAGCTGATCCAGTAGCGGCCCCGGCCCGGCCCTGCCGCGCGTAGAAACCAGCCGGCGCCGGCCATGCGCCGCATCCCGGCGCATGCGCCGCTCCTTCAGGGCTGGATGACGTCATATGTCCGCTGCACGACCACGACGCTTCCATCCCGGCTACGGACGCCTGGCGCCACTGTGGTTCCTAGCCCCGGCGGTCGTGGCCCTGTTCGTCATCGGCATCTACCCCACGCTGTTCGCCGCGGTGACGTCGTTCCGGCAGTACAACCTCACCCGGTCGCGCGACGGCTTCCCGTTCGTCGGCCTGGCCAACTACCGCCAGGTCCTCGGCGACCCGACCTTTTGGGAGACGCTGGGGCGGACCGCGAAGTTCTTCCTGTGCGTGATGCCGGCCGAGATCGGGCTGGGCCTCGGCATCGCGCTCCTGCTGCACCAGCCGGGCCTCGGCGCGCTCCGCGCCCTGGCCCGGGTTTCGCTCGTCGTCCCGCTCGCCACCACCTACGCGGTCGTGGGCCTGCTCGGCCGCCTGATCTTCAACCGCGACTTCGGGATCGCGAATAGCTTCATTGGGCTGTTCGGCCTGCCGGCGTTCGATTGGCTCGGCAGCAGCTCCGGCGCGTTCGCGGCCATCTGCGTCATGGACGTATGGCAATGGACGCCGTTCTGCGCGCTGATCTTCCTGTCCGGCCTGTCCATGGTGCCGGTCGAGATCGAGGAGGCGGCCCGGCTGGAAACCGGCAGCAAGGCCGCGTTGCTGGCCAACGTGCAGCTCCCCTATCTGCTGCCCGGCTTCACGGCCATGCTGATCCTGCGTTCGGCGGACGTGCTGAAGCTGTTCGACGTGGTCTTTACGATGACCCGGGGCGGCCCGGGCGCGGCCACGGAGCTGATCTCGGTCTATATCCAGCGCGTGGGCTTCCGCGTGTTCGACCTGGGCACGGCATCGGCGCAGGCGCTGCTGCTGCTGCTCATCACGATCGTCCTGGCCCGCGTGTACATCCGCTTCTTCTACCGGGAGATCGAGTGATGGTCCCGCGCATGGGCCGCCTGCTGCACGGCGCCGGGCTGCTGGCCGTCTTCGCGGCGACGATCTTCCCGTTCTACTGGATGGTGTCCTCCTCGTTCAAGACGCAGACCGACCTTCTCGCCTCGCCGCCGGTGTGGCTGTTCACGCCGACGCTCGCCAACTATGCCGACGTGTTCGCCGACCAGAAGGTGGTCGACGCCATCATCAACTCGCTCATCGTCGCCGTGTTCAGCACGCTCCTGTCGGTGGTGCTCGGCACGCCCGCGGCCTTTGCCTTGGCGCGCTACGAGTTCCGCGGCAAATCGGACCTGTGGTTCTGGTTCATCTCGAACCGCTTCATCAGCCCGATCGTGCTCGCGCTGCCCATCTACCTGGTGGCGCAGAGCATGGGCCTGCTCGACACGCACCTCGTCCTGATCCTGGTCTACATCACCTTCATCCTTCCCATCGTCGTCTGGATCTGCACCGACCAGTTCCGTTCGATCCCGAAAGACCTCGAAGAAGCGGCGCGGCTCGAAGGCGCCAGCCAGTTCGACATCTTCTGGCGCATCTACCTGCCGCTCGGCGTGCCCGGCATTGCGGTGTCGGCGATCTTCGGGTTCATCTTTTCCTGGAACGAGCTGCTGTACGCGCTCGTGCTCACCCGCCGCGCCGTGCAGACCGCGCCTGTCGTGGCGACGAGCTTCATGTCCGGATACGAGCTGCCATGGGGGAAGATCATGGCAACCGGCACCGTGATCGTGCTGCCGGTGACGGTCTTCGCGCTGCTGGTGTCCCGCCACATGGTGCGGGGCCTGACCATGGGGGCGACCAAGTGACGGCACACCGGCGCCGGCCAACGACGGCCGGGGAGTGGGCGGGCGCATGAGCTTCTTGCGGCTTGAAGGGATCGAGAAGCGCTACGGGGCGGCAAGCGTCATCAACGGCGTGAGCCTGTCGGCGCGCGAGGGGGAGTTCGTCGTGTTCGTCGGCCCGTCCGGCTGCGGCAAGTCCACGCTCCTGCGCATGATTGCCGGGCTGGAGGAGGTGACGGCCGGGGAGGTGTTCATCGACGGCGCCCGCGTCACCGAGCTGGAGCCTGCCAAGCGCCGGGTCTCGATGGTGTTCCAAAGCTACGCGCTGTTCCCGCACATGACCGTGCGCGACAACATCGCGTTCGGGCTCAAGATGTCGAAGGTGCCCCGGGCGGAGATCGAAAGGCAGGTCGCCGAGGCCGCCCGCATCCTGCAGATGGAGCCGCTGCTCGACCGCAAGCCGCGCCAGCTTTCGGGCGGCCAGCGTCAGCGCGTGGCGATCGGGCGGGCCATCGTCCGCCACCCGAAGCTGTTCCTGTTCGACGAGCCGCTGTCCAACCTCGACGCCGAGCTGCGGTCCCAGATGCGGGTTGAGATCGCGCGCCTGCACCGCGAACTCGGCGTGACCATGGTGTACGTGACGCACGACCAGGTCGAGGCCATGACCCTGGCGGACCGCATCGTGGTGCTGCGCGGCGGCCGGGTCGAGCAGATCGGGTCGCCCGACGAACTCTACGACTTCCCCGGCAACACCTTCGTGGCCGGCTTCATCGGTTCGCCGAAGATGAACCTCATCGCCGTGACCGTCACGGCGCGGGAGGGTACGGCGCTCGCCGTGACCCATCCTTCCCTGGTCGCGCCGCTGCGGGTCACTGGCCGCCAGGGCGGCAGCGGCCAGTCCGGTCCGGGGGTGGGCGACACGGTCCTGCTCGGCCTGCGGCCGGAGCACCTGATGCTCGGCGAAGGGCCCAACCGGATCGAGCTGACGGCCGACCTGTCCGAAAGCCTGGGCGGAAGCACGCTCATTTACGCGCAGACGCGCGCTGCGGAGCCGATCGTGCTGCAGGCCGCAGGCCGGCGGATGCTCGGCAAGGGCGAGACCTTCACGGCCGGGTTCGATGCCGCCCGGGCCTACGTCTTCGACCAGGACGGCCGCGCCTTCTAGGCCCTCCAACGCAGGGGAACGACATGGATTTCAGCGGCAAGACCGTGCTGGTGACGGGAGCCGGCAAGGGCATCGGGAACGCCACGGCGCTCTACCTGGCGGACCGAGGCGCGGAGATCGTGGCGCTCAGCCGCTCGGCCGCGGATCTCGAAGGCCTGAAGGCCAAGATCGGCTGCCGCACCCAGGCCGTCGACCTGGCCGACGCCGACGCGGCCCGCGCCGCCGCGCAAGAGGCGGTGCCCGTCGATTTCCTGGTCAACTGCGCCGGCACGGCGGAGCTGGACGCCTTTGTCGACCTCGCGGTCGAGACCTTCGACGCCGTGATGGCGGTGAATTGCCGGGCGCCCATGATCCTGAGCCAGGTCTACGCCCGCGACCGGCTGGCGCGCGGCCTGGGCGGCGCAATCGTCAACGTGTCTAGCGTCTCGTCCCTCGTCGGCTTCGCCGACCACGCTGCCTATTGCGCCTCCAAGGGAGCGCTCGACGGGCTGACCCGGGTGATGGCGAACGAGCTGGGCCGCCAGAGCATCCGGGTCAACGCGGTCAATCCCGTCGTCACCCTGACCCCGATGGCCGAGAAGGCCTGGAGCGATCCGGCCAAGTCGGGGCCGATGCTGTCCCGCATCCCGCTCGGCCGCTTCGTCCAGCCTGGGGAAGTGGCGAGCGTGATCGCCTACCTGCTGTCGGACGCCGCCGCGATGGTGAACGGCGTGTGCATGCCGGTCGATGGCGGGTTTCTCATCAACTGAGGCGGCCCGGCCCGCACACCGGCCCGGCCAAGCGGGGCATCATCGGCCCAGCACCAGGACCACCCAGTCCCACGTGGACCCCAGGACGGCCCCGTAATACCAAATCTCAGAGAAGCTGACTTATACCAGGCGCCCTATGCTGTGACTGGTTTGGTCCAGGCTCGGGTTGCGATGGAGCGGATGCGGTCTGGCAGGGCCATAAGGGCGCGGTGGTGAGAATGGGTCCGCTGCCTCGGAGCCTCGCCACCGAAGCGCATGGCTGCTTCATGGTCCGGACCCCAGGCGGGTCCAACCGAATACAAGGTCGCGGCGCGAGGTTCGCGCGCACTGGCGGGCTCCCCTCGGATTCGAGGCAATCGCGGCATGGGCGGCCGAGGCCCGGACGACGCGCGGCGGCCAGCCCTGGTGTTCGCCTCCTGCCATTCTGACGGCGCCAACGTTGCGCACGGTGTTTCGCCTGGCCTACCGGCAAGCCGAGGAGCTGCTCGGCTCGGTCGTTGGCCTGCTCGGCCCCAGCTTGCGTGTGCCGCACCACACAACGTTGAGCCGGCGTGCGGCGACGCTGGACGTGCCGAGGCCGGGGAACGCCGGTGCCGGGGCTGGCAGCGAGCCCATGCACCGGCTGGTGGACAGCACGGGCCTCAAGCTGTGCGGCAAGGGAGGGTGGCGGCTCGGGACTCACGGGACGGCGACACGCCGGCCGCGGCGGACCCTGCATTTGGGCGTGGACGCCGACACCGGCCAGATCGTGGCCTCCACGCTGACCACCAAGGGCGTGGACGACGCACCTCAAGCCGGCCCCTTGCTCGATCAAGTCGCAGGGCCTGTGGCGTCGTTCACCGGCGACGGTGCCTATGACCAAGGCCGCGTTTACGCCAGCGTCGCCGAGCGTCACCCTGAGACGGCCGTCGTCGTCCCGCCACGATCGACCGCCGTGCCCAGCGACACGGCCGAGACCGCGCCGACCCAACGCGACGGCCACCCGCAGCGCGTCGCCGACCGGCCGGGCCTGCCATTCCTGGGAACAGGCGAAGCGGGACAGGGGCCGACGGCCGCCGCGATCGCAGATGCCCTTTGCGGCGCCACAGGCATGCGTCTGCGGGACCTGCCGTTGTCGCAGGCCAGGGTCAAAAACGCGATCGGGGCGTAGCCCGATGCGGTCCAGTGCTGCCGAACCCGCAGGCTTCTCCGACCAGGACAATCAGACACTGCTGCGGGTGGCGCGCCTCCGAGATGGGTTAAGGACAATACTGAACTGCCCCAGGTTTCCCTGAACTCCAACTCCTGAAAGACTGGAGCTGTGACAAAGAAGACAGCACCTTGTTTCCCCAAAATCCGCGCGAATAGGCCCTCGTCACCGCGCTCATCTTCAACGCCATCGCCACTGCTTTTGATGAAGCGGACATTGTACACTGCTTCGATCTCACGTGCTCGCAGCATGACCCACGTAAAGCGCGGGGGAGCCACGAAAGCCGTGGAGGATCAGCCGCCACTCACTCCGCCGCCGTGGCCGTGCCCAGCTCGGCCGGTAGATCCGACGGGTCCGGCAGCTGTCCGTCCAGAGCCAAGCGCAACTGGTTCCGGTCTAGCTCCCCTTCCAGCCGTGCCATCACGACCGTCGCAACCGCGTTCCCAATCAGGTTCACCACCGCGCGCGCCTCGCTCATGAACCGGTCGATGCCCAGGATCAGCGCCATGCCCGCCAACGGGATGCTCGGCACCACGCCCAACGTCGCCACCAGCGCGATGAACCCGGCGCCCGTGATGCCGCTGGCCCCCTTCGACGTCAGGATCGCGACCCCGAACAGCGCCGCCTGCTGCGTGAACGTCAGCGGCGTGTTGGTCGCCTGCGCCACGAACAGCGCGGCCAGCGTCATGTAGATGCTCGTGCCGTCCGTGTTGAACACATAGCCGGTGGGCACCACCAGCCCTACCACGGGCCGCGAGCAACCGGCACGCTCCATTTTCTCCATCAGCGTCGGCAGCGCCGGATCGGACGAGCTGGTGCCGAGCGTGAGCAGGATCTCGGCCTTGATGTAGTTGAGCAGCTTGAAGATATTAAACCCGGCCACGGCACTGATCAGGCCGAGCACGACGCCCACGAAGATCGCCGCCGTCAGGTAGAACACCGCAACCAGCTTCAGCAGCGGCCCGAGCGAGCCGATGCCGTAGCGTCCCACCGTGAACGCCATCGCGCCGAACGCGCCGATGGGCGCCAGGCGCATCAGCACGTTGACGACCGCGAACACCACCGATGTCGCGGCATCGACAAACACCCGCACCGGGTCCGCCCGCTTGCCCAGCACCGTCAGCGCGTAGCCGACCAGGAGCGAGAGGAGCACCACCGGCAGGATGTCGCCCCGCGCGAATGCGTCGGTGAACGTGCTGGGGATGATGTTGAGCAGGAAGTCGCTGACCGTCTGCTCCCTCGCCTGGCCGGCGTAGCCCGCGATGGCCTTGGCATCGAGCTTTGCCGGGTCGGCGTTGAACCCGGCGCCCGGTTGCAGCACGTTGCCCACCACGACGCCGATCAGCAGCGCGAACGTGGACACAACCTCGAAATAGATCAGCGCCCGACCGCCCACCCGGCCCACCTTGCGCATGTCGCCCATGTGGGAGACGCCCGAAACGACGGTGCAGAATACCACAAGCGCGATCATCATCCGGATCAGCTTGATGAACCCGTCGCCGAGCGGCTTCATGTCCACCGCGAAAGCCGGGAAGAAGTTGCCCACGACCACCGCCAGCACGATGCCGAACAGCACCTGCGCATACAGCGAACGGTAGAGCGGCGTGCGTGCCTTGGACGGAACCATTGTTTCCCCTTTCAAGCTCGGTGCCCGCTCAAGAGTGCGCCAGGCTGAGTCGGCTGGCGCGGGTTCGTGAGCGCCGAACCTTAGCGGGCCTGCAGCCTGTGGGCACTGGAGCAGAGCGTTGCGTCAGCATCGGAGCGGAGCGTTGCGTCAGCACCGGAGCGGAGCGCCGCATCAGACGGCTGGCATGGCAGCATTGTCCAACGGGCACTCAGGGCTGGCTGTCCGGGACCAGGATGACCCGGTCTCGCGTGGAGCCCAGGACAGCCTCGTAGGCGGCGCGCACGTCGGCGAGCCGGAAGGACGACGCGGCGGCGATCGGATACGGCCGCAACGACCCGTCGGCGAACCCCGGCGCCAGTTCCCGCAACACCGCGCCGGACGCGACCGACGATAGCGATAGCGTGTCGATGCCGACATAGGTGTGCTGCCCGCGGTAGAACTCGAAGATGTTGAACTCGACGACCCTGTGCACCGCCGCGATGAAGACCTGCCGCCCCTCGATGGCGAGCGACTTGTGCGCGGCCTGGAAATACGGGTCGCCCACCGTGTTGAACACGATATCCGCTCCGTGGCCGTCCGTGAGGCGGCGGACGGCCGCAGCGATGTCTTCGGCGGACCCGTCCACCACGTCCACAGGCCCGCTCGCATGGCCGGCATAAGGTTCTGGCCGGCGCACGGTGCCGATCACGCGCGCACCGGCCCGGGCCGCGATCTGCGCCGCCGCCTGCCCGACCTTGCCGTTCAGCCCCATGACCAGCACCACGTCGCCGGGTTTGGGCAGGCCCGCCCGGCGCAGGCCCGTCATGGCGGTCACGAACGGCACGCCCACGCCCGCCGCCTCCTCGAACGTCATCCCAGCCGGGATTGGGGTGCAGGCCGCGTGCTCCACCACCAGGTGGCTCGCGTGCGTCCCATCGCGGCGGATGCCGAGATCGCCTGAGGAGCCGAACACGCGCTGGCCGACCGCGTCCGCCGGGCCGTCCACCACCATACCGGCGAAGTCGCGCCCAGGCGTGCGGGGAAACACGGCATACGGCATCAGGCCCAACGTGGCCTTGACGTCGGACGGGTTCACCCCGGCGGCATGCACCTTCACGAGCACCTCGCCGGGCGCGAGGGCCGGCAGCGGCACGTCCGCAAGGTCCAGCGGCAGTTCGGCGAGGTTCGCCGCCTTGGCCGCCACTCGCACTGCACGGGCGTTCATGCCGCGTGCGCCCCGCCCCCCGCCGGCAGGCCGAGCAACGCCCGTGCCTCAGCCGGGCTGGCGACCTGTCCGCCGAGCGCCTCGACAATTCCCCGCGCCTTCGCGACCATGGCCGCGTTGGACGGCGCCAGCACGCCTTTCTCCAAGTACACCGAGTCCTCCAACCCCACCCGCACGTGTCCGCCGGCCAGGAACGATTGCGCCGCCATCGTGAATGCGGCCTTGCCGATGCCGATCGCGGTGAACAGCGACCCCGGCGGCAGCAGGCCACGGGCGTACAGCACCGTTTCGGGCGACGGCTGGAAGCCGTAGCGGACGCCCATCACGAACGAGCACAGGGGCGCCGGCCCGATCGATCCGTCCGCGACCAGGTCGTGCATTAACGCGATGTCGCCCGAATCGAACAGCTCGATCTCCGGCTTCACGCCCGCCTCGCGGATCACCCGCGCCATCCGCCGCACGTTGCCCGGCGTGTTGATCACCACCTGGTCGCCCGAGTTCATCGTGT
>JAABUY010005043.1_pt1 | contig 13490 bp, 15 predicted proteins | sample 5560271 | NCBI WGS metagenome assembly JAABUY01 (sample SAMN10711886, study PRJNA513374) | rock metagenome | isolation source: Antarctica rocks | place: Antarctica: Victoria Land, University Valley
AACGCGCTGCTGGCGAGCGGGTGCGCGCGCGTGGCCTTCCTGGACGTGGACTGCGGCCAGCCCGAGCTCACCGTGCCAGGTGCAGACAGCACAGATGAGGCGCGCGTATCAGTCTGGTGCCAGAGCAGCGGGGCCGCGCGCTGCATGCGCGTCCGCCATCGGCACGCGCGCCAGCGCGCCTCGCCGGGTCTGCCGTGCCCGTGCGTCCGGGCTTGACGGCAATCCCTCTGTCAACGTCCTTGCCCGCGCCCGCCCAGGGCTCGACATGACACGCGCGCGGGCCCGCCGTCGGCACACCAGCTTGCCGCCCGGCTGCTGCGCACGCCGCCCCCGCCAGTGCAGGGCGCGACACCTGGATGGCCCTGCATCGCCATGCTTAGCAAGACGGGCATGAATCAATTCAGATGAGAATGATACTTTCTTACTTGAGGGCAGCTCCGCGCGCGCACAGGCCTGCTGTCGGCGCACCTGCTGACCGCGCCGCTGCTGGGCCCGCCGCACCTGCGCCAGCGCGATCCGGAGCAGGCGCGCTTCGTAGGCGACGCGTCGCCGGCGGCAGACCCGGAGGCGTACGCGGCGGCCGCGCGCTCGCTCGCGGCCTGGCTGCGCGGCGCCGCGGCCGGCGCGCCGCTCGTCGTCAACACGCCCGGCTGGGTCAAGGCGCGGGCCCGTGTCCGTGGAGGGCCTGAAAGCAAGCAGCCATGTGAGAAGATGCATGCTGAGGTGCCTGTATACTGTGCACAGTGCTCAGCAGCAGGCGCTTACTGCAAGCCCTGCATTGCTATGTTGCCTCCTGGCTGTTGATGGGTTCCTGCTCATGGGTACGGAGGCGCCCAGGAGATTAACTTCGACACGGGGCTCTGCGGAAACCTTGTTACTCACTCCGGGGAAGATGCGGTGCTGTGGGCAACTGAGAGTTTGCGCATCATCAAGGCCAGACTGCTGATGGTCGTGCAGACATGCGGCAGGCGCCGTGCTAAGCGCCGGGCGCCGCCGCGCAGGGCCTGGGGTTTGAGGCGCTGGCGGCCGTGCTGGCCGCGGTTGCGCCCAGCCACGCCGTGCTCCTGCAGGCGCCCGCGGCGCGCCGCAACCTGCCGCCCGAGCCCTTCTGGCTGGCGCGCCGGGCGGCGCCCGCCGGCCTGCCCCTGCCGCCGCCCGTCATCCTGCAGCTCCCCGCGGTCGCTGCGCCGGCGCTCGGCGCCGACGCCGGTGCGTGCGCGCATGACAGGCTCTGCACTTTCGTCTTGATATAAGTCCATGCCAGGTATTAGGTATTGGGAGTACTGCTGAAGGCTGCCAAGGCATGCTCGCATGCCAGCAGGCTCTCACGGAGCCTCGCCGTGCATCCTCCCTCTGGCGCCTTGAACCTCGGTTGGGTGCAAAGGTGCCGAGGGAAAGCGCTCAGCGCCGCGGGGCTCTTGCGCAAATGGCTCAAAATTAGTCAGTTTTGCCTTGTCGTCGCCTGGCCGTGTCCTTGCTACACGCAGCGCTGAAGGCGCCGGGAGGCGGCGCAGGCGGCGCGGCGCGGCGGGCGAGCGCGGTCGAGGCGCGCGCGCTCGCCTGGACGGCCTGGGCGCGGCGCTGCCTGCGGAGCGCGCCCGCCGGGGCCGCGGCCGGGGCCGCGGCGCCGGGCGCCGCAGGTGCGCTGAGCGCGCCCAGCGCCTCGGGCGGCTGGGACGCCGAGGGGCAGGCGGCGGCCGCCGCGGCCCTGGCCGCGCAGGCGCCGCTCGTGGCGAGCCTGGATGACGTCACCGTGCAGGCGCGCCCCACGGGCGCCTGCCGCAGGGCGGTCACGCTGTGCAGCGCCACCCTTGTGTGCAGGCCCTCATGCACTGTGCTCAGGGTCTGCGTGCAATCATACAGTGCAGCCTCCATTCGTCAGCCCGTCGACCAGGGAGCAGTTACAGCGCTTCCTTACACTGACCCTCTTGGCACACTCGGCTGTCGTATGCACATCATTTCTGGGGGTCTTTTAAGGGCTGAACATGCAGCGCACTGGGTCCCGCAGTGCCTGACCTGTGCCCCGCAGTGCCTGACCCATGCCCCACCATGCCTGACCCGCGCCCCCGGCCATGCCGAGCGCGCAGTTCCTGCACGCGGAGATGCCGCCCCACATGCTCGCGCACGCGCTGAACGGCACGCTCGTCGGGCTGCTCGCGGCGCCGCGCGGCGACGCGCAGCCCAGCGGCGGCGCAGACGGCCTCGGCGCCTGCCAGGGCTCCCAGCCCGAGCCCGATGCGGAGCCCATGCAAGGCGGCGCCCCGGGCGGCGGGGAGCGCGTCGGGGCGGATGGCGCGGCGTGGGAGGGAGGGCTGGTGTTAGGGTTAGGGTCGGAGCACGCCCGCCCGCAGCACGCCTGCATCGGCGTGGGCCTGGTGCGCGCGGTGGACGCTGCGGCACGGCGCATCTACCTGCTGACGCCCGTGCGCGGGGACGCCATTGAGCGCGTCACGACGCTGCAGGCGCGCCTGCCGCCCCTCCCTCGTGTGTCTGCATGGAGCTCGGAGCGCGTGGCTGTCAAAAACGGGGCTCTGTGTCCCGGGACAGCTTTTGCGAGGTTGATTGAAGGTGACCTGGTCGGCGCCAGCAGACCTGGGCCGTCACTACACAGCATGGTCAACGCAGCCAAGGCAGCAGCCGAGGTCTGCCCGCGGCGCGCCAGCAGGGGCGGCCGAGTTGACCCGGATGCCTCACCTGAATGTGGTCCCGGCAGGTGGGCCGCCTGGAGCTGCCGCCGGAGCTGCTGCAGGGCGGCGGGTTCGCGTCGCCCTACCTTAGCATTGGCTCCATCGCCGCGGCCGGCACCGGCGCCGGCGCGATCAAGAGCCGCAACAACCTGCTGCGCGCCGCGCAGGCCGGGTGAGGGCCGCCGCGGGGTAGGCCGTAGCCCTAAACCTTTCTGGGCGACCTGCGCCAGGTGTGCGCGGCAAGCGGGGGAGTCAGCCAGCGTATTCCCTGGACTGCGCTGGCATCCAAAAGCGCACGCTTGTTGGCATGCCTGCCATGAACCCGCTGTGATCACTGTGCGGATGCAAGTCTGGCTCATGTGCAGAGATTTGACCACTGCCGCGGTTTGTAAGTAAGCTTACAACACGCCCTGCACCCGTTTCAAGATTGGAGCCTACACCTATAGCAATGCATGCGTTGCTTGTTCTGTCTTTTTGAGGCCACTTTAAGCTATAAGATACACTCTGCTTGCCAGCGCGCCTGCGCGCGCCTGCAAGCGCCTGCCTGCGCCCAAAGCACGCCCCAAGCACCAGCCAAGGACGTCGTCAATGCTCTGCAAAGTCAGCTGCCCAGCAGAACACGCGCCATGTGCCACAGCAGCAGGTCAAGCGCCATGCGCTCCTGTAGGCATCGCGCGCCATCAGGCCTCGCGCTTGCGCGCGCTGACGACGTACATGGGGTCGGAGCGCGCGCCGAAGTAGGCGCCGAGCGCGCCGCCGGTCGGGCCGGGCGTGATGTCGGCGGCGGCCGGCGGCGTCCAGCCGCCCGGCACCGAGAAGTGGAAGTAGGACCCCACGATCCACACGTGGTCCGCGTCGCCCGTGCTCGTCCAGATGGAGATGGCTGCGCGGCGCGGGCTGGATCAGGATGCAGCGCAGCACTCCCGCGGCGTGGTGATGCAGTGCGCCGGTTTGCAGGGCAGCGTCGCGCGGCTGTCGGCGGCTCCTTCGACGCAGAGCATCCAGCCAGGCCACAGAGATGGTCTGAAAGAAAAGCAGCATGGAGGCGCTCCTGGGATGGGCGGGCTGGGCGCACCCTTGGTGGGGAAGCAGCGGTTGGAGAAGCTCATTATTGCCAGGCCGCCGGGCTTCAGGACCCGGTGCATCTCCTCAAACACCTGCGCACCCCCCAATGCCTGTTCATAGGGCTAAGACTCACAGCCAGGCCGCCCAGCCAGGCCGCCCAGCTTGGTACATGATGCATTATTGCAAACACTGGGAAATCGCCCGAAAACCCTGTTTAGGGAGGTGCCAACGGGTGAATCTGCAGGCAGCCGCGAAAGAAGTGTGTCAATCCGCAAGTCTCCCACCTTCGTGACACGCCGGGCATCAGCCCCTCGCTGCTCCTTGTGCGAGCCCTGCATGTGCTGAAGACACAGAACCCACCCCCCCCACAAACGCGCCTCCTTGGGCCGGGTGAGGTAGTCAACGCTAACGGTGTTGGTGATGACGTCAAACGCGTTGTCCTCATACGGCAGGCGCGCGTCCGCGTTCAGGTCCTTCACCACGTGCTCAGTCAGCACGGGGTTGCGCTTCAGCTCGTCCGCGTTCATGCCCAGACCTGCCCCGCGCGCCCCTGGATTAACAGCAGGACCAAGGCACCATGTGTTGCCGGCTGCACGCCGTTCATAGCTGAAGGGATATTAGCAGCTGGTATCTGGGGTAAGTGGCAGCATGTGTTCGCAGTACTTTGGGTTGGCGCATGCTCAGTGCATCCACAGGGCCATGCACACTGCACAGGCACAAAAGGTGTGCTGCGCGCGCACAGCGCCCTGGCAAGGGCTAGAGGGGGAGCGGGCAGCACCCGCAACGCGGCCAGCAGTGTAGCCTGGCGGGTAGTGGCTAATCCACGAGCTGCACAGGTCCAGCACCGCCACGTCTTTGCGCCCTGACGGCGGAAACACCTCCTGGTAGTGCCTGTGGTTTGCAGACCCGCGCAACAGCTTTGCCGGCTGCCAGAAGAGAGAAGGGGTGTGCTTAATAAGACATCCACCGCCCCAAAGTAGCACCGCAATGCTTGTGTGCTTGCAGCAATTGGAGAAACAAAGCTAATGCCTGCCTATCAAAACGTCTCAGACATCTCACACAGCCAGTGCGAGCCCCGCAGCACACCTGGTCAGGGCAGCAATAGCGCCGTCGTCGATGTGCGTGACAAACCTGTGTGCTGCGGAAGGTCAGCATGTCACCACGCAGCGCCACCAAGCACCAGGCTGTGCGAAGCGTTCACGACGGGCGTCCGCGCCTGGGCGCATCATAAAAGCGCTCGTCCTTGCTCTCATCATAGCGCTGGAAGTCTGTGGGCGAAAACGGCCAGCTCTCCGGCCAGTTTGGCTCTACCAGCACCTGTCTCGGGCCCGCACAAGCGCCATGTCAAAACATCAGTGCATTGCCTTGCCAATTGTCCACTTGTAAGTTTGCGTTCTGCCCCAGCCCGTCCTTTCTGCCAAGCCACAGGCAACCAAGTTGCAGACATCCACTCACCCACGAGGCACACCTTGTCAACAGACTGCTGTGCTGCAGACGCGGCTAGCCCGCGCGGGCGCCCGCTGAACATCAGGCCGGCAGCCAGCAAGGCGGCCCCCGCAAACCGCCTCCGCGAGCTTGCAAAGCTGACGTTGGCGACCGCTGCCGCTCGCGCGTGGGGGCGCGGCGGCACAGACGAGAACGGCCGGAAAGCGCGCAAGCTCGGCAGACGCCCTCCGCGCAGGCAGGTCCGCATCAGGGCGCGCTACTGTGCACGAGCGTCGCTGACTGCCAAGCTTCTCGACAACACAGCAATGCTCCCGAGCCACGCTTCCAAATTTTCCCTGCAAGGGTACAGCAAATGGCGGGAACACGCCTGCGTGATCCCTGCTCGGCGGGGAAGGCGCGGCAGGCGCGCCTGGAGGTTACACTTGGAGGGCCGCAGTGCAGCGGACGCCGGCGGCGCGTCCAGGCAGGGCGCGAGCAGCTGAGCAGGGGCGCATACTGCACCGCAGCGCCGCGCTCGCGCGAGGGGGCGGACGGCGAGCGGCGCTGGCGGTAGCAGGGGAGCGTGGGCGGCCTGCGATGGGCGATCTGCGCGACCGGCTGCGGCAGGCGGTGGCGGGCTTCAGCCAGGTGGCCGGCAGCGTCTGCCAGGGCGCCCTGGTCCAGGTGCGCAACCATGCTAGGTAGAGGCTGGCCGGACTGAGGGCCTGTGCCAGAGGTGGGCTCGAGCCTGGCGTGGGGTACTCCATCTTGATGTCGGCTGGGCACCGTCGAAGGTGCCAAAGGCCGCCCAGACGGCCTCGTGCTAAGCTTAGCCCGTTAGGACAGCCTCGCGAGCCCAAGCTCTATGGCCCGCCAGTTCGGGAAAGATGATGCTTGAATTAATGCCATCGGCATGGCCTGCTTAGGCTGCCTGCAGGACGCTCTGTGGCAGGCTGTGTATTTGGGGCTGCCAGAGGAGGCTCATACACGCAGGCACACACGCTGCATGAGTTGTGTGAGTGCTCTGGATGGCGCTCTTCGCGTTTGGCTGTTCCTTGCGGCCCTTGCTTGCAGCAGTGTGCTTGCACGCTAAGAAGTAGACGCTGCACGTCGTGGTTACCCCTGGAGCGCGGTGGTCACCGCGCTGGCCGGTTTGCATGCCCAGCCGCCCTGCTGCGAGCGCCTGTGCGACCTGCGCTCCTTGCTGCGCGCAGGTGTGGGGGCCCCAGTGTGATGAGGAGGGCGACGTCCAGCTGCGCACCAAGGCGCGGCCGCACCTGGACTGCTTGTTGGCCACCTAGCTAGGTAGCCACCTCTCAAGCGCGCGTGGCTGTCGCGCCTCACGCCGCCGCGGACAGCGCCGCTGCGGCACGCCCTGCCGCTCTGCAGCACGACGGCGCTGCTGCCTGCTTGACATGAGCATGTGCGCAGCGGCGCGGGGTGTTGGGCTGGCCCCTGCGCCGCCTGTTGAAGGCAGAAGGCACACGCAAAGCGGCGCGGCGACGCCCTGCGCGCCTGGCAGGGGGAGCCCTGGAGCGTGGAGGGCGCGCCCGGCGCGCTGCTGCATGCCTTCCGGCGGCAGTCCAGGGAGCACGGGTTCCCCTGCGACGCCGGCGCGCCCGCCGAGGCGCTGGGCTGCGTCGGCCGCGTGTTCCAGAGCGGCGCGGTGCGGGACGGGGTCAGCATGCGCCCCGCCTCCCCGCGTGTTGCGGACCACAGGAGGACCGTCTGCAGGTGGCAGCGTGTGCTGAGAGCGACTTTCAGTGCCTTCTGCTAGCTGGCCAGAGCCCGTGATGGCAGCCCTCCTGCTGCTTGCATGCGTCCTTCATCTTCATAGGCAGGCCTATGATAATAGTGCGCGCGCTGGCGCCGCGCTGCGGCCGGCGGCGCTGCTCCCGCGCAGCACCCATGCGCAGCACTCGACCTGCCGCAACGCGCTGAGGGCTGCTGCTGGCGGCGGCAGGCGGAATACTTCCAGGATGTGCAAGCGCTGCCGCGCGGCGCGTATGCGCGCGGCGCCGCGGCCGCGGCCTGCCGCGTGCGCGCGTCGCTGCTCGTGCCGCTTTTCGACGCGGCGGGCCGCGGCGCGGGCGTGGCGCGCTGGGCCTGCTGCGCGCGCGGCGCCACGCCCGCGCCGGACCGGCCGTTCGCCGTGCTGGAGCTCGCGGTCGCGCGGCCCGACCCGTACGGCATGCTGGGCCTGTACCTTTGGCTGCGCGACCGGCTCTCGGTGCGCGCGCCGCCGCCCTCGCCCCTGTCGTCAAAGTAGTAAACCTGCTGCGCTTGCCGGGGGATCCGCCGGCGCCTGGGCAGGCGGCCGTCACGCGTGTACTCGCAGCCAGACAAGCATCAGTCGGGCTCGCAAGGGTGTCGGCGGCAGCGCAAAGGCATGGGCTGAAGCATGCGCCACGGCTCGCGGCATCTTGCAGAGCAGCATCGTGACCGCACGCGCTGGCTTGCGCCACGTCATGCGACGCGCTGCCATGGAGCGCCGCGGCCCGCGCGCGCGCCTGACCGGCAGCGCTCGCGCGGGCGGCACCGCAGGCGCTCGGGCTGTACGTGCCACGGCGCATCGCGCGCACGTACGATGCCGCAGGGCGCGCAAAGGCGGCGCAGGCCCGGGAGTCCGCGGCGCTGCCCGCCCTGGAGACCCCGCCGGCGCCGCCGCCGCCCCCCGCGGCCTGCAGCGGCGGCGGCGGCACCGGCAGCCCCGCCTGCACTGCGGGCGGCGCCGCCGCCCTGGCCCTGGGCGAGCGCGCCGGGGGCGGCGGCACGCCGCAGGGCCCCGCCCCCGCCGCGCCGGCCGCCGCGGCGAGCAGCGGCCCGACCAGCAGCGGCCCTGTCACAGCCGATGCGGAGAATTTTGACGCGGCTCTCGCATTGCAAGCAAGCCAACCGGACGCTGCGCCGGCTGTCCCGGCCAGCTCTGTCTCCGGCGGTGGCCTGGGGCCCACCTCGAGCGCGTGCGCGGCCGCGCCGGGGGCCGCGGCCCCCGCCAGCGGGGGGGCCAGCGTCTGTGCCGCGCGCCTCTCGTCGTCTGGCGGCCTGGAGCCGCGCTCGTGCGCCGCCGCCGAGACCTCGCCGCTGCAGGCGCGCCTCCAAGTCACCCTTGAAGCCACCATTGCCCCCGCCATGTGCGGGTTGCAAGCTCTGCAAAGGCGGACTGCGGACTCAAAGCGGGGTTGTAGGCAGCCATAGTTCAGGGACCGTTCGGAGTGTCTGAGGTGCTGTGACTGTGTCAGACTGGGCAGGCATGCAGGGGCGCTGGGATACCCACAGAGTCATTGCAGAGCGGCCATGCCTTTTGAATTCCTATGCATTGCACAGACCCCTGGTGACTCCTGGCACATCTCCTTTACTGGGGTTTGTCAGAGCGTCAGTGTGCTCGGAACTCACTTCAGCAAATGTCAAAGCACGCTTGCTGAGTGCCTCTGCGCGCGCGCAGGGGCCCTCGGCGGATGACCTGCGCGCGTGCCTGCGCATGCCGCTGGATGCGGCTGCGGCCCGGTTGGGATGCCGGCCGAGCGCCCTCATCCGCGCCTGCCGGTGCGCGCGCGCGCCCGGCGCGTCCGGAGAGACACTGCCAGACTTGATGCTGCCGCTGAAAGCATCTGGCATGCATGACGGCGGGCCTTGCTCACACGAAGGCGACGCCCTGAGGGATATATTACGTGTGCCAACTGATGCGGCCGCCTTGAAGGCTCATAGCGCTCTGGTGGTCAGCTTCGAGACGAAATGGCTTTTCGGGAGCAAAGCAAGGACTGGAGCAGGAAAGGGACGTTCCCAGACAATCAGCGCCCTTTGTGCAACCGTAGTGCTACGCGCGCAGGCGGTTCGGCATGGCCTGCCCACGCTGGGCGCGGCCCACATGCTCAGTGAGCGCGCTCGCGCCGTCGCGCGCGCGCGGCGGCGCCCGCGCCGCAGCCGCCTCGCACGACTTTACGCCGCGGCCGCTGCCGCCCGCGCTGGCAGGGAGAGACCCTAGCGCAGATCCTGGCGCGCGAGCAGCGCCAGACACGGATACCGGCAGTGGCGCGGCGCGCTCCGTGCGCGCGCGCTCCGTGTCGCCTGAGGCCGCGCGGGGCGCGCGGGGCTCCGCGGCAAGATCAGGGTCGGCAGCAGGGTCTGCATGCCCCACGGGCGGCTCGGCGCCGCCGGCCGGCGCTGCGCGGCCGCTGGCAGCGTCGCCGCCGCGCGCGGGGCCGCCAGAGCAGGGCTGCGCCGGCGGTGCTGCCGCGCAGGCTGCCGCCGCCCCTGCCGCAGCATCGCCCGTGCGCCGCACAACAGACGGCTCGCAGAGCGCGGGCGGCTTACGCAGCAGCCAAGCAGAGGCCGGGCCGCGGCCCGAGCTGCAGGAGTGGCTGGAGCCTGCCCGGGAAGCCCTGCATGCAGGCTGCGCATATGCGGACGCGTCAGCCCATGCCTCGGCGCCCGAGAGCCAGGCCGCCTGCGCAGCCGCGCTGCGCAAGGACGGCGCCGGCGATGACCCTGAGCGGGGCTCGAAGGAAGCGCCGGCGGCGCCGCTGGCGGCGGCCGCTGCTTGCGCTGGCGACAGCGCCAAGGGGACCCTATCAGGCCTGGCGCCGGCAGCCGCTGCCGCCGCCGCCGGCGCGGGCGCAGCTCCTGCGCGCCGCGGCGCCAGCAGCGACCACTCCGAGGCCACGGAGGTGCGGGCGGCGCGCCCGAGCGCGGGGGCGGCCCACGCGGGCGGCGGCCAGAGCCCCAGCCGGTGCAGCCGCGGCGCCGCGCTGTGCGGCGGGCGACCCCGGAGCGGCGGCGAGGGGCCCACGCGGCGCAGCGCGCGGCGCGCGGCCATGTGCGCAGCCGCGGCCGCCCCAGCGGCGCCCGCAGCGGACGCTGTCGCCGGCGCCGTCACTGGGGCACACGTGGCAGCCGGCCTGGCTGGCGAGCGCGCGGGCGATGCCGCAGGCGGCGGCAACGGGGCCACGCTGAGCGCCGGGAGGGATCCTGTCCCGGAGCAGCCCGCCCCGGGCGAGCGCCTGGCCGAGCAGGGTTTCGTGCCTGCGCGCAAGCGCAAGAGCCCGCAGGTGCTGTCGGGCGCGGCGCGTGTGGCGGCGTGCCTGCCGGCGGGCTGGGCCATGGCGCGGGTCGGCCAGACGCTGACCCTGACGCTGCCGCCCGGCAGCGCCGCCGCCGCCTTTGATGCGCTGCCCGCCGCCAAGAGGCGCCGCGCCGCGCCGGCGAGCAAGCGGCCGCGCGGTGCCGCCGCCAGCTGCGAGGGCGGCGAGCAGAAGAGGCGCCGCGGCCGCCCGCCGCGCGGCGACTCCGAGCCCACCGCGGCTGCCGAGCCGTGTGGGGCATGTGCGCCCCAGCAGGGCCATGCGCGGTCTGCCTCAGACCTCAGCCCCTCCCCGCAGCCGGCCCTCGCGGCCGGCGGCGTGCGCGGGCGCGGCCGCCGCGGCGGCGGCGCCGGCCGCGGGCGTGGCCCCGGCCGCGGGCGCGGCAGCCGCGGCGGCCCGCCGGCCCTGACAGGCACCAAGGGCGCGCCCGCAGCGGGGCTGGGAGCGGCGCGCGGCGGCGCGGGCGCGCGTGGCAGGCGGCGCGGCGGCGGCGCGGGCCGCCCGGCGAGGAGGGCCCTCGCCCGCTGCGCCGCGCATGGCGCGGGCCGGGACGCGCCCGGCGCCGGTGCACAATTGCAGTGGGCGGGCGCCGCAGGCGGGCCCAGCCTGGCGAGCGATGATGATGACGATGGCGCGCCGCCGGTGCGCGCGCGCTCGCGAGCTGCGCAAGGAGAGGACCTGACTTTCTATGACCAGCGCGCACCTAGGGCTAGCGCGTGCTTCACTGTGGTGGTGATGCAATGGGTACTTCGTTCTTGCAGCCATGCTAGGCTGGCTGGGACGCTGACCGCCCTGCTTGTGCTTGCCACACTGCGCGGCGTCAGTGCAAGGCCCTCCTGCACAGGCCCGGCCGAAGCGCCTGCCTCCTGTGCCTCATGCAGCAGTGCCCAACATTTGTCCCCCAACACTCTCACTTTTTCTGTCTGGCCCGCTGCTCAGCTCAGCCCGGACTGGATGTTCTGCGCAGGCCGGCGCCCGGGAGGGGCGCGCGCCTGCGGCAGCACCAGGCGGCGTCGGGGCGGCCCCTGCGCCGCGCAGCGAGCGCGCGCTGGAGCCTGCGCCGACACGGGGCGGTGTGCGTAGCCGCTTGGGTCGCTCGGCCCGGGCCGCGCCCGGCTCGCCTCTCGGCTCGCATTGCCAGGCAGGGAGAGCTCCGAACGGAAGGCCCGGCAGCGCGCCCTCGCCCTGCGCCTCGTCGGCGCTGCTCGCGGGCGGCGCGGCGCTGGCCACGCCGGGCATGGGGCGGGTGATTGGTGAGTGGCCGGGCGGCGCGCCGGCGCTGGTCGGGCTGGGCGCGCAGAGCGGCGGGTTTGCAGGGTTCAGCGGCGGGGCGTCAGGGTTTGGCGCCGCGTGCGAGCGCGGCGCGCTGAGCGCGTCGCCGGGCGCCGGACTGGGGTGTGCAGGCGACGCCGCAGCTCGCGTGGGGTTGGGGCCGGACTCGCCCGGCGGGAGCCTGCTGGGCACGCGCGCGGGGGACGCCGGGCTCGGGCTGTTTGGTAGCGGCCTGCCGGCGCTCAGCGGCGGCAGCGGCGCGCCGCTGGGGCTGCCTTTCGGGGCCTTCCCAGGCGAGGGCCTGGACGGGTTCGGCTTTGCAGGGTTTCAGTGACGCGCCCGCCGTGGGCGCTGCCCTGTGTCCCGGCACGTTGCGGTGCTTTTTCTGCGGGGCTTCAGGGGCCCTGAAGTGCGGCGCTGTCGGGTCTGGGCTGTACCTGCCCAGGTCGTGACAGCGCCATCTGTTTTGAGTTTGGAAATTTGGGAGCCTGGCCATTTTACATGTGCCAGCGCTGTCGGGGCCGTGCGCGCCCGAGCTGCGGCCACGACAGTGCACTGTACCTAGGCAGAACTCACAATGTGCCGGTCAGCGGCCTGGCCGGCGCAGTGCGCCATCGCTGCTGGGGCTGAGGCTGTTGCAGCCGCGGCCGCAGCAGCGCTGCATGGACCTTCCAGCCCATGCCCAAGTGAAGGCCGGGCATTCCTAGCGCTGTTGGTGCCTAGGCCCTTTGTCGGGCGAGGCCGCAACAGCGCTGCACGGCTGCCAAGCTGGGTCGCTTCTGTTTCCGCGCAGCACGCGCACCAAACCCTACCATCCGGGCGCACCCTCCTCAGTCCGCTCAGGCAGCCCGCGCCGTCCCGGTCTTGCGCCTTGCTGGCTGAGGCCGTGACAGCGCTGCATGCGCTCCGGGGTGCAGACTCTGTTGCTATGCTGGGTTTCGACTAGATCTGGCTTGGCGGGCTGTGAAAATGACTGGACCGCCCACCTGTTTGGGCGCGCGAGCGGCCCTGCTCACAGGCTACCAAGCCAGCCGAAGAAAGCTTTTTCTCCGCACCCGCCTGCGCCGCCGCAGGTATGCCAGTTCAGGTTGCCCGCGCATGGCACGCAAAGTCGGGGCGCGCGGGCCGGCCATGCAGAAGCTGACCAAGGGTCAGTTTAGGGCTTTTAGGGTCTGGCTGGCGTCCCTCGGGCGGGGCACTGTCCCAAACAGAGGCGCCTGTCACCGCCTGCGGCTCGGCAGGCCAGGCTCAGTTGCCATGTGGCCAGCGTCGGCGCTGTGCGGGGAGGCGCGGGCGTGGAGCGCCTGCGGCTGCCAGGGTGCCGCCTGGCTAGGTGCCGGCGTGTATGGGCGCCCATGCAGCGCTGCCTGCATGGGTCTGGCAGCACCCAGCCTGCCAGGGCGCCTCCCAGTTGTTTGCGTCATGCGCATATTGGTTGACACGGCAGGATGTTGATGCTTTTGGCAAGCCGTTGAATGCAATGGCAAGGCCGATGAAGGCTGCGCGCCTGTGCTGCGTGCAGGGATCAGCCGCCAGTCGCGCATGCGGTGCGTGCAGATGTGCCTGTAATTATCGCAGGCGTCTTCTTCTGCAGGATGCAAGCGCATCCCCTACAATGTTATGCTGATGTCATCTACCTCCTCCTGCCTCTTCGAGCGCAGGCGGTGGCGCCCACTAGCATCTGAGGTTGCCAGGGGTCAGGATGTTGTTCAACAGGAGTCATGATGTTGCTGAACAGGAGTGCCACACGGCTGGCGACGATGTGAGCACCGGAGCAGTGGCGCCAGCAGAGCCTGTCAAGGACCTGACAGTAAGAGACGGGAGGCAGCCGTGGTGATGTATAGCACGGCACGACAGCACAGCTTCACACGCGTGCACGTGGCACTAAAGGACAAAGCACACAGAGTTCACGCCATCGTGTGGCAGGTGACTACTGGTGCATGCGGTCTGGCATACTGCT